>Ga0078972_1000116_pt1 | contig 314446 bp, 267 predicted proteins | sample YelNatPaOPGAMG01_FD_67568 | JGI IMG/M metagenome (GOLD analysis project Ga0078972, IMG submission 67568) | Hot spring thermophilic microbial communities from Obsidian Pool, Yellowstone National Park, USA - OP-RAMG-01 (SPADES assembly) (version 2) | ecosystem: Environmental > Aquatic > Thermal...
CGAAAAACATGGTTTTGCATTAGAAGAATTTAAACAGTATGTTGAAACCAATTTACAGGGTATGATATATCAGCCGAACCGTATACATGGCTCTGGTGTTATTGAAAAAATGGCTGATCTTATTGTAAAAAAACGCATGAAGAGACAAGGTATGCGTTGGAGCAAGGAAGGTGCAAATAACATTCTAGCTTTGCGTGCAAAATTCTTTAATAAACACGCTCTTAGGGTAAATCCTATACCCCACAAAAATTGATACAACCAAACGTGAACCGATATTGTATGTCAACTTAATTATAGCTATATTTGTCTAAGAAATAACAAATGATCAAAGTTAAATTAAAGTCAGTATTAAGACCGATTCTGGTCTTCTTTCTTATTTGCGCGGGTGTTTTTTTTATACTTGATAATATTTTAATGCCCTGGTATGTACAGAAAGGGAAGATCGCTAAAGTACCAAACCTGATAGGCTTACCTTTTGAAGAAGCAAGGAGAAAGCTTGATAGTTTAGGATTAAAACCGATAGAAGCTGAGCACAGAATGGACAAGAGATTCAAGGTCGGTTTAGTAATTGCACAAGTACCTCAACCCAATGCAGAGGTAAAATTTGGAAGGGGGGTTTATTTAACAATCAGTAGTGGCGAAGAACAGTTAGAGGTTCCTAACCTTCGCGGAAAATCTATGAGGGAAGCTATTTTTACAATCGAAAGGCATGGTTTAAAAGTAGGTGCTATTACATACGAGACATCAGAAGAATTTTTTCCAAATACAGTAATAAGGCAAAACCCTCATCCGAATTTCATGGCAAAAATTGGAAGCAATGTTGACATAGTTATAAGTTTGGGTTCTAGTTCTGGAACTGCCATTGTGCCAGACCTCGCCATGAAAACTTTAATGGAAGCAGAAAAACTGTTGAATTCAAGTGGCTTCAAATTGGGAAAAATCAATTATCAGTCAAGCAAGGAATACCTGCCAAATACTATAATTGCACAAGATCCACAATCTGGTGAAATAGTTAAAATTGGCACAGCAATTGATTTGACCATAGCTCAAAAAGAGGAAAAGGAAGATCAAAGTGAAAAACAAAATGATTAAAATTGCACCATCTTTATTAGCAGCCGATCTGTGCCATTTGGCTAATCAAATCAGGGATCTAGAAAAGGCTGGCGCGGACTGGTTGCATATTGACATTATGGATGGTCATTATGTGCCGAATATAACATATGGTCCGCATTTTATACAAGCTGTAAGAAAGTGTTCAAGGTTACCATTAGATGTCCACCTTATGATAGAAAATCCTGAAGATTTTGTGAATACTTTTCGTAAAGCTGGGGCAGATATAATAACAGTACACCAGGAAACCTGCCCGCATCTTTATAGCATAATAAAGATGATAAAGGATTGTGGAGCAATGGCAGGCGTATCAATAAATCCATCAACACCGGTGGAGACATTAAAAGAAGTAATAAGCGATCTAAACTTGATTCTTATAATGACTGTAGAGCCGGGTTTCGGTGGACAAAAATTTATAAATAGTACGCTCAAAAAAATTAAAACAGCAAAGGAAATGATAAAGGAAACTGGAAAAAATATTTATCTTGAAGTAGATGGTGGAATAGATTTTGAGACAGCCACTGAGGTTCTTAAAGCTGGTGCTAATGTTCTGGTTGCAGGAACATCGATCTTCAATTCAAATTCAGTAAAATCCGCTATCGCTAAATTCCGTAATCTATCTAATCAAATAGAAGTATAGTAAAAAGGGGATTAGATTTGGAACTAGATAAAGTCGATTTGGAATTGCTAGAAATTCTTCAATCTCATGGTCGAATGAAAAGAAACGAACTTGCAGAGAAAGTCGGTCTATCATTACCGGCTGTAAGTGAGAGGATGAAAAAGCTGGAAGATGCTGGAATTATAGATGGATATTATGCAAAACTTAATCCAAAAAAAATTGGTATCGATATAACTGCTTTTGTTATAGTTACTATAGATACATCAAAGCATTTTCCAGCATTTTTGGAACAAGCAGTAAAGTCTGAAGAGATACTTGAATGTCATGCAATAACTGGAGAGGGTACACATCTGTTAAAAGTAAGAACTGAGAACACACAAGGGTTAGAAAAACTGCTTGCAAAAATACAGTCATGGCAGGGAGTTCTAAAAACTACAACTCATCTTGTCCTATCAACTGCAAAGGAAACAACCAGATTAAAAATTGCAACCACATCAAAATAAGAATTTTCTGAATTTCATAAACTTAACAATTCAAGATTCAAAATGCTCACATTAATTATTGACATTTGCCTGCCTTCTTAATATTTTTCAACTGTGGAAAAGAAATTACAAAATACTCATGTAAAATATAATGTAAAAGATAATATTGCTTTTGTTACTATCGATTTCCCTGAAAGAAATAACATTCTCGAAGATTTCATAGTGTCAGGACTAATGGAAGCATTTAGAGAAGCACAAAGAGATGCAAATACAAAGGTGGTTATTTTGCAGTCAACTGGGAGCACTTTTTGTATAGGAATAGATAATCTATACCTTGAAAAAATATTACATTATGATTTCACACAAAATCTGCAAGAGTCTTTATCTATTGTTAGATTATTCGAACAAATATACACAATTAGAAAACCCGTTATAGCATTGGTTCAGGGACCAGCTTTGTCGAATGGTTGCGGACTTGCAATGGTTTGTGATATTGTGGTTGCTGCTGAGGAAAATGCTGAATTCGGATTGGAAGAAGTAAAATTGGGCTTAATATCTGCAGCATCATTAATTTTTATTGCGAAAAAAATAGGTGAAGGGAGAGCTAAAGAGTTTATAATTAGAGGTGAAAGGATCAAAGCAAAAGATGCATTAAAAATTGGCCTAATTGATAGATTGGTACCAATTTCAAAGCTTGAAAAAACTGGTATAGAGATAGCGAGAAATTTAATAGACTGTAATTCAACAAAACCAGTCGGACTTGTTAAAGAGCTATTTCTTAGAACACAGGGCATGAATACTATAGATTCATTGGAATTTGCTAGCAACATAAGTGCCTTGGCTAGAATGAATGAAGATTTCAGAAATAATGCAAGAAAGATTCTAGATGGAAAGAACTGATTTTTCACAATATATCAGAAACATAAAAGATTATCCGAAGAAAGGTATAGTATTTCGAGATATTACTACATTGTTAAGAGAACCCTATATTTTTAATGAGGCAATTTTGAAATTATCCCAGTTTTATAAGAATATTAAGGTAGACAAAGTTGTTGCTATAGAGTCACGTGGTTTTATAACAGGAGCAGCTCTTGCCTATAACCTTAGGGCAGGGTTTGTTCCCATAAGAAAAAGGGGCAAACTCCCCGCCGATGTTTTCTCAGAGACGTATGAATTAGAATACGGAACTGATGTAATTGAAATTCATAAAGATTCTATTCATGAAGGCGAACACATAATTCTTCATGATGATGTTCTGGCGACCGGTGGTACAATGTCAGCTGCGGTGAAACTTGTTAAGAAACTGAACCCGGTAATCATGGGAATATGCTTTCTTATAGAGCTCAAATCTCTAAAAGGTAGAGAAAAACTTGCCGACTATAAAATCCAATCATTAATTGAATTTGATTGAATATAACTAAAGAAAATTTTGGAACGCTAAAACATACATCAAATAATTCACCCAATAAATTGAATTTAAGCCCATTTTAATCGCCTTTTGCCATATTTTACCCGCAATTTTTAGCAAAAACTTATTGATTAATAATTGCAATATTAATATTTTGATTCTAAACATACGAGCTTAGAATTTGAAGTTTGTTAGGAGTTTATGAGAAAATGCTTGTTTGTCCAGTATGTAAAATTGTAAACGACGAATTTTCAATTTGTTGCAAGAATTGCGGAAGCTATTTGCAAAATAAAGTTACTAATCTGGACTTTTTTCCTGTTTCAATGAAATTGATTATTAGTCCGGCAAAGACATTTAAAATAATTACATTATCAGAACATAAAAACTTTTCTGTCTGTCTTTACGTGTTATTGGGAATCTATCTAAATATTATGAATGCATCGCTTTTAAAGCTCGGCAGCAATTTTAATTCAATTTTTGGACTTGCAACATATACTCTGTTGGGTGGAATGATTTTTGGGCTCCTTTTTAGTTTTGTGATTACAATTATGCACATGTTTATAATTAAAGCTTTAAGTGGAAAAAGCAACTTTCGGATTTCGCTAGGTATAACCTCTTACAGTTTTCTGCCGTTCGTAATATCCTTGTTTGCAACTTTTCCTGTAAAGCTCTTAACGTTTGGTGAATTTATGTTTACCTTCAATCCTTCACCGCTTGTATTAAAGCCAATTTCATTTATTGTAATAACAATACTTGAGTTACTAATTCTTATATGGTCAATTATCTTGTTGGCAATAGGTACTCATGTTGGAAATCAACTCTCTTTAATTAAGTCGATAATTGTTACTTGCATTATTATGGTCATGATTCTTTCAATGAGTTATTGGGTAAACAAAATAATTTTTAAATATGCAATAGATCTCTTGAAAATATGATTATAGATATAGAAGAATTTAAAACACTGGCTGAAAATGCTCTTTATACTATACCGGACCTATTTCTATCGAAGATCGATAATGTATGCATAGAAGTAGTCGAAGAACCTCGTAACGGTTTATTGGAATGTATGGGTGGTAGTAAGTCTTCAATACTCGGTCTTTATCAAGGAATCCCTTTATTAAAACGGGGTATCTGGTACGGAACTTATCCTGCTGTACCAGATAGAATTATCCTCTTTAAAAAAAACATAGAGTCAGTTTGTAAAAATAGAGATGAACTCATTAAGACAATTCGTGCTGTAATAATCCATGAAATTGGTCATCATTTCGGAATGAGTGAATCTGAAATTAGGAGTGCAATGCAATAATATTAAAGAACCATTAACTAATACGAGTAAACATTATGGCTAAAATAAAATTACAAATATCATATGAAATAAAGCCTGAAAAGCGAGAAGAATATTTGCAACTTGCAGAACGTATGAAACAACATTTTTCAGGCGACTTGAAAAAGAATTACACTATCTATGAGCAGAAAGGAAAAAAGAATTTTTTTGTCGAAGAATTCATTTGTTCTTCTATGGAAGAATTTGAAAAGCTAGAAGATGAAACAACTGAAACAAGTGAGCAATTAATTAATCAACTCGAAACATTACTAAAAGACGGAAAAGCTAAATACCTTACGTTGATTGAGATTTAGCATTGTGTAAGGTAATGTAGATAATTTAATCTTTTTTCCATATTTTAAATCTTAAGTATTGTCAAGTCAATTAAAGGAGCATACAAAAATGTTGCTCGATATATTGATTTTTATTCCGATGTTAATTTTTATATGCCTCGGTTTCCGAGATGGAATTGTACGCAAAGTTGTTGCAATAATAACTTTAATAATCTGTTTATTTCTTGGACATTTTTATGCACAACAGGTTGGGCAATTTCTTGTAAAAAGTAATATAGTTGCTCCGGCCGATTCACACATGTACGGTTTTCTAACTGTATTTATCGGAATATTTTTATTGCAATCATTATTATATAGATTAATAACCAAAAATTATAAAATAGGTGGAATAGCCGATAAGATTGTGGGTGTTTTTCTTGGCTTCGTAGAAGGAGCTATTTTTATTAGTTCAATGTTATACATTCTAAAATTTGGTGGTTTCCCGGATAGGGAAACAGCTAGAGATACAAGGTTTTACAAGGCTTTTGTAAATATTGCACCACAAATTCTTGATATCCCCGAGGCAATCAATCCAATACCAGAAAAAGAAAAAGGAATTAAGAAGTAAAAGATTGACTGAAGAAGCTATTCAAAACCATATTAAATACTCCAACGGTGAAATTCTGCTCAGCAATCTGGAGGTAGCAGCCAGAAAATTAGAGTTCGATAAAGTATTAAAAAAAATAAGTACTTATGCTGTTTCTGAACCAGCCAGAAATGCTATTCTCAAAATATTACCATTCAGTAAGCGAAATGTAATTATAACGGAACTTCAAAAGGTCACTGAAGCTAAAGAAGTTTTAATCACCGAAGGTTCCGTTCCATTAACAAATTTTAAAGACATTCAGATACCACTTAAGAAACTGGAGGTCGAGAATCAAATACTAAATGCATCTGAATTGATTGATATTCTTAATATTTTAAGATTATCTCGTACTTTAAAATACTTTTTGCAAAACCGTTTAAAATCGTACCCTGAACTCGCGACTTTTCATGAAAACTTGTTTACCGATAAAATACTTGAACATCACATTGATGAAGCTATAGATGATCGTGGATTTGTTAAAGATTCTGCAAGTAGAGAGTTAAAAGAAATTAGAGATTCAATCACTTCTGTTAGGAATACATTAAAGCAAAAACTTGAAAGCATCCTCAGGCATATTTCCGAAAAGGATTTTTTACAGGAAGATATAATCACTACAAGAGATGGTAGATTAGTAATTCCAGTTAAGGTTGAATATAAAAGCAAGGTTCCTGGGTTTATACACTCTGCATCTGCAAGTGGCGCCACTGTTTTTATTGAACCTGCTGAGTCTTTAGAACTAAATAACCAGCTTAGGGAATTACAAATAAGAGAAGAAAAAGAAATTACTAAAATTTTACAATTGCTTACTCGCGAGATAAGTAAATCGTTTGAATCCATTAAACTAAGTTACCATACATTGATTGCAATTGATGTAATATTTTCAAAAGCAAAATACTCTATTGAAATTAATGGCAGTGCACCAAAAATATCAACTAGACCAGCAATAAAATTAACAGATGCCAGGCATCCCATTCTTCTCAGCCATATGCCGATGGAAAGAGTTGTTCCTTTGTCAATTAATCTAACTCCCGAATTGAACACAATAGTAATTACAGGCCCAAATGCTGGCGGTAAAACTGTTGCGCTAAAGGCCATCGGATTATTAACAATTTGTACGATGTCTGGCATTCATATACCAGGTGGAGAAAATTCTGAAATATTTATATTTGATAAGATATTCGTTGATATTGGAGATGAGCAATCCATTGAGAACGATTTGAGTACATTTAGCTATCATCTTGTTTCACTTAAAGAAATACTTGATAACGCTGATGAAAATACTCTTGTTTTAATTGATGAAATAGGGGCAGGAACTGATCCAGAGCAGGGGGGAGCGCTAGCTATGGCAATTTTGAAGGAGCTTACTAATCGAAGAACTTTAACTGTAGCAACTACTCATAATAGTATGCTAAAAGTCTTTGCCCATGAAAATCCAGGAATAAGCAACGCTTCTATGGAGTATGATCAAAATTCTCTTACACCAACATATCGATTCAGGATGGGCGTTCCAGGTAGTAGCTATGCTCTTGAATTAGCACAAAGACTGGGATTGAAAAAAGAAATTTTAGATTCTGCGCGTAGATTTGTTGGCGAAGATAAGGTTAAGATTGAATCACTAATCGCTGATCTCGAGAAGCAAGTGCAGGAATATAGAAAGGAACTTGAGATTACTAAATCGGAAAGACACAGGTTAGAAAATTTGGTCAATGAGTACGAACAAAAAATGCTGCATCTAAAAAAAGAAATCAATGTTGTAAAGAAAAAAGCTATTGAAGAAGCTAACGAAATTATTTCGCGCGCCTATAAGAAAATAGAACAGGTAGTCAAAGATATTAGAGAAGCAAATGCGAGTAGGGAAATAATAAAGTCTTCTCGTCAAACCTTGGCAAATCTGAAACAGGAGATAAAAGCTCTAGACATAGAAATAGAGGAAACCGAACCCCTTGAAGCAGGTTCAATTAAAATAGGCGATATTGTTAAACTCAAAAATTCTACTGAACATGCAGAGGTTGTTGAATTGAAAGATAATGTTGCAACTATTGTCACAGGAAACCTCCGTATGCAAGTCAATATTTGTAACCTTGAGAAGGTAAATGCTAAGGCCATTACAGCTAGAACAACAAACCATCAGCCATTTAGACCAGATTTACAAACACAACTTGATATTCGTGGAAAAACCTGGAGCGAATCCCAATTAAATGTTCAAAATTTTCTTGATAATGCGTATTATAATGGACTGCATATAGTTACAATAATTCATGGCAAGGGTTCAGGTGCCCTGAGAAAGAAAATTACTAGCTTCCTATCTACATACCCACATATTAAGTCATTCCGTCTTGGAGATTGGAATGAAGGTGGAGAAGGTGTAACAATAATTGAATTTATGTAGAATATACTTTAGAATTATTAACTAATTTATTAAAAACCAAGAGGTTAAATCGATATGCATAAAGCTGATTTAAAGCCCGTTGAGGGATCTGATCCAATTGTAAATTTGGAAATCGCACTGAAACATGGACTTCTTGAGGAAGAATATAATAAAATTGTTAAGTTGCTTGGACGCGTCCCTAATTATACTGAACTCGGTATATTTAGCGTTATGTGGAGTGAACATTGCAGTTACAAAAACTCTATACTCCAGCTCAAAACATTACCACGAAAGGGTAAATATTTGCTTGTAGAAGCAGGTGAAGAAAACGCAGGTTTAATTGATATTGGCAATGGATTAGCAGTTGCATTTAAAATAGAAAGTCATAACCATCCGTCAGCGGTTGAACCATACCAGGGTGCAGCTACTGGAGTTGGAGGAATACTTAGAGATATATTCTCTATGGGGGCTAGGCCAATTGCTGTACTAGATTCATTAAGGTTTGGTGAACTAAGTGATGAGAGGGTAAGGCATCTTTTCAAGCGCGTTGTAAAGGGCATTTCGGATTATGGAAATAGTTTTGGAGTTCCAACTGTGGCGGGTGAAGTCTATTTCGAAAAATCTTATGGCATTAATCCATTGGTAAACGTTATGGCAGTTGGCATTGTTGAACATGAAAAAATTGCTCGAGCCGTTGCGAAAGGAAAAGGGAATTCAGTCTTAATTGTTGGCTCGAAAACAGGTAGAGATGGAATACATGGTGCTACATTTGCATCTGAAGAGCTTACTGAAGAGTCCCAAGCAAAAAGATCCTCTGTTCAGGTTGGTGATCCATTTACTGGTAAGAAACTCCTTGAAGCAACACTGGAGGCTATATCTACAGGCTACGTGGTAGGTGTCCAAGATATGGGCGCAGCTGGTATTAGCTGCTGTACTACAGAAATGAGCGCAAGAGGAAAAAGCGGAATGACTATTGAATTGGACAAAATACCGCTTCGGGAAAAGGCCATGACACCTTATGAGATAATGCTTTCTGAATCACAGGAACGAATGCTTCTTGTTGTCAAACAAGGCTATGAAATGGATGTCATAAATATTTTTAAGAAATGGGATATTGATGCAGAAATTATAGGAAAGGTTGAAGACGAAAACATAGTTAAAATTATGTTGAACGAAAAATGTGTGGCTCAAGTACCACCCGAAGCATTGGTTTTAGGTGGAACGTATACACCTGTCTACAAAAGAGAAACAAAATTTCCAGATTACATAAAAAAATGCCGAAGCTTTGATGCGAATAAGATAAAATACCCAACAGACTTAGAAAAATGTTTCTTGAACATTATAAAACGTCCAAATATAGCATCAAAAAGGTGGGTATATGAACAATATGACACCATGGTAAGAACAAACACAATACAAGTAGAAGATACTGACGCGGCGGTATTAAGAATTAAGGGAACAAATAAAGCACTTGCGGTTAAAACAGATTGCAATGCAAAATATGTATACCTAAATCCAAAAAGAGGTACATCAATTGCTGTAGCTGAAGCAGCCAGAAACGTTGTATGCACAGGAGCAAAGCCAATTGCAATAACAAACTGCTTGAATTTTGGAAATCCATATGACCCTGAAATATACTGGCAGTTTACAGAAGCTATATCTGGTATGCGTGAAGCATGTTTAGCTCTAAATACACCCGTAACAGGAGGAAACGTAAGTTTCTACAACGAAAATCCCGAAGGTGCAATACTACCAACACCAGTAATTGGAATGCTAGGATTAATTGAAGATGTAAGAAACATCCAAAATATAAAATTTAAAGAACCAAAGGATGTTATCATAGAACTTGGAATAAATAAAGGAGAAATCGGCGGATCAGAATACCAAGAAATGATTTTAGGAGAAGTTTCCGGCGATGCACCAGAGCTTGACCTGGAATATGAGAAAAGGCTGCAAGATCTTTGCTATAGGTTAGCAAATGAACACATTATTAAATCAATGCATGATGTGTCAGATGGTGGAATTGCAGTAACATTATTAGAGTGCCTGGCGAATACAGAAAAATTGGGATGTAGAATTTTCGAAGGGTACTCACAAAATCTTAGACCTGATTTTTGTCTTTTCGGTGAAACACAATCTAGAATAATAATAACAGCAGATATTGATAAAAAAGATATTATAATCAAGCATGCTAAAAACCATAATGTTGATATAAGTATTATAGGTGAAGTAACAAGTGAAGAAACGATAAGATTTGATGGAATAATGAGTATTGATTTGAATGAGGCGAAAGAAACATACAGGAGTGCAATCCCAAATGTAATGAGGGTAGAGGTAGATTGAGGGCAAGAACAGCTTTTGATTTTTTGGGAAATAATTTATTCTGCATAATATACATTATAGAACAATTCATAAATACAGATTATGGGCTTATAATTTTTAGTTTTTCCTTTGCTATATCTATTTCAATCAATGTTGTGTGATCAGATATTACTTCACCATCAATATGAATTATTGTTGGCTTATCAGGTATTATTTTAAACATATTTCCTTTGCTACACACAGATATGTTTTCTTCTTTACCTATATTGCCATTGATAAATTTTGGCAATAAAGCTATTGTTCTAAAGAATCCCATACTTCTAATAAGTTTGAAATTTAGCTTTCCATCTGTTAATTTAGCATTTGGAGCTAACCTGAATCCGCCACCTTCAAAACATCCATTCGCAGTATATATGAACATGGCTTTTTCTTTAATTATTCTCCCATTAATTACTATTTTGTAGTTTAATGCCTCATATTTTATAAAGCTCTTTATTGCAGATATTATGTATGCAGGTAAACCTTTCACATATTTTATAGTCTGCATTTCCCGAGCTATTTCAGCATCTAATCCAATACCAAGGAAGTTTAGAAATTTTCGTTCGATTTTATATCCGTCTGAATTAAAGAGTTTAACTTTACCTATATCAATTAGTTTTGTCTTTTTATTTAATATAATATCTAGCATAGTATTTACTCTTTTTGGCATGCCAATAACTTTATTTAGATCATTACCTGAGCCAACAGGCAATATTGCTACTAATGTATTTCTATTTATCAAACCATTCGTTATTTCATTTAGAGTCCCATCGCCCCCAGCAGAAATTAGAACTTCAAATTCCTTACTTAGTTTATTTGCTAGCTCAGTAGCATGACCTGGATATCTTGTTTTTTCAAGGTGAAATGGCAGCTTTCTACGTCTCAGCACTTGAATCAATTCATTGCAGAGTCTTTCAGCTCAACCCTTACCTGCAACGGGATTCAGAATTATTGCTAAATTTAATTCTTTAGACACTCTACGATATGAATCAATGTAACATATTAATATTTCATATTTTAAGAGGTTTAATCTAAGGTTATTTCTTTATGTGAAATATTCAGCAGGAAATAAAATTACGAATGTGGAGGTGCGGGGAATCGAACCCCGGTCCGAAGAGAAGAACCCTAAGATTTCTACATGCTTATCCTGTCTTTTTTATTTGAATAAAGGATCTTCGACAGGAAGAATACCCTTTATACTAACTCAAGCAGATAACCGTTATTAACGGTTTCATTCCTTTCCCTTGAGTACAGAAAGGAACTAGCCCATTTAGGCGACGTTCAGCTCAGGTCCAATGGGCGAGATCTGAGTGAACGGGTTGCCTAAATTAATTAGGCAGCCAGTGCGTAATTGTATTCGGCACTTATTTTTTTGCCGCTTTTTGACGTGGACACGGCGACCACGGCATGCTATCTTAGACTCCCTCATCCTCGTCGAAACCATATCACCCCCAATTTATAAATATATGAGGGATAAAATTTCAAAGAACCCTTCCCTTTTATAATATAAGGAGCTGATGTATAATTTCAAAATTCCATTTTGCTACTCTAATTCGTAATTAGGATTTTCACTTGAATAACAATAACTATTTGAATTCATATGAAGCGGGTAATAAGCTGTAAGTTTATCAACCAATACCTTAAATGCCTGTTTTGGACTATCAACAAAATCGAATAGTTCAAGATCTTCTTTACTGATCAATCTACACCTGATTAATTCATCAAAATTGATTATTTTTTTCCAGAACCTGGAACTATATAACAAGATGACTACTTTTTTCTTAAGTTTTTTCGTTTGAACCAAAGTAAGTATTTCCATTAACTCATCCATGGTCCCAAAACCCCCTGGAAACATAATAAAGGCTTTTGCTGGATATACGAACCAGTATTTCCGCATAAAGAAATAATGAAATTCAAAACATAGTTCAGGTGTTACATATTTATTCATTTTCTGATCTATAGGCAGACTGATATTCAAGCCTAATGATCGTCCCCCTGCTAAGTATGCTCCTTTGTTTACGGCCTCCATAATCCCAGGACCACCTCCGGAGCATACGACCAGTCTCAATGGTTCTTTTAGCGTATGAGCCCACTCGGTGATCATTTTCGATAGTTCTACAGCTTCTTCGTAATATTTAGACATTTGTATATCTATTTTTGCGTCTCTAATTAATTTTTTCAGATCTCGAACATCGCCGTTAGACTTCTTCTGAAGTGAAAGCAGTTTTTTCAAATTTCTCTCACAAGTTTGTTTATCCTTAATCCTAGCTGAGCCAAAGAAAACTACAGTATCTTTGATTCCTTCTCTACTCAATTTCTGCTGTGGATCCAGTAACTCTGCTAGTAATCTCACAGGCCTGGCAATAGCGCTATTCAGGAACTCTTTATTTTGATAGGATTTTCTTACGCGTATTTTTTTCATTTGACCTTATCTCCCTGCTTTTTATGTTAGATACTACTAGCGGTATTTTCTGAAAGGTATTACAAAGATTATGCCTGCCAGAAAGCCACCAATGTGTGCCCACCAGGCTACTCCACCTGCGCTGGAAGTATCCAGCATTCCACTTAAAAACTGCAAAATGAACCATAGAAAAATTAAGGTGAATGCTGAGAGTTCTGCTATTTGAATAAATAAGAAGATTGGAATCAATGTAAGGACTCTTGCTCGTGGGAACATTATTAAATATGCACCAAGCACACCCGAGATTGCACCGCTTGCTCCAACAGTAGGTATATTAGAAAGTGGCTGGGTAAGAATATGAAAAGCCGACGCTATTATCCCACACAATAAATAAAAAATTAAAAACCTGGTATGTCCCATTTTATCTTCTACGTTATCACCAAATATCCAGAGGTATAACATATTTCCAAACAAATGTGCCCAACCACCGTGCAGGAATAATGAACTAAAGAATGTAATCAAGACATGCAGATCGACAATACCATAGAGAATATTGACAGCATTTCTCGGGACTAAAGCATACGCGGCAAAAAACCTTTCTAAGTCTGGTCCAATGGAAACTTCATAAAGAAAGACTAAAATATTTGCTACAATCAAACCAATGGTAACAATTGGGAATCGGCGTCTTGGATTTATATCTTTTATTGGAATCATATATTATACTTGAATTATTATAATCCAATCTTGCTTGCAACTAACTTCATTGCTTCAATAACGAATTTTATATGCTCATCTAGAGGAATACCCAATTCTTTTGCACCCTCTTCCATTTCCTCCCTGCTTACATTTTTTGCGAAAGCTTTATCTTTGAGCTTTTTCTTTACAGATGGCACCTCCAGATCTGCTATTTTATTTGGCCTTATTATTGCAACAGCATTTATAAATCCACATAGTTCATCGCAGGCATATAAAGCTTTTGCCATTAAAGTATCACGTGGCACACCAGTATAGCTTGCATGTCCAAGAATAGCATTGATTATAACTTCAGGATAATCTTTATCTCTTAAGATTTGTGCACCTTTGGTGGGATGATCCGGTGCAGCAGGATATAATTCATAGTCAAAATCATGTAATACACCTGTAATTGCCCATGTTTCTTCATCCTCTCCAAATTTACGTGCATAAGCCCGCATGGCAGATTCAACAGCATACATGTGCTTTCTTAGTGCGTCGCTCTTTGTATATTCGTGCATCAGGCTTAATGCGTCATTATAACTAATCATATTCTCACTCGAAATAGTCAGACATAATTTATTATACCATTTTTTATCTTAACTTGCTAAATGAAAAAGCAGACGGGCAAAGTGGTGCCAGAATACATCGATCACACAATGGATTTCTTGCACGACAGGTTTTCCTGCCATGTAATATCATAAGATTGCTCATATTATACCATTCTTTTCTTGGAATTATACTTATTAAATCCATTTCAATCTTTTTCGGATCATCATTTTTAGTTAAACCAAGTCTCTTAGATATTCGTTTAACATGCGTATCAACTACGAACCCACTTTGAATCCCATATGCTCCACCTAAGACGCAATTTGCTGTTTTTCTGCCAACTCCCGGCAACGAAAGTAGGTCATCCATATTTTTCGGAACCTTTCCATTGAATCTGTTAACTAATAGCCTGCAGGTTTGGATAATATTTCTTGCCTTCATTCTATAGAAACCCGTTGACTTTATAATGCTCTCAAGTTCCATAAGGTTTGCATTTGCGAAGTCCCTGGCAGTTTTATACTTTCTGAATAACAAAGGAGTTACTTTATTTACGCGTTCATCAGTACATTGGGCAGATAAAATAGTCGATATTAACAATTGTAATGGGTTGGAAAAGATAAGGGCTGTTTTGGCTTCTGGAAATTCTGTTTTGAGTAATCTGATTATTCTTCGCACTCGCAATTTAAGCTCATTATTGCCTTCTATTACAGGAATACTTCTATTTTTTTTCTTAATGTTCTCTGGTTTTCTCATAATTATTGACTATTTGCCTCTGAGACTGGCGACAATAATCAAACAGGTTTTCAACATGAGATGGTTTACTTTGCCTTCATATCGTTGAGGTATTTCATTAGCTTCTGGTAATTCCATGTATTACCGACATCATCTGGTTCGAGCCATCCTTTTCTGGCAATCCCAACGCCAAATTTTACATCGTTCAAACCTTCGGTGTTATGTGCATCTGGATTGATAAATATTACAACTTTTTTCTCTTTTGCATATTTAATGAACCGCCAGTCAATATCAAATCTTTTTGGATGGCAGTTCAATTCTATTGCTTTACCGTAATCAGATGCCGCATCGATAACTTCTCGCATGTTTACCGGGTATCCTTCCCTTTCAAGAAGTAATCTACCTGTTGGATGACCGAGCATTGTTGTGTATTTATTCTTTAATGCCTTAATGATTCTTTTTGTTGCTTCGGACTCTGTCATATTAAATTTACTATGAATGGAAACAACTACGTAATCAAAATAAGACAATACATTATCTGGGAAGTCTAGTGAACCATCCGATAGTATATCACATTCTACGCCTTTTAGTACGCAGAATTTTTTTTGTTTTTCGTTCAACTCATCTATTTCTTTCATTTGTTTTTTAATTTCATCTGCCTTCATTCCACCTGCGTACGCTGCAGATTGACTGTGATCGGCTATGCCCAAATATTCCCATCCAAGTTTTATAGCTGATTCTGCCATTTGTTGAATTGTATTGAATCCATCGCTATAATTGGTATGACAATGGAGTGTACCTCGTATATCTTCATATTCGATAAGTTTTGGAATTGGGTGTTTTTCTGAAAACTCTATTTCGCCCATATTTTCTCTCAACTCAGGCGGTATATAATGCAATTCTAATGCTCTGTAAATATCCTCTTCACTCTTGCATACTGGAATTTTTTGCGACTTATTCTTAGTATCCTTATCATCATCGATGTAAGAAAATCCATATTCATTCAGGCTCCAACCATGTTTTCTTGCTATCGAACGTAATTGAACGTTGTGTTCTTTGCTGCCCGTAAAGTAGTTCAAAGCAAAGGGATATTCACTCTCTTTTACAATGCGTAGGTCACACTGGATACCGCTTTTGAGCATAACGCTCGTTTTTGTAGTTCCAGACGCCACAACAGATTCAACTAAATCACTGGAAGTAAATTTAGATGTTACCTTTGCTCTTAAATTGTCTGGACAGCTAACCACGATATCTATATCTCCTATCAGTTCCTTTTTCCTTCTCAAGCTTCCCGCTTCGCTACATTGCTTTATGCCCTTTACGGAACAGAGTATTCCCTTAATTCTTTCTGCATCCTGAAAGGCTTCAGGATAAAGATGTTTATTTCTGGATTTTTCGAAATACTTAATGCTTTTTAATATGTTCTCCTCTGTTTTGGCGCCTAAACCTTCAATATTCCTTAACTTTTGCTTTTCACACGCCTCTTTTAATTGCTCAATGGTCTTAATTCCAAGCTTTTCATAGATTATTTTTATTCGTTTTGGACCCAAGCCCTGGATTTTTATAAGCTCCAGCAGTTCCTTAGGAAACTCATCCTTTAAATCTTCGTACTCCTTTGCCTTCCCTTTTGTGACCAGCTCCGTTATTATTTCAGCTATGCTCTTCCCTACTCCCTTTAACGTTGTTAACTTGTTATTTTTTGCTAATTCCTCAATGTCTTCAGTTGTACTTGAAATTACTTGCGAAGCAGTTTGGAATGCCCTCACTTTAAAGGGATTTTCACCCTTCAATTCTAATAAAATACTAATGTTATTTAGAATCTCCGAAATCTCTTTTTTATCCATTTTTACCTCTGCAAAATTTTATACTAAATGATTTTCCCTACCTCTGCCCTTTCAAGCAGAAATTCTTCATACTCGTCCAATCTTTTTAGAATTGGGTGTAATTCTTTGTAATTCATCAACTCGGCTCTAATTCGGGACGCATCGTATAAACCCGAAAGATAACCAGAAATATATTTGCGAAATTCTATTACTCCTTTTGGCTCTCCCTTTATTTTAACTGATAGTTCTAAGTGTTCTCTAATGGCTCTAAATCTATTCTGTAACTCCATATTTTGCTTATAAATTTTGCCATTCAAATAATCTTTTGTCTGAAGGAAAATCCAGGGTTTTCCAATAGCTCCCCTTCCTATCATTACCCCATCCACGCCGAATTTTTCAAATGCATGCTTTATCTTTTCGGGCGTATCAAACGAGCCATTTGCAATTACAGGAATGAAAACTGACGATTTAACTAAAGCTAGCCACGAATAATCAGGTTCCCCTTTCATTTGTTGATCTCTGGTTCTGCAATGTATTGTTATTGCTGATACACCACACTGCTCAGCTATTTTAGCCACTTCAACAATATTTATACTGTTTTTATCCCATCCGAGACGGGTTTTAATAGTAATAGGCAATCTGGTTGATTTTATTACCGATACAAGTATCTTCTCAAGTTTTTTCAAATCCTTTAGTAATGCTGAACCAGCGCCTGTATTAACAACATTTTTGACCCAGCAGCCGCAATTTATGTCAATGAAGTCTGGTTGCATTGATTCTGCAATTTGTGCTGACTTTTCCATAGATGTTTCGTTACTACCGTAAATCTGAATTCCTATAGGCCTCTCTTCCTGATCAAATTCCATTTTTCGCATTGCCTTCCTGCAATCTCTTATCAAGCCTTCAGAGCTGACAAATTCTGTAAAGACAATATCTGCCCCGAATCGCTTACAGATTATTCGAAATGCTTGATCTGTAACACTTTCCATCGGAGCCAAAACAAGTGGTTTATCTATTTCGATATTACCTATTTTCATCAAGTGAAATATACAAAATAGCTTATGGAGTTACAATGTGTAAATATTAGAGGTAAAATGATAGGTACAAATTCAATGTATGTTATTACCTGTAGTTATTCAAATTTTTCCAGAAATTTCCAATAAAGCGACTTCTGAAATATTAAAACTTGATTGTTATTGTGATTCGCCGGAGGCCAGCAAGTAATCTCATTACTTTATCTAAATTTAAGAGATTTCTTCGTATCCCCTTGGTGCTCCTTGCAATGACCATAATAAATGATTTGTCAAATATCCTGATAAAGTTATTATTTAATTTTACATTGTGTACATTACAAAGCATAAAAGCTTCTATCCAGACTTCTATATTGAATAGCCTCACTCAGGTGTTCTGTCTGAATATTTTCGCTCTCTGCAAGGTCTGCTATTGTTCTTGCAACCTTCAAAATGCGATCATATGCTCTGGCAGATAAGCCTAATCGATTCATTGCCATTTTCAAAAGTTCAGCTCCGTTCTCATCTATTCGGCAAAATTCCTTTATCTCTTTAGACTCCATGTCCGCATTGCAAAACAAGCCAGTATGATTCTGGAATCTTTTAGACTGTATCTCTCGTGCTTTTACCACCCTATTCCTGATAACTGCAGAACTTTCGCCCGTCTTTTTTGAAGCAAGCTCGTTGTATTTGACTGCAGGAACTTCGACGTGAATATCGATGCGATCCAGCAATGGTCCGGAAATCTTGCCCATGTATTTTTGTATTTGTGTAGGTGTGCAAGTACATTCCTGCAAACTGTTTCCGTAATTTCCACAAGGGCAAGGGTTCATAGCGCATACCAGCATAAAATTTGCTGGATATTCAATTGACATTTTTGATCTGCTAATTGTTACCTTACCGTCTTCCAGGGGCTGGCGCATAACCTCAAGCACATTTCTGGCAAATTCTGGTAACTCATCGAGGAATAACACACCATGATGTGCAAGCGAAATCTCGCCAGGCCTTGGAATTGTTCCGCCACCAACAAGAGCAGAATCAGATATGGTATGATGCGGTGAACGGAAAGGTCGAATTGAAACCAGAGCAGTATAAGGTGGAAGCATTCCTGCAACCGAATGTATTTTTGTGGTCTCAAGTGCCTCTTCAAAATGCATCGGCGGAAGTATCGTAGGTAACCGTTTTGCAAGCATTGTCTTACCTGAACCTGGAGGTCCAATAAGCAAAATGTTGTGTCCTCCAGCAGCAGCTACTTCCATTGCCCTTTTTACACTTTCCTGTCCCTTAACATCTGCAAAGTCCACATTATAATGCTGTTCAACTGAAAACACTTCGTTTATGTCAACCTTGAACGGTTTTAGCATTGTATGTTCACCAGCAAGAAATTCTACCGTTTCTCGTAAAGTCCTCATGGGATATACTTCAATTCCTTCGATCATAGCAGCCTCGCGGGCATTTTCCTCTGGCAAAATTAAGCCACGTTTTCCCTGCTGACGTGCTTCCATAGCTATTACAAGAGCACCATGAACAGGTCGTAATGAACCATCAAGTGCAAGTTCACCCAGAATTAGGAAGTTATTGATTACATTCGATGTGAATTGACCTGTAGCATGCAGTATCCCGATAGCTATCGGCAGGTCATAAGCTGAGCCTTCCTTTTTTACATCTGCAGGAGCAAGATTAATTATCATCTTTCGATTTGGAAATTTGTAATCGGAATTTTTAATAGCTGCGGTAACACGATATATACTTTCTTTGACAGCATTATCCGGTAACCCGACCGTGAAAAATTTCGGCGTCCCTGTATCTATATGTATTTCAACTTGAATTATACAAGCATTAACACCATACGTTGCAGCACTGAATACCTGTGAAAACATGATTTCCTCCTTTAATACTTTGTCTCATTACATATTAAAAGGCTGGTAAACCCATGTTATCATTATTTGAAAGATACATTGTGCGAACCATTAAAGTGTGTGTATGACAATGCCAGAGTAAATGGCATTTTAATCAATGAAATATTCCGAGTTATTTCTTAAAATATTGGCGCTTTCAAATTTATATACTAATATGTGAACCTCTAGCTATTTCGTTTCTTGCTTATTATATCTGAACTGCCGCAAAAATTCAAGTCTATCTTTTACTTCTTCAATAGGTTTTAAGAGTCTATCTTTTCCAAATATAGCATCATCAAGGGATGAAAACACTAATAAATATTCATTGCTCATTACTATTGCTTCTTCTGGACAAACTTCTTCACAGAACCCACAGAAAATACAACGAGCCATATTGATCTCGAATTTCACTGGATATCGCTCTTTTTCCAGCTCAGTTTCGCTCGCTTGAACTTCTATTGCAAGCGCAGGACACACTCTAGCACATAAACCGCATGCCACACAACGTTCTATCCCGTTTTCGGCAACGAGTACAGGCCTCCCACGGAATGATGGTTCAGGCTTAAACCTTTCTTCGGGAAATTCTTGTGTGAACCTTGGTCTTATTACATGAGAAAGCGTTAGTTTTAAGCCTTTAATAATCTCAGGAATGTATAACTTTTGTAAAATGTTAAGGTCTTTTGTTCGGATAATTTTCTTGTTCTTTTCCATATTAGTCCATTTATAATATTAGCATAACAATGCCAGTAACTAAAAAATTTAGAATTGCCAAAGGTAGAAGAAACTGCCAACCTATTCGCATTAATTGATTATATTTGAATCTGGGCAAAGTCCATTTAACCGCTATAAAGAAAATCACAAATAACGCAATCTTAAATATAAAAGTCATTATCTGTAAAACACCTAAAATCAAGGGATGCAATCCCCAGTACTCAGCACTTGGCAAATGCCAGCCACCAAAAAATAAAGTAACCATAACCGCACTAGATGTTATAATGTTTGCATATTCGGATAGGTAAAACAAACCGAATTTCATTCCAGTATATTCTGTATGATAGCCGCCAACAAGTTCTGGCTCTGCTTCTGGTAAATCAAAAGGCAGACGGTTGGTTTCTGCAAATGCAGCAATTAGAAATACAATAAATCCCACAGGTTGCAATAAAATATTCCATTTGGGAATATACCACCATAGATACTCCGTCTGTTGCAATACAATTTGGTCTAATCTCAGAGTTCCAGAAATCATAATAATACCCATGATTGATAGACCAAGTGATAGCTCATAGCTTATCAATTGCGCAGCTGATCTTAACCCACCTAATAGCGAATACTTGTTGTTAGACGACCAGCCGGCAAGAGTAATTCCATACACACCAATCGAGGTTAGCGCAAACAGGAATAATATCCCAATATCAATATCTGCTACTATAAGTTTTATTTCTCTGCCAAACAGCTCAATCTTATTACCAAAAGGAATTATGGCAAAAGTACTGAGAGCCACTGTTATCGAAATGAGTGGTGCGAGATCGTGAATGAATTTATTGGCTTGCTTGGGCACAATATCTTCTTTCATAATTAATTTTACTACGTCGGCAAATGGTTGAAGAAGTCCAAAGGGACCTACCCTATTGGGACCTAATCTATCTTGCATAAACGCACTCACACGCCTTTCCGCCCAGACGGAAGCTGCTGCACCCAACATGAGAATGCCGAATATAACAAAAAGAATTTTTGCAAAAGATATTCCAATCGATACTAAGTCCATGAGTAAATTAAATTCCTTGCCACTAAATTAAACATGTGAACGAACAGAAACTGGTTCTTTTATTTTCGCACCATTACTACCTATTAAATCGTATGTTAAACCATTAAAGGCTGGTATCCTTTCTGCTATTTCTTTAAAAACATCCTCTGCCGAGGCATATTTAAATTTTACACCCATTGCAGAAGCCAGGCTAGAAATCAATCGCCACGTCGATCGTGCATCTCTTTTTACAACTTTTGACCACCTGTCATTGTAAGATGCAAATTTATCCCATTTAGTAACTGAAAAACCATCTAAGGTGCGCACATGATCAAGCAACGTTACTGCAGGTCTCAATCTCTGCACAAATCCCTGGAAATTTACCATTGTACCATTTTTCTCAGCATATGCTGGAGTCGAAAGAACAATATCTGCTATATCTGTGGTTTCATTTTTTAGTGGGGAATGAACTACAAGCAATTCAAGATTATAAAGTAGTTTCGCTACTGTTGGGTCTTTTGCAATATTATCTTCCATTACATAAACAGCCTTAATTTCTCCACTTTCAATAGCTTTCAGTATTTTCTCAATACCTGTATCCTGAGCTTCCTGCCACCCACCAATCAGTTTAACACCAAGACTATTTGGGGTTTTATCGGCACGAATCAAAATGTTATCTTCGTCTCCGTCTTTTATGTGATTCATAAATCCTATATTTTTTGTCCCAATTACATCTCTCATGAACTTAAGGAATACGTAGTTATCTTCATTTGTCGAATATGCTGACGCTATGCCAGCTATTTCATCCTTTCTGTAGGTTCGCAATTCTGAAGCTATCATTGAAATTGCCTCATCCCAACCAGCTTCAACTAATTTACCATTTCTCTTTATAAAAGCACCACTTAACCTATCTGGGCTGTTTATCCACTTAAATGTATTCAACCGCCCATGGTCACATATCCAGTGAGAGTTTACGTTCTCATTTATTCGTGGAGTTAATCTTATAATTTCATTTCGTCTTACCCATATGTAGATATTGCATCCTCTTGCGCAACCAATACAAATGCTCTCGGTCGGAGACATTTCCCACACTCTTGCTTTAAATCGTGAATCCTTGTTTGTAAGAGCGCCAACAGGACATATATCTGTAACATTCAATGAATATGGATTATCCAATTGAGTTCCAGGAAATGTTGTTAGTTCTACATGGGTTCCTCGCTGTATGAATGTAAGAACCGTCTGTCCAGCTACTTCTTCTGTAAATCGTATGCATCTTGAACACATTATGCAACGTTCCGTGTCGAGGATAACATACGGACCCAGTTGCACACGCTTTGGTTTATGAATTTTAACTTCCTCGAATCTACTTTTACCCGAGCCATATTTATATGCATATTCCTGCAACTTACATTCTCCCGCTTCATCGCAAATCGGGCAATCAAGCGGATGATTTATAAGCATTAATTCCAATATCGCATTTCTTGCCTTGATTACCTTCTCGGTATTTGTCCTTATAACCATTCCATCAGCAACCTGAGTAGCACACGATATAACGAGCTTTGGTGATTTTTCTACCTCAACAAGGCACATTCTGCAATTTCCTGCAATGCTTAGCTTAGGATGCCAGCAAAAATGCGGGATATAAATGCCGTTTTTGAGTGCAGCTTGTAAAATTGTGGAGCCTGGTTCAACTTCCAGCTCCCGATCGTCTATTTTAATTTTAACCATGTTAATCCAATAAGTTTAAGAAATTTTTCTGTTTCTATACTTTTCAAGTGCTAAAGTAATTATTTCTAATGCCCTTTCTAAGTGCTTACTTTCTAATACATAAGCTATTCGAACTTCATTTAAACCTTTGTTAGGTGTAGCGTAAAAACCGCAGCCAGGTGCAATCAATACAGTTTCTCCTTTATCATCGAATTCCTCTATTAACCATCGGCAAAAATCATCAGAATTTTTTACTGGTAAACCTACTATCATATAAAATGCACCCTCTGGCTTATACAATGTTACACCAGAGATTTTATGCAAGTTACTGCAAATAACATCTCTCCGGCGTTTAAATTCATCAACAATCGGTTGTGCATAGTAAGAGGGATTTTCCAGTAGTGGCACTAATGATATTTGATCTATTGTTGCTACCGACAATCTCGCTTGTGCAAATCTTAAGGCAGAGGAGATTATATCCTTATTGTGCGTTGCAAGGACGCCAATTCTAGAGCCACAAACATTGAAGCGCTTGGAACAGCTGTCCAAAATTACTGAACGATCGTGCACTGAAGGAAAATCTGCTATACTTATCATTTTACCTTCGTAAACAAACTCGCGATAAGCTTCATCGGAAAGCAAATAAAGTCCATGCCTCTCCGCTATGCTTACTAATCTTTCTATCTCTTCTTTTTTATATACAGTGCCAGTAGGATTAGAAGGCGTGCAAAAAAGAATTGCTTTTGTACGACTGTTGACATAACTTTCAATTACTTCTTCATCTGGTAGATGGAAACCATTGTCTATAGTTAATGGAATAGGTCTTAAATTAACATTTGCAATACTTGCAAAGCCATTATAGTTGGTATAAAAAGGTTCGAATACAATGATTTCGTCCCCTGGATCGCATATACAACTCATTGCAAAAATTATTGCCTCCGAACCACCTGTTGTAACTATCATTTCACTTTCATCGAAATGGATACCGTAATGCTCAAAGTATCTTTTCCACGCAGTGAGTGCTTCCGGTAAACCATTTGAGGGTGCATATTCAATTGTCTTACGGGAAACAGATTTTATCATGTTGAACACAGTCTCTGGAGTAGGCAGATCAGGCTGACCTATATTCAAATGATAGACATGAATACCCTGCTTTTTGCGTTCTTCTGCAATTGCTGCAAGCTTTCTGATAGGTGAACCTTGAATTTCCCTCGCACGTTTGGAAATGGGTAAAACACATTTTTTATTATTTACTTTCAACATCTATTTTTTACCTTACTTTTTTTTCAACATCTTTGGATTTCTGAGTTGGGTGAAATATTACAGTAGCAAACCTATCTTCGGAAAAGAGTTGTTCCGCTATTTCCTGTACATCTTCTCTTCGAACAGCCTCTATTCCTGAAATTATTGTGTCCAGACTTATAAATTTACCAAAATATAACTCCGAGCTTCCGAGTCTTATCATTCGATTCGGAATGTTCTCCATACCAAGCATTATACTACCTTTTAGTTGTTCCTTGGTACGTTCAAGTTCACTTTTTGATATGCCTTTCTTCTTAATAGATCTAAGTTCTTTCCATACAAGATCCATACATTTCAAAACATGACTATCGTCTGTTCCGATATATACTCCAGTAGAACCTGTATACTTCATCATATTGTTAAAGCTATAAACAGAATAAGCAAACCCATATTTTTCTCTTATATTCTGAAAAAGTCTGGAACTCATTCCATCACCCAGCAATGTATTTAACACTTGCATAGCAAATCTTCTTTCGTCCCTTATACTCATGCCCAGTGTTCCCATACAGATGTGAGCTTGCAGAATGGGCTTATAATATTCACTAATTACAGCGTTAGGGATTCCCAGCTCTTGATTGACCATCTTCTCTGACTTCTGCTCATCATTATCAATCTTTCCTACGTATTTTTTTGCCAGTTCAACTACTTTTTTGTGCGTTATATTACCAGCGGATGCTATAACAAGATTCTTTGCAGTATATCTACATTTTCTATATTGAAACAAACTTCTCCTTGAATACAACTTTACGGTTTCTTCTCTACCTAAAACGGGCATTGAGAGAGGATGATCTTTGAATAAGACTTTATCGAAATAGTCATGGATTATGTCGTCGGGGTCATCTTCTGCCCTTTTTATTTCTTCAATTACAACCTGCTTCTCTTTTTCTAATTCTTTTCTTGGAAAGGTTGATGAGAAAACAATATCCGAAAGTATATCCATTGCCAGCTCAAGGTGCTCATCGAGAACTCGAGCGTAAAAGCAAGTGTGTTCTTTGCTTGTGAATGCATTTAAATACCCACCAACTGACTCTATACTTTGGGCTATTTCCCTGGCACTGCGCTTTTTGGTGCCTTTAAAGGCCATGTGTTCAATGAAATGTGAGATGCCGTTGTTTTCCTCGGTCTCATTTTGGGAACCTGTGTCAATCCAGAAACCTAGCGATAAAGATCGTACATGTGGAATTTCTTCGGTGACAATACGTATACCATTTGGAAGAGCCGTTTTGTTATAAATCTGCTTTATTTTTACAGGATTCGTTATATTTATTTTTTCGCTGATCCTTCTCTTAGAAAGCTTATTCACTTAGAGTTAAACCTAAATCAAATTGGTAAATTAAATATTTCTTAATAAGATATTGGATTTTTAATGGATAATCAAGGATAGCAAAGTGACATATCAGGGTAATAATTATGGATAAAAATTGCTTTTCTCTTTATTGTAATAAAAAGAATGACTTGCTACAAAAACTAACTATTGGAGCGAGACAAAGAATCCAAAATTAGGTTGATTGAAAATTAAATTTTACTGCCATCGCAATTATGAATTAGGAAGAAACGATTTCATATCTTGCTTATTTTTCATCTATCACTTCGCTGGCTTCGGTATCCCTTAGTTGTTTATTGCTTTTGTGACATTTTTTAGTTAACACCTAAAACAACATAATTTCTATATTTACCTGAATCTCTTCTTATTCTTTTCCCACCAGATCTGCCATTTTCCAGCATCAGTGCCAAATTTCACACCAGTAATTTTTTCTAATGCCTTCACGGAAGCATTTTGAACCGCTAACTGTTCATCATGCAAAAGAATAATTAATGCTCCAACAGCCTCTTGTGCCCTTAACTCGCCCAGAACTTCTACAGCTGCTTCACGTACCTCTGAATCAATATCCGTTAACTTAGGTATAATATATTTTACTGATTTCGGATTCTTAAGCATAGATAATGCTTTTAATGCAGAGAATCTTACATATGCATTGTTATCATCAAGAGCTAAAATCAAAGATTCTTCTGCTTCTCTAACTTTCTTTCTACCAAGTATCTCTGCTGCCGAACCTCTCACAAAAGTACTTGGATCCGATTTTAATGCATTTATTAATGACTTTGTTACTTTCGGATCATCAAAGCAACCTAGAGCTTTTACTACCTGGTCACGAATTTCTGGATCTTTATCCTGTAAAGCAGAAATCAAAGGATCTATTGCTCGCCTATTTCCGATTTTTCCCAAAGCTTCAACTGCTGATATACGTACCATCGAATTACCATCACTTAGGGCAACTATAATTTTTTCAATTGCTGTCGAGTCACCAATTTCCCCTAGTGCAATTATAACCGACTCTTTAAATTTCAAATCTTTTTCTTCAAGCTTTTTCTTTAACAATTCAATGACTTTTTGAGACTTAATTTTCGCAAGAGCTCTAGCAGCTGACTGACTTACTTCTCTGCTTTCGTCTTTCAATGCGGATATAAGAGCATCGACCGACTCCGAATCCGCAATCTCACCAAGAGCCTTAGCACTCTCTTCTCTAACTTCCCATTGCTTATCATTTTGCAATGCTGATATAAGATACTTCACGGCTCGTTGATCTTTCAGAAGCCCAAGAGACCAGGCACTTGCACATCGCGTAGACCATACATTGTCTTCAAGTGAGGCAATCATTTTGCTTATCATCTTCTCGGTAAGTTTCTCTTTTTTCCATTCAGGATTAATTTTATCGAGCGAATTCCATACTGCAGTTCTAACATTCTGATCCTTATCTATCAATAAATCAATTAAAGGCTCAATTGCCTTCCGAGCTTTCTTTTCTCCCAATGCAGTCGCAGAATATTTTCTAATTTCTCCTCTTTCATCTTTTAGTAAATCAATTAAAAGATCAACTGCTTCAGGATTATCTATAATGCTTAACACATCAGTGGCTGTTTTTCTAAGCTCCCATTCCGAAGTTTTGATCATATCTGCAATAGGTTTAATATCATGCAAGGTTTTTATAATCCTTAGAGTCTCAACAGCTGAATTTCGTACAGACTCATTCTTACTTTTAAGTGCAGATATTATTTCCCCTTCAAATTCCACTGCCATGTCACTTTTCATCCACTTGGGATTTATCGAAGCAAGTGCATTCTTTGCTGCTTCTTGTGTATTCCATTCTTCATCTAACAAGGCATGCATTACAGGTTTGATGCCATCCAATTCAAATAAGACATTAAATAATGTGACCTTAAAAGGCAACTCAATAGCATTTTCAAAAACAGATGTGTTAACATGGTCATATTTTTCATCACCTTTGTAGCCTTCAACAAATAGTAAGGGCGAGAACTTTCTTCCATACAAACTCTTTATTATCTTCCTTCGATCATCCCGGCAGGTAATTGTTCCTGAAATTTCTACAATATCAAATTGACAGTTACGATATTCCTCGGAAATAGCATTACCATCAATATCAATACGAATAATCTTCGAAAGACTTGAGTCAATTCCTTCTGCAACTTTATGTCCACCGTACTCAAATACATCCTCAGTCCACATTATAAAAGGAAGTGTAACTCCCCCGGCTTTGCCATAGGATTGATTTATTTGCACATAAATTGTGTCTTTATAGTTTTTGTTTTCTTCTGTTTCAAAATAATAATCCTGCTCCGTCTTGTGCATTGTTAACAATAAGACGACCAGGGACACAATTATAATAAGGATTGCGAATATAGCTATACCTGCCTTTTTTTGTTTATTTTTATATTTCATACAGCCTCCACTAATTATTTCCGTGCCGACTTTTGATATATATCGAATGAAAAAATTTTTCTACAACTAAAATATTCTGAAAATATCCTGAGAAACACAATATCATTGAAAAAGTTACCATTATTTACGAATATGATAAAAACTTTCATGGCATAAGACATTCTATGGAATATTTTATTTTGCTGAATATTTTATTTATTATTTTCTCTGCCTTCTACCTATGTATCCAGATAGGTTTGATTCTGGGAATAAAGCGGCTTAAATGCCGAAAAAGCTCGTCCCTGCCTTTTGTTTCTGTAATTGTTGCAGCCCGCAATGAAGAAAAAACTATAAGTGATTTATTACAGTGCTTAATTAGTCAGACCTATGAAAATCTTGAAATCATAATTGTGAACGACCGTTCTACTGATAACACACGAAATATTATAGAGAAGTTCGCGCGTAAAAATAAAAAAATAAAGTGCATTAATATACATACGTTGTCAGGTGATATGCCTGCAAAAAAGAACGCTTTACGCACAGGTATCAAGGCGAGCAAAGGTGAAATCCTATGTTTCACAGATGCCGATTGCTTTCCACCCCCAAGATGGATTGAAAAGATAGTCTCATCATTCTCTCCGGAAGTTGGTCTTGTCGCTGGCTATTCTCCCTACCAAACACCGAAGCACAAAAGCATGTCATATTGGAAGAGTATTCTTTATTCCTTTATAGAATATGAAGAAAAGCGTGCTGCGGTATGGTCAGCTGGGTCAATTGGATGGAATCTTGGCTGGCTTTGCACTGGTAGGAATCTTGCCTACCGCAGAAAAGTTTATGATGAGGTTGGTGGATTCGAAAAAATCAAAATGTCAGTAAGCGGAGATGACGATCTTTTTCTTCAACTTGTACGGAAAAAAACAAATTGGAAGATAAATTACATTTGTTCAAAAGATAGTTTTGTAGCAACCAACGTACCTGAGAGCTGGAAGCATTTTGTTCAGCAACGAAAAAGGCATTTCTCTGCATCAAAGTTTTTTTCGTTACCAATGAAGTTGTTCTTCTCGATGTATCATTTTTCAAATTTGATGCTTCTGCTCTCACCCTTATTTCTTATTTTTCATTTAATTGAACCTGTATGTATGATTCTTGCTATTAGCGCGAAATTTTCCGGTGATTTTATATTATTTTATAATGGGGTTAGAATATTCAATGGAGAAAAGTTTAGATTGAATTTCTTTTTTATGGAAGTTTTATACATCTTATATAACATATTTCTTGGCACACTTGGATTAATTGGAAAATATGAATGGAAAAAAACATAGTTAGAAAAAACTGGTTATTTAAATATGTTGACTGGAAACGATTAGCCTCCATTGTGACCAAAGCCATACTTGGAATAACCGTTCTATATTTCATAATATCCATGGTCGAATGGACTAACGTAATATCTGCTTTCGAGAAGGCAAATAAGAATTATATTCTAATTTCACTTTTACTTCTGCCACTTAATATTGGTTCGAAAGCATTAAAATGGCATACGATGCTAAAATCTGCAAAAACACGCCCCAGACCGTACGAAACTTTTGGCTCGTTGATGTTCGGCATATCGTTAGGAGCAATTACGCCCATTGAATTGGGCGAATATGCAGGCAGAGCTTTGCACATATCGGAAGCAAGGAAATCTCACATTGTAGGTTTATCTCTAGTGGACAAAATTCAAATCTTCGCTGTTACAGCTACTGTTGGTTCCATATGCCTTATTATATTAATAATCACAAACAAGGTAGTCGTAATTCTATTTTCTTTCGCTGTGTTGCTTTTATTTCTCTTTGTATTTAGCCGATTCAGAAAGATCATTACTTATCTGGACAAGATTAATACACATTTCTTTAAAAGAGAAATAATAACTAAAATATTAACTGGAGCAAATCTCTTAACAAGAAAAATGCTCTGGCTCACAATAGCCCTAACGGTAGTTCTGCATATCGTTATAGTAATGCAAATGTTTTTTCTAATCAATGCTTTTTCGAATATTAATTTAATTCATGCATTTATTGGAACGAGTGCAATTATGTTTGTAAAATCATGCCTCCCGGTTTCTTTGGGAGATTTAGGAATTCGCGAAGCAAGTGCAATATACTTTTTCTCATATTATGGAATTTCCAATGTCGCTTCTCTGAATGCATCATTGCTGTTGTTTTTCATAAACATTTTTATTCCCAGCTTAATAGGAATATATTTTATCAGACACCAAAATTATCCATTGCTTCAGGTTGTCCATTTGATAAAATCAATGAAACCAAAGAATTGAAAAATGGCTAAGACTCTAATACTAATTTCGTTAGCACTATTTACAACTTATTATGTGATATTTATTACCTGGGTACGAATTGGTTTATTAAAACTTAGACTCAACAAAAAGAACCATGGATCCGAGCCTTTTGTCAGTGTTATTGTGCCCGCCAGAAACGAACAAGAAAAAATCAGAGATTGTCTGCAATCCCTTATTAATCAAGCTTATCCAGCAAACAAATATGAAATTATTGTGGTAGATGATGGCTCAACAGATGATACTGCGGTGATCGTAGAAAAATTTGCAAGAAAATATTCCAACATCAAGTTGCTTTCTAAAAAGGAGCATAAAATTAGCGGTTCAAAGACCCTTGCTCTGAGCTACGGCATAGAAAATGCAAAAGGTGAAATAATACTAACAACCGATGCAGATTGCTCTGTCTCAACTGAATGGGTTAAAACAATGGTTAGTTACTTCTCAGAAAACGTTGCTCTGGTAGCAGGTCCTGTACTGGAAGAATCGAATGGGACATTCATTTCTAATCTTGAATCGATAGAAGTCCTTGGACTCATAACCGTTGCGGCCGGACTCATTGGTGCAGGTACGCCAATAATATGCAACGGAGCTAATCTCGCTTACAGAAAATCTGCATTCTATAAAGTTGGTGGATTCAATCACAGAAGTCAAAATGATGATGAGAACTTGATGAATAAAATAAAAATCGCAAGAGCAGGGCATGTTACATTTGCCCTTAGTCCAAACGCTGTTGTTAGGACTTATTCATCTAACAGTATATTATCTTTTCTAACGCAAAGAATACGTTGGGCTAATAAGCGCAGACACTATAAAAGCATACCGATATTTCTAAGTCTAATTGCTTTATATATGTTTTTTTTGAGTTTATTAGTAACTTTCATCATGGGATTTTTTGAGACGGAATTTTTCATTCCAGCGGGAATTGTTTTTCTGGGAAAAGTTGTTATAGAATATTCGACGCTTCGAGCTGGAACAAACTTATTTAATAGCAAATTTAAAAGGCGCTATTTCCTAATTGCAGAGTTATTTCATGTCCCATACATAGTTATCACAGCACTAATTGCTCAGATTATTCCTATTAACTGGAAACAAAGGAAGATCGTATAATGGGTTTTGGCATAGACATAATGCAAACTATTTTTCCTCAAGTAATATACAAAACAAAGGAGCAATCGATATATCTAACATTTGATGATGGACCGCATTATATCGGAACTGAATATATTCTTAAAATACTAAATAGCCGGAAAATTCCTGCCACTTTTTTCGTACTTGGAAAAAATGCGGAAAAATATCCAGAATTGCTGACTTCAACTAGCGCAGAGGGACATCAAATAGGAAATCATTCCTATTCACATCAAAATCTTCTTTTTAAAAGCATGGAATGCATCAAGCAAGAAATAAATGCAACTCAGGAGATCATTCGCAATATTGTAAACAAAGAATGCAGATACTTCAGGCCACCTTACGGCTATTTTAAACCCTCCATGCTTAAATTACTAAAGATGCTAGAGATGAGATGTGTAATGTGGAATTTAAACATCAGAGATTTTGTTCCGAAAAATCATTCAACTTTCGTAAAAAGGTTAATAAGTAAAGCATCAAAAGGCTCCATTATTTTATTACATGACAATGATATTACTGTTGAATTACACAAAAAACACCTGGCAGAAGTCCTTGATTTTTTGCTAGATAAAGGTTTTACTTTTAATAAATTATGATATTACTATGACATTCGGAACATTTTTACTAATAGTAACAATTTTATACATTCTTCTGACTGCATCATTTATTATTGGACTCAAACTTAATAAGGATAAAACCTATCCAGCACAGGACCTTTTCGTTTCGGTTGTGATTGCTGCAAGAAATGAAGAAAAGAATTTACCTGACTGTCTGAATTCTTTACTAAATCAATCTTATCCAAAGGACAAGTACGAAATTATTATTGCAAATGATTGCTCCACGGATAATACAGAAAAGATTTGTTTGGAATTCATGCAAAACCACCCAAATATAAAATTGGTAAATGTAAAAGAAGATCCCGTGCTATTGGGTAAAGCTAATGCACTGGCTAATGGAATAGATTCAGCAAACGGCGAAATCATATTAATCACCGACGCTGACTGTATTGTTCCACCCACATGGATAGAACAAACGGTAATTAGATACGGAGAAAATATTGGACTGGTAGGTGGTTTTGCTCTTCAAAAAGCAAGTACCCCATTCGAAGGCATGCAGTCCCTGGATTGGGCTTTTATTCTCGGCATGGCAGTAGCTTCTGCAGGATATAAATATCCTTTAGGGAGCATTGGCAATAACCTTTCGTTTAGAAAAAGTGCTTATCAAGAAATTGGTGGTTATCGAAAATTAAAATTTAGTGTAACAGAGGATTACATCCTGGTTCAAGCTATCATCGGTAAGAAAAAATGGGATTACGTCTATCCAATGGATCCCAAGCACCTTGTCGAAAGTAAACCTTGTACCAATTTTAAATCACTCTTACGTCAAAAGCAAAGATGGGGCAAAGGCGGCTTAGATATGAAACCAATTGGTTTCTTATTTATGCTTATTGGCTTTCTTATGCATCTAACACCTTTTATAATGCTATATTGGGGCGGATTTGTAGGAGCTTCAACAGCACTTATGCTAAAGTTTATTGCCGATTATGCTTTCCTTTATAACATTCTGAAAAAACTGGATAAGACAAAAGAACTCAGATGGTTCTACTGGTTTGAATTATATTTCATTATTTATGTAATACTTTTACCTTTCCTTGTGTTCTTCGGTGGTAAGGTTAAATGGAAAGGACGGGAATTTTAGTATTATGCCCAACATTTTTCCCTTTTTATTCCCGGTAATATTGTATGCGGAAATCCATTACAAATTTCGATATTTCTTTAGCCTGTTAAAAAAATCTGAACCAGAAATACTGGCAGATGTACCTCATAGGCTTGAACCATCACCTGTTTTACCAGTGCTTGTAATTGTAAAAGATGCAAACATTTACCCAATAACTCTTGAACAGCTAACAATAAAGATTAAATTCCAGGACGGGATTTTTTTTCAGAAACAACTGCTCAACTCCGCTATAAAGATTTCCAGCAAATACTGGTGGAATGTTTACAATATTGAAATTGGCAATTATAGAGGATGGCTCGAATGCAGTGTCATCTTTTCTATTGAACGCAATGGAGTACATAAAAATTACGTTAATGATAATTATAGAACCACAAGTCACTCGCCATTTAAAACATTCATCGCTCCTTCCCCCCTACCTCGATTTGATAATCTGTTATTTGGAGAATGCCATGCACATTCTATATATACTGAAGATCAAGTTGAGTTCGGCGCACCAATCTATGCGAGCAGTCACTTAGCAAAGTCAATGGGACTCTCTTTCTTCTGTGTCACCGACCATTCTTACGACCTTGATGATAGTGTAGATAACTATTTAATAAACGATCCTGATGCTCCCAAGTGGATTAAATTACAAAAAGAAATTGATGAATGTAATTTCAGGACCTTGGGCAATTTTATGATAATCCGCGGCGAAGAACTATCAATTCGCAATTTATCAGATAAGAACGTACATCTCCTGCTGTTTGGCAGTAAAGATTTTTACAAAGGAACTGGAGACAGTGCTGAGAAGTGGTTCAAAAACAGAAGCGAATTGAATCTGGCAGATGTGCTTTCTAAAATCGGTCATGATGTTATTGCCATTTCAGCTCATCCTCATGAACGTGTGTCTGTACTTGAAAGATTTCTGTTAAATCGTGGAATCTGGACAGATGATGATTTAAGCAATAAGCAATTGACGGGTATTCAATTTTTAAACGGCATTAGAAATAAGGCGTTTTATAAGGGCTATCGACAATGGGTTCGGCTTTTATTAAAAGGCTTCCGCCTTATAGCAATAGCTGGTAACGATGCTCACGGGAATTTCGGATTATTCAGACAAATCCATATTCCCTTCATTAAGATACGTGAAGATAAAATTCACCTTTTTGGTAAATTTAAAACGGGTTTATTCTGTAAAGATATAAAAGAAACTGACATAATAAATTCAATAAGAGATGGAAAAGCCATAATTACCGATGGGCCAGTTGCAAATCTTATTTCAAATGGTATGGTACACTCCAACACATCCATAGGTGAGTGCATATCGGGTACAAAGCATAAATTTTCGCTGCAGGCACTTTCTTCAAAAGAGTTTGGTAAAATAGATAAAGTTACAGTTTTCATAGGTACTATAGGAGATGAGGAAAAGGTTTTTTTCCATTTACGTGACTTAAATTCTTGCGAATTCCAAAAAGACTTCGAAATTGAAACAAGAGAAGTTTCTTATGTACGAGCAGAAGTCTGGACATCTGCTTCAAGTTCTGAAGATAAATTAGAACATTTTTGCATTACAAATCCCGTTTGGTACAAACCTTAAAGATTTCTGTATTAGACAAGTTTTTTGTATTTTAATATATATATAAATTATTTTTGTTGGAGGAATATGGAATACGAGAGAGATCAACTTTTCCGAGAAAATTATCATTATAGAATTCTGTTAAAACAGATTTTCAAATGGTCTTTGCACATAGGCTTATTCTTGCTAACATTTTTTTCGACAACGATAGCAGGTGTTTTATGGTTAAATAAAGACCCATTTGATCTAAATAATTTTCATCTCGGCTTACCTTATTCAGTTTCTATAATGTTTATACTAACATCTCATGAATTGGGTCATTACTTTGCCGCAAGGAATCACAAAATGGATACTACATTACCATATTTTATACCGTTCCCACCAATTCCGGCGCTAATACAATTGTTCGGGATATTCTTTGGTACATTCGGTGCGGTCATAAGAATAAAATCTGTTATACCTTCAAGGAAGGCACTTTTCGATGTTGGCTCTGCAGGCCCAATATGCGGATTTATTGCTTCACTAATTGTGCTTATTTATGGATTCTTGAATCTTCCATCTCCAGAGTTTATTCTGTCTATTCATCCCGACTATGATTTTACAATCAATGCATCTACGAATCCACATGGTATTCCGCTGGTTTTTGGTGATAACCTTCTTATGATGGGTCTGCGTAGTTTGTTAACTGATCCGAGTACCCAATTTGTTCCTCCGATGAGTGAGATCTATCATTATCCATTTCTTTGCGCCGGATGGTTTGGGTTGCTTGTAACGGCTTTGAATTTAATTCCCCTCGGACAGCTTGATGGTGGACATATAGTCTATGCAATGTTTCATAAATCGTACAGGAAGGTAACAAGAATTGTATTCATTTCCTTAATTTTACTCAGTCTTCCTGCAGTACTGGATAGTGCAATTAGAATTTTTCTCGGATTTCTTTTAAATCAAGATATTGGCCCAATTATACCATTAGCCAAATACACAAGCACTGCGTGGTTATTCTGGGCACTTATTGTGTATTTCATACTGAAGATTTATCACCCCCCTGTACCTGATGAAACACCCATTGATGATAAAAGATATGCTCTCGGATGGTTTTGCATATTAATGTTTATACTATGCGTTTCATTAAATCCAATTTCCGTTGGATAAAAGCTTGTATATTAAATAATTTTTATGCATTATTCTAAAGAATAAATGTAATATCATGGAGGGCTCACAAAGAAATATATTTAGATACAACTTAAGAACTCTGAATAAAGATAGAAACTCAAAAATAAAATGGAAAAAGGACAGGTGAGCCATTTTTTAAAGAAAATTGGTCTTGTTAACATCTCACTTATAGCTATTTTTGCATTTCAATCGTGTGAAAAAGAATACAATACTATCCTGGATAACACTGGTGCAGCTCCAATAATACTTGAGTCAACATTTTCACCAGTAGAAATTAATACTGATACAATAAACATTTCATCAGAGCGTAAACCCAGTGATCTTTTAACCATAAAGGGAACTGGTGAATTAAAGGTTTATCATATCAACGGAAAAAATGCAATCAAACAAGTGGTTTGCCATATTAGCACTGAAATACCAGGGGAACCTTTAAATCAAACCTTTTTGCATGACGATGGAATATTTCCGGATAAAATCCCGAATGATAGTATTTATTCTGGCATTATCGAATTTCAGTTTTACCGAAGTTATGTAGGAACTTTATGGGTATCATTTTATGGGATTAGCACTACAGGCTATCAAAGTGCATCCAGATATATACCTGTAAAAATACAACGTCTCAATAAACCACCGATAATTTCTAATCTTTCTGCACCGGATACAGTAATTAGACCGTCTTGTGAATATGATGCAACAGAATTCAATATTTTCATTAAAGTAATAGATCCTGATGGTCAAGATGATATTAAATCTGTGCTTCGATTTACCCCAAGTGGCAAGATCATTTTTTTCGAGCCTGTTAATGATAGCATATATAGAGATGGAGTATATTTGACGTGCTCCACCTTACCCGGTTCGTATACATTTAGATTTCTCGCAGTTGATAGATCGAATGATACCAGTAATATATTGTATAAATCAATTGTGGTTAAAGATTGAACATGTTTAAAAATATTCACCTGCTTTCATTGATAATGTTGTCTATTCTCTATTCACATATAGATTTAGTTTATTCACAATCACTTAAAACCTACCAAATTAAATCCGGCTTTGGTTCGCCACTACCTCCATCAAATGCGATTAATGATATTGTTGTCAACAACGATACAATCTGGTTCGGTACTGAGCGAGGGCTATGTTTTACAACTGATGATGGCAACAGCTGGTTTAATCTAGCAAATAGCTACGGATTTGATAATAAAGGAGTTTCTGCTATTGCAATTAAAGGAAATAATATCTGGGTTGCTCTTGGTTATATTACTTATTTAGATAACGAGCCTGTCCAAACAGGTGGTGGGATACATTATTCAACTGATCACGGGAATACCTGGCATTATATTCCCCAACCAGTAGATCATAATGTTATTGATACCATAGTGTATGGAAATAACAAAGTAATCGCACTTCCTACTACTGTTCCACAGTTTAATATTACATTCGATATTGCCATTTCAAGTAATTACGTTTGGATAGCGAGCTGGGCAGGCATGTTGCGGCGTAAACACATTCATCCTGATTCGACTACATGGGAAAGGATTATATTACCTACAGACAATCTAAATTATATATCACCATTTGATTCCATAACATTTGAACTTTCACCAGTAGCAAATAACAATCATAAGGTTTTCTCTATATATATAAGCAATGATAGTACAATTTGGGTAGGAACTGCAGGTGGAATAAACAAATCTACAGACGGAGGTACTAGCTGGCAAAAATTTTCTCACGAGAATCAAAGCCAAGCCATTTCTGGAAATTTTGTTGTTGCTTTAAATGAACAAACATGGCGAAATAACAAAATCATGTGGGCAGCAACAGTAAACGCTGATAATCCTAATGAAATAAAAGGGCTTAGTTTCTCGTTCGACGGCGGTGAGAGTTGGAAAACAACTCTATTAGGTGAATGGGTCCATAACATTGCATTTAAAGATTCAATAGTTTATGCTGCAACCGATAATGGACTATTTCGAACATCGGATTTTGGAAATTCCTGGACCAGCAGTGGTGATATATATGATACTGAATCACTTCAAAAATTTGCATTACGCGAATGCTATTGTGTGGGTATAAAGGGAGACACAGTTTGGTATGGAGGCCCTGAAGGTATAGCATATACAATAGATTCACCACTAAAACCTTTCGGCACACAGTGGAAAATTTTCCGAACTTATGAGAGTGTTTTAAACAGAAATAAAACATACGCATATCCTAACCCTTTTGCCCCAGACGACGAATCTACTCGAATTCACTATGCAATAGAAAATGGTTCTTCTGCAACGCAGAGTGTAACTATAAGAATTTTCGATTTTGCAATGCATCCAGTTCGTACAATTATTCAAAATGCACCTAGACAAACAGGAAAAGAATATGACGAAATCTGGGACGGCAAGAACAATAACAATACTGTAGTAGCCAATGGTGTTTATTTCTATTGTGTTGAGACTGGTAATTCAAAACAATGGGGAAAAATTCTCGTATTAAGATGAAAAAAATTATTATATATTTATTAGTAAATCTAGTGCTGTATTTATCAATAGAAACCTTATATGGCCAGGTATTATCCTCACCAATTGGTGGATTGGCAGGCTCACCAATGCGAATGGGCTTCGGTGCTCGAGGTATAGGAATGGGAAATGCCTTAACCGCCGTTTTGAGTGGTCAACTTGATGCTTATTACAACCCGGCTTCACTTCCTTTCGTAACAAGTCGAACTTTTAATGCAACATATTGTATACTTTCTCTTGATAGAAGACTGAATTTTTTGAGTTATACCACCAACGTTAAGCCTAACGCAGGATTATCAATAGCAGTAATAAACGCAGGTGTTAGTAATATCGATGGTAGGAACTATGATGGTCTGCACACGCAAGTCTATAGCACATCAGAAAACTCATTCATGTTATCATTCGGACTTAAACCTGACACAAGCTTATCAATAGGGATGACAACAAAAATTCTATACTACTCATTATTCGAAGGCATAAAAAGCACAACTTTAGCTGTAGATTTTGGCAGTATAATTTTACTCAAGCCTGAATTAACTATTGGTATTGTTATCCAAGATATCGGTGCTAAGTACAAATGGGATACTTCAAAATTATATGGCCTTCGTGGAAATGTTATAATAGACCGCTTTCCATTACGAAAGCGCATTGGTATTGGCTGGAATAGCAATAAGCTAAATTTCATACTTTCAGGTGAACTGGAATTTATAGGTAAACTAAGGTGCGTGAGGTTCGGAACAGAAATATCTCCTGTTAAAGGTCTAAGCATTCGTGGCGGAGTCGATCAAATTACACTAAATTCCGATGTTCAAGTAAAACCCTCAATGGGCTTTGCGTTTGAAAAAACATTTTCAAAATGGGCAACTGTATTTCACTATGCATATGTTTTTGAACCTTATAGTCTAAGTGGTATTAATGTATTAACTTTATCTATAGAATTAAAATGAGACCAAAACAATTACTTCTTTTATTTTCAATGAGTTGTATAGCCCTATCTCAGGGAAGCTCGAGTGGTCTATCTACACTAAAACTCCCAACTACAACATTCATCTTATCAACTGGTGATGCTTTTGTAGCCGATGCTGGCATAAATTCTGTAAGGTCTCTGTATATAAATCCAGCCAATATAGGCTCAAGCATAAACCACAATATTCTTTTTTGTCATACACAATGGATACAAAACACGGGGATCGATCACTTGACTGCTATGCTTCCATCAAAATACGGCAATTTTGCACTTTCTATTAATAACAGTAGCGTAAATGACATACAACTTCACGGTAATCAACCTGGTCCTGCAATAGGCACTTTTAATGCTCAATCAACCCTCTTTCAATTAACGTATGCTCTTAAAATAAACGAATATTTCATAATTGGACTGGCTCCAAAGTATATATACGAGAAAATTTTTATAGATGATGCAACAGGCTATGCATTTGATGCTGGAGTTTTATATACTACGAAAATCAAAGAATTACAACTGGGGTTATCAATTACCAATCTTGGCAAACTTTCAGCCTTTAGAACAGAAAAAGTTAATTTGCCCTCTCAGTTTAGAATAGGAGGGACATATGACTTTAACATCGAAAAAATCACATGTAGATTTGCTAGTGCATTGTCGTATGAATTTAATAATTCCAAGAAATATTTCGGAACAGGATTGGAAGCCATTTACAACAATCTATTGTTTATGCGTTTTGGCATCAAAACAGGTTATTATTTGCAGAATTACTCACTAGGGATTGGGTTAAGATATAATATTTTTACCTTGGACTATTCATACCTACCATTTAGACTACAGGCCGGAAATGTTCATTCCTTTTCATTTGAATTCACGCTTTGACGAATTAAACAACTTTAGCGATAGAACTATCAGTTTCAGATACATTATAATCTTTCATAAGGGCATTGGACACAAATATTAATCCAGTAGTAAACCACCATAGCCAACAATTTACAAATGTTCCATAATAATTCTGAAATAATCCCGCTATCAAGAAGCCAATTATCGTAATAGTCGCTCCAAGAGATATACCCCTTAAAAGTAGATCTTTTGACCTTTTCCAAGTCTTGAAACCGACATTCAAAGTAATAATCCATATTGTAACAAAAGCAATTAAACCCGGGAAACCAGAATTAACCAGAACATTTAAAAAGTCGTTATGAGGATGTGCCTTAGTATCGTATATGCCTTGTACCTGGTATCTATCAAACACATAGTCAAAATTATCTTCACCAATTCCAAGAATTGGATTCTCTTTAATTATATTAATAGATGTTTTCCATAAATTAATTCTTGTCGTATTTTGCGATAGGTTAAAAGTTGATAAAATCCTTTGCTGAATTTCAACAGAAATTAAGGATACTACAAACATAAACGCTATTATGAGCAGGATAATGATTGCACCACGTTTCTTTTTTTTCAAAAATACTAAAAATAAAAGAGCAACAAAAACCGAAAGCCAGATACTCCTTGCAAATGAACCAATTATTGCCAGAAATGCCAGCGCCGGAACCACAAATGAATATTTGCCCAAGATTCTCACATGCTCAAAAATTAAAGATATTGACATCAGAAGGACAAACATTGCTAATAGTGCAAACGATAAGTAGAAATTATAGAATCCTACAGCTCTATATAATCTTCCCATTGGTGCAAGTCCATCTCTCTTATGAAATTCAAATCCAGACACGGTTTGAATAATAGCATAAAAACATACAATTGAAGCCGTTAAAAGCAAAATTACTAGCAAGATTCTTAACATTTTCTTATTTCTAACTAGCCAGTACATCATTACCATAATAATCATAGGCCATTCGTTATCAGCCAATGCCCATAGGCTGTGCAGTGGCCTTGCTGAAAAAGCTGATGCAATAAATTTCCATACAATATAAAACATTAGTGGTACAAAAAAATAATGAAAACGGTAATGCCAATTTTTATTTAATATCCCATCAAGTAACCAGCCTGTAAAAATAATAATAATAGAAAATTGTACAGGAACATGTGAAACAGGCAATGAGATAACAAAAATTACAAATCCTATTTCAATCAATAACTCACTTACATGCTTATTTTTTGCATCGATTAATAGAAGTATGTTTTTCATTATAAATATTAACTTATTATTTTATTAATTATACGATTTATAATTTTATCGACTGCTTTTATAACTTCTTCTGGTTCGATAGTTGATAAATCATCAACGTCCGTAACCAGTACTTCGCAATCAACATTATATGGCTCCCATATACGTAAGCTCTTGTTTGATTGAACATACAAAGCTACACATGGGATATTAAAAGCTGCTGCCAAATGTATTGCAGCCGTATCAGGTGAAACAAGAAGTTTAGTTCTCTTAATAAATGCAGCAAACAGATCAAAAGATTCAGTAATCGGACTTAAAATTGCCGATGTACTCTTACAAATATCCCTGGCTCTCGCCAGGTCTGATGGTTTATAAAGAACAAAAGTACAAAAATCCTCGTATTTGCTAGTTATCCAATTGATCAATTTCACAAAATTATCTATCCCCCAAAATCTAGCATCTGTCCCTGCAGATATATTTATCCCTATTATAAATTTGCCTGATAAATTAAATTCATTTAAAAATTTTTCGACTTTTAAATCTGAGTCTGCGCTTGTAAAATATCTCAATCTAAGGTTTTCTTGTTTCGGATCTATGCCAAAGGCAAGTAGTAGTTGTGCAATACGTTCAACTATATGTATTTCCTTTCGCGATAAAAGAGGGACAGATATATTGTATATAAAGCTATTTTCCTTTTCTAAACCGACTTTGTACTTTGCACCAGCCAAAATGCTCAAAATAGAAGATGTTACAGATACATTATCTGACAAGTCTACTGCAAAATCATAATTTTCTTTTCTTATCGCAAAAATCATTTTTAAAAGCTTTATAAGGTTTTTCTGATAAAGCCATTTCTTGCGAATAAGATTCTCATTTTGCAGAACAAAATAATTATTCTTGCTTAAAACAATATCTAAAATAGAATCTGGATATCTTTTCTTTATCGGCATGAAGATTGGGGTTGAAACAAGTACATCTCCGATTCTATCCTGCCGTATAAATAGTATCTTTGGAGAATTTAAATCATCCGGTTTCTTAAAACTTTTCTTTTTATTTGAAAACAAAAATTTTAATAATAAAATTATTTCTTTTCTAAGAAGTAACTCTAAGCGTTTTAAAAAGGGGTCTCTCATTTATTCGATATTATCTATAAACTGTAAGGAATGTAATTTCTTATAGATTCCACTTTCGTTTTGCAAAAGTTCTTCATGAGTTCCTATTTCCACTATTCTTCCTTCATCCATTATTACAATTCGGTCACAATGGGCTACAGTTGATAACCTGTGGGCAATTATAATTGAGGTTCTTCCTTCCATTAGTCTATTCAAAGCTTCTTTTACCATAAGCTCTGATTCGGTGTCAAGTGCTGAGGTAGCTTCATCAAGTAAAAGTATTTTGGGGTTTTTAAGGATTGCTCTTGCGATTGCTATTCTCTGTCTTTGCCCTCCTGAGAGTTTCAAGCCACGTTCCCCAATCTCTGTATCATAACCGTTCTCCAGATTCTCAATAAACTCATGTGCATTAGCAGCTTTTGCCGCTTCTATAACTTCTTCCCTCGTGGCATCCAGTCTCCCATACCTTATATTATCAAACACAGTCCCTGAAAAAAGTATTATATCCTGAGGTACAACTCCAATCTGGCTTCTTAACGAATAAACATCGTATTTGCTTATATCTTTTCCATCAATTAATATTTGGCCGCGGTGCACTTCATAGAATCTTGGAATTAAACATAATAATGTACTCTTGCCCACTCCGCTCTGGCCTACTAATGCTATCTTTTCACCTGGAGCAACTTTTAGATTAATGTCTTTAAGAATTTCTTCCTCTCCGTCGTATGAGAAATAAACATTACGAAATTCAACCTCTCCATTTGTAATTTGAATAGGTTCAATCTTATCGGAAAACTCAGGTTTTAAGTCTATTATGTCAAAAATGTATCCGGCAGATACAAGTGTTTTTTGAATTCGTGTGAGCCCTTCTCCTAATGCTTTAACAGGTTTGGCAAGGTTTATCATAACAATTACGAAGAAAATCATACTTTCGATGGTCATAGCTCCCTGAATGAATAAGTATCCACAAAAGATAACAAGGATGGAAGCAGCTGTTGTATTGAAAAGCTCATTAATGGGACTGAATAAAGCTAAAACACGAACGATTTTCATTGAATAATGATAATTTTTTTCAACTTTGCGCCTAAAACTTTCTTTCTCCACATTTTCACGCGTAAAAGATTTAACAATCCTTATTGCAGATATACGTTCCTGTAAAAAAGAAGATATATCTGCGATCGTATTAGTCAATGCAGCACTGTGCGATCTAATTTTATCCCCAAATTTTCTTGATATTTGCCCAGATATTGCAAATATACCTATGGTCAAAATAGTTAATTGCCAGTTCGTATAAAACAATGCTGTCGCAAAAACCAATGTGTACACTATGTTCTGTGATATCTCAACCATTAGATATAGAGATTGTTCAAGATTATTAACATCATTTGATATACGCGACATCAGAAATCCAGTTTTATTTTCATCAAAGTATCGTATTGGTAATACAACAATTCTATCAAAAAGATCTATTCTAAATCGCATCAATATTTTCTGTTGAACTGAGCTCATTAAATATTCTCGCGAATAGACAAAAAGAACTTTTACAAAAATTATTATCACTACAAGAACCGCTATATTTAACATCAACTGAAAACCTTCTTCTTTGCTGTTAACCGTAAATGAATAAATAGTTTTTTTAAGGAAAGTCACATCTACGGGGACATGAATTTGTTGTAGTGCTCTCACCTGCTGTCCGAGCGTTTGCAGTACATCAAATAATCTTGAAACTAAATAGGCAGTAGCTGTATCCGCACCGCTCATTATTGCCACGGATATTAGTCCGCCTAAAATACGCCATTTATATTTTAAGAAATACTTTGAAAGCCTTAAAAATACCTTTGTAGGTTTCATACTAATCTAAACTTACCATAAAATCATTGCAATCGCAATTCAGTTAATATCCCAACAAGAACTATGAAATTTTGAAAAATTCTTTAATTTTTCGAGCTAATTTCCTGCCGACTACGCTCGAAAGCTGCTCTTCCGATGCTAACTTTATGCCTTCTATTGAACCAAAGGCTCTTAAAAGCTTGGTCGCCATTTTCTCACCTATACCTTCAACCTTATCCAACTCTGTTCGAATAATCCGTTTTGTACGAATAATCCGATGATATTGCACTGCAAATCTATGAGCTTCATTTCTTATTTGTTGCAATAGCTGTAGACCCAAAGATGTCCGTGGCAAAATAATGGGCTCGCTTTTCCCCGGTTCAAAAATTTCCTCAAGCTTTTTAGCCAATCCTATAACCGGAATAGTACCTAATTCCAATCTCCTAAGAACCCCAACAGCAGTCGATAACTGACCCTTACCACCATCGATCACTATTAAGTCAGGTAAGTTCCCTTTTTCCTCTAATACCCTTTTATACCTCCTTTCTATTACTTCTTCAAGACTTGCATAATCATCCGGTGATTCTACAGTTCTGATTTTAAATTTTCTGTAAGCACTTTTCCTTGGCTTCCCATCCACAAAAACTACAAGAGAAGCTACATTATCTTTACCCTGCAAATTCGATACATCAAAACATTCGATTCTTCTTGGCGGAATGCTTAAACCCAATTCTTTTTGCAAAAAAGTCACCGACTGAGGTAAATGTTCGCCTCTTTTTTGCCTGACCATTTCGAGCTCATCAAGCCATAATTTTGCGTTACTTAGAGCCATTGATAATATTCCGGTTTTTTCTCGAACTTCCGGCACAATAATATCTACTTTATGATTACACTTGCCTTCAAGCCAACTTTTTATTGTTTCTTCTTCTTCTATTTTTCCCGATAGAATTATTTCTTCAGGTATATCATACTCATCTATATAATGTCTGGTTAATACAGTTTTTAAAATAGCAGACTCTTTTTGATCAATAATATTCGTCAAAAAAATATGCTGTGAATGAACCAATTTACCTTCTCTGACTTTAAACAAAACCGCACATCCATCATCTCCTTTATAATCAATGGCGATTATGTCGCGATTTTTTTCATCTCTATCCACAACTTTTTGTTTTTCAGAATATACTTCCAGTGCCTTTATTCTGTCTCGTAGTTTTGCTGCCTCTTCATATTTACCGCTATCTGCTAAAGTCGCCATATCTTTTCTTAATTCTTCAACCAACGCTTTAATCCTACCGGATAAAACTCTTTTTGCCTGGTCTATCAAATTAGAGTAATGTTCTCTTGATACAAAACCTTCACATGGTCCCTCACATTTTTTCATGTGATAATCCAGGCATACTTTAAATCTCTTTTTAGCTATAGTAGATTCTGTTAAATCATAATTACAGCTTCGCACATAAAATACATCTCTGATTACTTTTAGCGCATATCTTACACTTTTTACATCTGTATAAGGACCATAGTATTGTGCATCAAAAATCCTTTTGCGAGTAATAAAAATACGGGGATATGGCTCGTTTGTTACTGCTATAAAAGGATAACTTTTATCATCCTTCAAAACAACATTATAGCGTGGTTTGAGTTTCTTTATTAGATTCGATTCTAAAATAAGAGCTTCAACTTCATTATCTGTGACAGTTACTTCAACATCATGTATTTTTGACACCATAACGCTGGTTTTTGGGTCATGCGATTGTATTCTATTAAAATATTGTCTCACCCTGTTCCTCAGGTTTTGAGCTTTACCAACATATATAACTTTCCCATTCAAATCTTTAAATTGATAGACTCCAGGCTTATCTGGAATCATATTAATCTTATCTATTAAGGAAAGATCGGACTTAGAAATTTTTACTGGTAATTTAGTTTCCATATTTTAGTAGAATAAATAAGATTCTAAAAAGGCATCTAAATTAAAGCTTAAAAATATTAAATGAGGACATAAAAATATAAAAACATTTCTTTATCATATTGACAGGTGTTTTTATTTCTCTGATTTATATCCAAATTGCTTAATTGCAAACTTATTTTTTCTCCATTTTTCTCTTACTTTGACATGCAGTTCCAAGTAGACTTCTTTTTGCAGAAATCTTTCTATTTCAATCCGCGCTTCGGTACCGAGCCTTTTTAATGCAGAACCATTTTTCCCAATAATAATTTTTTTCTGCGATTCCCTTTCAACGTAGATATTTGCGCTTATGAAAGTTTTACCTTCATCTCTTTCATTGAATTGCTCAATAATTACTGCACAAGCGTATGGAATTTCATCTTTAAATTGACTAAATAATTTTTCACGGATAAACTCAGCAACAAAAAATCTCTCGGGTTGGCTGCTAATAATATCCGTCGGATAATATGGTTTTCCTACGGGCAAATAATTTTTGATCTCATCTAAAAGCATTTCTATATTTTCATTTCTTAGAGCAGAGATAGGAATTATTTTTTCAAACATTTTGTATTCTAAATATTGTGAAGTTCTTTCCTCAAGTTCTACCTTTTTTATCGTATCAATTTTGTTTAAAACAAGTAATATAGGCTTTTTTGTTTTTAATCTTTTAAGCGTTTCGGTAATTTCTTCTGGGATTCTCGGCTTTTCCCCTGCATCAACAATGACAACAACTACATCCGCATCTTCAATTGCAGTTATCGCATGTTTTATCATTTCCTCATGTAACAGGTATTTAGGTTTCAATATTCCGGGGGTATCAAGGAAAACAATTTGAGAATCACCGTTGTTATATATACCAAGCACTTTCTGTCTGGTTGTCTGAGGTTTATGAGAAGTAATAGATAGCTTCTCCTTCAGTAGACAGTTCAGTAATGTAGATTTACCAACGTTAGGTTCACCAACAATCGCAACATAACCTGCTTTAAACTCACGGTTCATATCGATAGATATATAATTTGGAAATACAATAGAAAAGATGTTTTCATTAAAAATAGAAAAATACTTAAAGTGCGCCGTGACAGTTCTTGTATTTTTTTCCACTTCCACAAGGGCAGGGATCATTTCTGCCAATTTTAGGTCCAACTCTTACCTGCTGCACCTTGGCTCCTGGAGCTTGTGTTGGCATTTTTTGAGGTACATTAGAAGAAGTAACTGGAGCTTTATCCACCGCAAAACCAGCACCAATAGCAGACTCATGTGTGTATACCATATCCTCTCTACGAAGAGGTCTTCTTTCTTTCTGAACTGGAATCTGTGCAGGAGTCTCAGGATAAAACTTGAATACAATATCCAGAGTATCGGTAGCAATCATATCCATAAGTTCCATAAACATTCTAAATGATTCTGTCTTATATTCAACCAAAGGATCTTTCTGACCATATCCCCTTAGATGAATACCTTCCTTTAAATCATCCATTTCTCGGAGATGGTCTCTCCACTTCGTATCTATAACATGCAACAACGCCATTTTCTCAAGCGCTGTCATTATTTCAATACCAAGTTGCTTTTCCTTCCTGTAATAAAAATCTTCAGCTTTTTTAAATATCTCGTTTATTAATCCACTTTCCCCAAGCTTTTGAAACTGCTCTGGGGTTATATCAAGATCAATTAGGAACCTAGTTCTAACTTCACTTTTCAGACCTTCCAGATCCCCTTCTGGGTAATAGGTGGATACAATCTTCTCTATCTTATCTTTGAGCATATCGAAGATGTCATCTCTTAAATGACTACCTTTTAAAGCATGCCTTCGCTTTGCGTAGATAACTTCCCTCTGTTGATTCATTACATTGTCAAATTCTAATAGTCTTTTACGAATAGCATAATTATTCTCTTCGACTTTCTTTTGAGCTCTTTCCACAGATCTTGTAATCATTGGATGTTGAATAACTTCGCCCTCTTTTAATCCCATTCTTTCCATTATTCTTGCAATTCGTTCGCTTCCAAAAAGTCTCATTAAATCATCTTCCAGTGATAGATAAAATCTTGATGAACCTGGATCACCTTGTCGACCAGCACGACCTCTTAACTGTCTATCGATTCGCCGTGCTTCATGTCGTTCCGTGCCAATTATATGTAGTCCACCAAGTTCTTTTACTCCGGGTCCCAGCTTTATATCTGTTCCCCTACCTGCCATGTTTGTTGATATGGTTACCATTCCAGGCAACCCGGCATTAGCAACTATTTCAGCTTCCCTTTGATGATTTTTTGCATTCAGAACATTATGAGGTATACCTTTTCTCTTTAGCATCCTGCTAATGGTTTCGGAAACGTCAACGCTTGTTGTGCCAACAAGAACGGGCCTTTGAATGGAGCGCATTTCCTCGATTTCTGCAATGACCGCATTATATTTCTCACGCTTCGTTTTGTAAATCTTATCGTCATAGTCTATACGAATCATTGGCTTATTTGTGGGAATTACCACAACATCCAGTTTATAAATGTCGTAAAATTCTGCTGCTTCAGTTTCCGCTGTTCCCGTCATTCCCGCAAGCTTTTTATACATTCTAAAGTAGTTTTGTAATGTAATTGTTGCAAGAGTTTGTGTATCCCTTTCTACCTTTACACCTTCTTTTGCTTCAATAGCCTGATGCAAACCCTCTGAATACCGTCTGCCAGGCAGCAATCGACCGGTAAATTCATCAACAATCATTATTTTCCCGTCTTCGGTTACTACATATTCCACGTCCTTTTCATATAAAGCATAAGCCTTAAGCAACTGATTTATAGTATGGATTCTATCACTTCTATCTGCAAATAGCTTGTTCAATTGGTCTTTTCTTTTTTGCTTTTCCTCAAATGATAAGGTTGAATCCCCTTCGATCAAACTTAACTCCGTCCCTACATCAGGTATTACAAATAAATCCTTGCTACCTCCTGGATAAATTTGTGCAAGAAATTCCCTGCCTTTTTCTGTTAGATCAATAATGTGGGACTTTTCGTCTATGCTAAAATACAACTCATCATCAATTTCATGCATTCTTATGCCTTGATCCTGCAAGTACAATCTTTCGGTTTTTTGCATTAAAGTCTTATTTGATGGTTCTGCGAGCAGTTTGAGTAGTTTTTTGTTTTTTGGTAATCCTCTTTGCGCCCTCAGCAATAGAACTCCTGCCTCATCATATCTTTGTTGCTGCAACAATATTTCAGCCTCGGTGGTTATTTTTGCGACTAGAGCTTGCTGTGCTTTTACCAGTCTTTCAACATATGGTTTCATTTCATTAAATTTATGGTCTTCCGACTCAACTGGACCGCTAATAATAAGCGGCGTTCTGGCTTCATCTATTAGAACTGAATCGACTTCATCCACTATAGCATAATTATGCCCCCTTTGAACCATTTCTTCTTCAGACACCACCATGTTATCTCGTAGATAGTCAAAACCAAACTCATTATTCGTACCATACGTAATATCAGCGTTGTATTGAATACGTCTTTGGTGCGAATCCATGTTTTGAAGAATACAACCAACCTTCAAACCCAAAAATTCATAAATTTTTCCCATCCACTGACTATCTCTTAGAGCCAGATAATCATTAACCGTAACTATGTGAACTCCACGTCCCGGTAGGGCATTTAAATAAGCAGGCATTGTTGCTACCAGCGTCTTACCCTCACCCGTTGCCATCTCGGCAATCTTGCCCTGATGTAAAACTATTGCCCCCATTAGTTGGACATCGAAAGGCACCATATCCCAAACCATTTTGTTACCTGCGACCTCCCAGGATTGCCCAACCATTCTTCTGCAGGTTTCCTTTACTACCGCGTAAGCCTCAGGTAAAAGTTCATTTAGAATTTCTTCTATTTTCTTATCAAGCTGATCCTCTAGGTTATCTAATATGTTATATAGTTCTTCTCTTTCTTCATACGATTTTGAACTTTTTATTCTTTCCTTTATTTGCTCAATCTCATTTTCTTTTTCGCTTATTGCATCTTTTATTCTCTTCCTAAATTCATTTGTTTTATTTTTCAACTCGTCATCACTTAGTGATTTCAATTTTTCATAATAACTATTAATCTCCTCTACAATAGGTGCTAATGCACTTATATCACGTTCATGTTTAGAGCCAAATATTTTTTTCAAAAATTTGAGCATGCCCATTACCTTCCTTGAAACATTTCTAAATTTAATATACCCTTTTTTGACCTTGTTAGCAAGGAATTACATTTTTTTCTAACTTGTTTTTACGTTATTTTATTTAAAGATTCATTAAATATTTAACCTATAAACTAGATACAATGCAATACATAAAAAAAACCATTGTAGTCATTCCTATCTTAGTGGTCTTAGTTGTTACCGGATGTAGCTACAAACATCTTGCAAAAAGAACTTACGCTGATAAAACATGTTTTGCCAAAATTAAGAATGATATTTCAGATATTCTCAACGAGCCTATATTTTCTCAAACACTTGCAAGTATAAAAGTTGTATCATTAAATGATAACTCTGTTATATTTGAACACAATAGTAAGCTTCTCATGCATCCTGCATCAAATATGAAATTAATAACATCTGCAGCAGCCCTGGCAATATTAGATACAAACTACCAGTTCAATACTGAGTTATACATAGAAGATTATGACGAAATAAATAAAACCTGTAAAAATCTATACTTAAAAGGTTACGGTGATCCGGATTTGACTTTGTTAGATATCGACTCTCTCGCTGAAATTGTTAAAAATTATGGATTAAAAACCGTACTCCAAGACATCATTGTTGATGATTCTTTCTTTGACGACACACGCTGGGGTAACGGTTGGATGTGGGATGACGAATCTGACCCGGATACCCCACACATTAGCCCATTATCCGTAAACAAAAACTGTGTAAATGTAATTCTCTTCGCAGATAACCAAAATACATTCGTCTATACTGAACCAATGACAGAATTTGTATTAATTCTGAATAATACAAAATTGGCAAATAACACTACATTAAAAAAGCCACAAATTAAATTAGTTTATCAGAACGAAAAAAATTATGCATACTTCGATGGCGAAATTTCTCCTTTCCAGCAGTGGAAAAAGAAGGTTTCATTAAGAGAACCTGCATTATTTACAGGTACAATATTTAAGGAAGCTCTAAGATCAAAGTTTATTGTAGTATATGGAAAAGTAACTAAAGGTACAATACAAGCAAATGCGAGAAAAATTTATAATAAATCGAGGTCTATATGTGAAGTACTTAACAACATGAACAAAAACAGTGATAATCTGTCCGCAGAAAATATCCTGAAAGTACTGGGTGCAAATAAATATGGCGTTCCTGGTACATCTAGGAATGGAATATTCGCAATAAACAGATTTCTGGATTCCATTGGATTGGACACAACAAAACTGATGATTGCAGATGGCTCTGGTGTATCTCGCTATAATCTTATATCGGCAGAACAGATAGTACAATTCCTGGTTAACATATATAAGCACCCAAAAATCTTCTTGGTATTCTATAATTCCCTACCCATTGCTAGCATAGATGGGACTTTATCCAACCGAATGATAGACTATGAAAATGCTCAGAACGTGCGTGCCAAAACAGGTACCCTTAACGGAGTAAGTTGTTTATCTGGATACATAAAGACAATCGGTGGCGAGATGTTAGCCTTTGCAATCATGATGCAAAACTTTATTGGTCCGGTTGAGCCATATCTAAAAGCACAGGACAAGATATGCAATATATTATGCAAACTAAATCGATAAACATATTTTATATAAATGGTCAAAAAATATGAAAAAACAAAAATGGCATCTTTTTAAGATAAATCTTCCCGGAAACTATCAGGACTTACTCGTTGGCTCATTAAATAAGATTGGATTTCGGGGATTTTTGCAGGACACCGATATTTTGAATTGCTACTTACCTGCCAGTTGTTATTCCATTACCTTCAAGAAATCCTTAGATAATTTATTATCTAATTTTAAAAAAGAATTTCCCAATCTAGAGCTTTCCTATAGCAAAAAAATTTTATATGAACAAAACTGGAATAAAAAGTGGGAACAAAGAACAGGTATAGTCGAGGCTACACGAAACATTATAATAAAACCAAGCTGGAAAAGAACTCCAAAAAGGTTATCTAAAAATTTATCAATAATTATAGAACCTAAGATGTCTTTTGGCACCGGTCATCATGAAACGACACGTCTGTGTTTGGGTATGATCGAAAGATATTTAAAACCCAAAATGGATGTTTTAGATTTCGGGTGTGGAACTGGCATACTGGGAATTGCAAGTGCTAAATTAGGCGCCCGTTCAGTTTTATCAATTGATAATGATGAATGGGCAGTTAAAAATACAATAGAAAATATAAAAAAGAACAAAACAGAGAATAAAATAAAGGTTATTCTGGGAACGATAGATTCTATACCTAAAAGAAAATTCGATTTAATAGTTGCAAATATCGATGCTCCAACTATAATGAAATCTATCAAAACATTATCTTCACGATTAAGCAAAGAAGGTATTTTAATTTTATCCGGAATTCTTATTAATGATGTTTACAACCTGCTTCCCCTAATACAAAAACATTCTCTTATACCAATCGGTTTAGATAATGAAAATAGCTGGGTCGCAATTGCATTGGGAAGAAATTAATGAGAATAGCTACAATCGATATTGGAACAAATACAATTCTTATGTTAATCGCTGAGATTGAACCGAATGGACAGATAAATATACTTGGAGATTATCATTATATAGCTAGAATCGGAGAAGGAGTTGATCAACATGGTGTAATACAAGAAAAAGCTTTCGAAAGAGCATATAATGTTTTTTTAGAGCTGAAAAAAATTGCTGAATCGAGTAAAGTTGACAAAATTATAGCTTTTGGCACTAGCGCATTACGAAGCGCAAAAAATCGCGATGTATTTCTAAATTTCATAAAAAAAGAATTGTCCATCGAAGTAAAAGTAATATCGAATGAAGAAGAAGCAAAATTAACTTATTTGGGTGCAGCTTTTGATTATTTACAGAGCAACCTAATTTATGACATTCTTGCAGTTGACATAGGGGGAGGTAGTACGGAAATTATCTATGGAAAAGGTAGAAAGATAGAAGCTTTTAAAAGTGTAGAAATAGGCAGTGTTCGATTGACAGAACGCATTCTAAATAAATATCCACCAAAACAAGAACAAATAGAAAAAGCAATAGATCTAATAAAAGAACACATTAAAGATATTCCTAAAATATCTTCTATCACAAAGGCGATGGGTGTAGCAGGCACATTAACAACCCTTGCCGCTGTAGATCTAAAAATGGAAACATTCGAGCCTAAATTAGTTCATGGGCACTTATTAACTTACAGTAATATACAAGCCATATTTCAGGAGCTTAAATTGCTCACATACGAGCAATTAAAAAAACACCCTTACATACATCCAATGCGTGCAGATATTATACTTGCGGGTACTTTGATATTAATTGAAATCATGAACAAGTTAAATCTGGAAACAATCACCGTAAGCACTTACGGTTTACGTTATGGTATGTTAGCTGAGTTTGTTTGGACACTTAATAAAAATCCATAAAATCTAAATCTTCACCATATTCCTAAACTTATCCCTGAGAAGAACTCAAACTGAAAATTCTTATTCATCGAAGGGCATAACTCATCTCTAATCCTGTGAAATCTTCCATTAATATCAATAAAAATGTCTCTTAAAGGTTGATACTTAATAGCAAATCCTACGGAACGTTCTTCGTGTAATGGACCAAAAAGAAAAGGCTTTTCACCTTGTCTTTCAGAATATTGATCAAAGATTGATAGAGCAGCTCCTTTCCGGAAAATATTGCCAAATAATGAAAATCGCAGCCCTTGTTTTGGAATAATCCCGACTTCGCAGTAAAGGTTATCGGAATTTTGACCCATCCAGTTGCCTAATACGAAACCATTATTTTCAAATGTTACAGATGGAATAGAATGATTATAGACCGCGGGATTCAAACGTGTATACTCCAATCTCACGTCGGTGTTTGTAAAAGGTAAGTCAAATAATTGAATACCTGAATTAAAAGCAATCTGCCTATGTGAACGATAAGGGTCAAATAATTGGTCTGTGTTTATTTCATCTATGAACAACGAAAAATATAGATTTACATTCTTAATTAAATTTAGATCCAGACTCCCAAATAACTGACAATTATCTTTATCATCATTATAATGCTCGGCTGCCTTGAAAAACATAACAGGTATTAAATAAATCAGTAATGGGCCTCTATCGCTGTAAATAACTGATTCTCCAAGTGCAAGATCAAAGCCATTCCATATAGAAAACTCGATCTGATGCGCTGCAATATATTTAGTGTGTTCGATAGTACGACTTTTTATATAAGCAGGGTTGTTATATATAATAATGTAGGAACGAGAGGAATCAACTACATTTGAATTCAGTTCCCCATGAAAGTAAATAAAACTTATATCTTTAGATAGTTGAAATTGAAGTTTTATTTGCGGATATGAAGGTGCATTATTTGATAATATAACCCTTCCTGTTTTCCCATAGCCCCATGCATTACTGATTTTTTCGAGTGAAAAAACAAAATCACCTATCTGCCAGTTAATTACCGCATCTATCTCATCATACTGAAATTGTTTTCGACTGTTTATTTGCGAGGGTATCACACCTCCTGATGAACTTTTAATTCTTCTGTAGTATTCTTTCTCTTCTTCCGATAGAAATTGACAGTTGTCAATTCCTTTATTATTCAGACGTCCATAATCAACTCTATCACCCCTCTCAAGATTATCAACAATATTAAAGTAGTATCCTACGTTCTTATAAACATAGCCATATACCTTAAAGCCTTGTGATCTGTAAAAATTTGATTGTTTGCCAAATAGCCTTTTAGCAATTGAGTAATCAAGATCGCAATTTATTATTCCACCAGTCAATTCTCCTGAATATATATGCCATCTAATTTCGCTTGGTTTCTCATCTCCTTGAAGCTTCAGCATTTCATACTTAAATTCTGTCTTCATAAATTCAAATATTTCACGTTCAACTTTTGTCATATTATCTACTTTGCCTTCGAGCACATTCAAAAAGCTTGCTATAGCAATTCTCGACATCGGCAAACTCGCATCTCTGTAGCCTGTTATCAATTGTCGTGCTTCCATCCTTTTTAGGAAATCATAAATTTCATGTTCCAGAGGAACATAAACTACCTGCGCACACAACTGGATAAACGAAATTATTAGGCAAATTGAAATTATAATCATTCTTTTCATAATATTAACCTTTCTAAATTTCTATTTCTTTAGTTGTTTCCATAGGTCAGAAGGTTTATTTACTTCTTCAGTCTTCAAGTATGTCCCGGGGGCTTTTTGACTGATTAAATAACGAATGTCACAATAAATATGAAACAATACCGTAGAAAATAAATTTTTTTGTAATCTTCTCGTAGAAACATAAGCTCTTGCCTTGGTATTTACAACGCATTTACCAAATCGGGATATTCTTCTACTTAAGTCTAAATCTTCTACGATACCGAAATCTTCTCTGAAGCCATTTACTTCCTTATACACAGACTTTCTGTAAGCTACGCATATGCCGGGAAAAAGAGATAAATTAATATAATTAAATAATCTAACTAAAACGTACGTGCCTTTATAAACAAGTCTTTGTAAAAGTTTACCATCAATCGGATAAGCTATGCCTGTAACCCCAACTACCTTTTCGTTCTTGAATGAATTCTCACATTGCATCAGGAAGTCAATTTCTAATTTGGCATCAGCATCAACAAACAATAAGATTTCTCCCTGTGCGACACTTGCACCAAGATTTCTACCTACAGAAATGCCACGCTTTTCGGTTTGAACAATTTTATCCGCATATTTCTTTGCAATGGTAATTGTATTATCCGTTGAACACGCATCAGCTACAATTATCTCAAATTCATTTTTATCATAATGTTGATTTTTGATTGAAACAAGGCAGGAAGAAATATATTTTTCCTCATTATATGTAGGGATTATAACGGAAAATTTCATTAGCTCTTTAAATAAGCTTACTATAAAACGGAGTTTATTCTATAGCCAGCTTCTTTTTGAAATATGCTATTGTTTTAGAAAGTCCTTCTTTCCTACCTATTTTGGGTTGCCAGCCGAGAATTTTTCTTGCATTCGTAATGTCTGGTTGCCGCACTTTTGGATCATCTTCAGGCAAATCCTTAAAAACTATTTTGCTTTTGCTGCCTGTTATTTCCACAATTTCTTTAGCTAGTTGCAGAATGGATATTTCCTCCGGGTTACCCAAGTTCATCGGTTCGGTATAATTAGACATCATTAACTTATAGATTCCATCTATTAAGTCAGATACATAGCAAATGCTACGGGTTTGACTGCCATCGCCGAAAACTGTTACATCTAAATTTTGCAAGGATTGTGTTATAAAGGCAGGAATAGCACGGCCATCGTTCGTTCTCATTCTTTCGCCGTAGGTATTGAATATTCTTACTATTCTAGTATCAACATTATGATATCTGTGGTATGCCATTGTAAGCGCCTCAGCAAACCTTTTAGCTTCGTCATAAACACCACGTGGACCGACTGGATTCACATTACCCCAATAACTCTCGGGTTGTGGATGAATCAATGGATCCCCATACACCTCGGAAGTGGAAGCAAGTAAAAACCTGGCACCTTTCGCTTTAGCCAAACCCAATGCCTTATGCGTGCCAAGCGAACCAACCTTTAAAGTCTGGATTGGATATTTTAAGTAATCTGCGGGACTAGCAGGGGAAGCAAAGTGAAAGATAAAATCTATATTTCCATCAATAAATATATAATTTGTGACATCGTAATTTATGAATTTGAACTTTGGATTTCCAAGCAGGTGAGAAATATTTGCTACATCTCCAGTAATTAAATTATCCAAACAAATAACCTCGTGACCTTCAATAATCAGCCTGTCACATAAATGCGAACCTAAAAAACCTGCACCTCCAGTTACAAGTGATCTAATCATCTATTCTCCATATACCAGTTTATGGTTTTCCTAATACCCTCTCTCAAAGAGGTTCTCGCCTTCCAGCCCAAGGCATTTATCTTTGAAACATCAAGCAGTTTTCTTGGTGTTCCATCAGGCTTTGAAGAATCATATACTATATTTCCTTTGTAACCGACTTCTTCCTTAATTATGTTAGCCAATTCCATTATGGATATATCTTCACCAACGCCTATATTTATTATTTCAGAGTTGTTATAATTATTCATCAGAAAAATGCAGGCATCTGCTAAATCGTCCACATAAAGGAATTCTCTTCTTGGCTTTCCAGTGCCCCAGACAATAACGTTAGGAAGTTTTGATTCTTTAGCTTCAACAAATTTTCTAATCAAAGCAGGCAAAACATGCGAATTCTGTAAATCGAAATTATCATTTGGACCGTACAAATTTGTCGGCATAACCGATATGAAATTTGTACCATATTGTCTATTGTATGCTTGACACATTTTTATGCCCGCTATTTTTGCAATAGCATATGGTTCATTAGTTGGCTCTAACTTACCATCTAACAAATATTCTTCTTTCATTGGCTGAGGTGCAAACTTTGGATATATGCATGAACTGCCGAGAAAGAGAAGCTTTTTCACACCATAAAGATACGACGCATGAATCAAATTGCATTCTATTTGCATATTAATATATATAAAATCTGCCGGATAGGTATTATTTGCATATATGCCACCTACCTTTGCAGCAGCCAGGAAAACATATTCAGGCTTTTCAATTTCGAAAAATTCAAAAACCGAACTTTGCTTTACGAGATCCAGCTCCTGATGTGAGCGAAGAATAAATTTTGAATAGCCCTGTGTCTTTAAAGCTCTAACTATTGCTGAACCGACGAGACCTTTATGGCCCGCCACATAAATTTTTGAATGTTTTTCCACGACTAATAACCACGCTTTTTAACTTTTTCAAAATCAGCCACTGTCATTATATGCACCAGTTCTCTAAATTTTACTTTAGGTTCCCAACCTAACTTCTGCTTTGCCTTTGATGCATCACCTATTAATAAATCAACTTCCGTAGGTCGGTAATATCTTGGATCTACAGCCACTAATACTCTACCATCCTTTTTTGATATACCTTTTTCATTTTCTCCTTCACCTTCCCATTCTATTTCAATATCCAATTCAGCAAATGAAGCCTCAATAAATTCTTTGACTGAATGAGTTTCTCCAGTTGCCAATACATAATCGTCTGGCTCATCCTGCTGTAACATCATCCACATACCCTCGCAATATTCTGGTGCATACCCCCAATCGCGCTTAGCATTCAAATTCCCAATCAGTAATTTATCTTGTAGACCTAATTTAATTCTTGCTGCCGCCAGAGTAATTTTCCGAGTTACAAAGGTTTCCCCTCTTCGAGGTGATTCATGATTAAAAAGAATACCATTACATGCATATATACCATAGGCTTCTCTATAATTCACAATAATCCAGTACCCATACAATTTTGCAACCCCATAAGGGCTTCTTGGATAAAAAGGTGTTTTCTCGTTTTGAGGAAATTCTCGCGCTTTACCAAATAATTCACTTGTTGAAGCTTGATAGAATTTTGTTTTTATTCCAGTCTCTTTTATCGCATCTATAAATCGTAGTGTTCCTATCGCATCAACCTCAGCAGTATACTCTGGAATTTCAAATGATACTTTAACATGGCTCTGTGCTGCAAGGTTATAGATTTCATCGGGATGGATTCTTTCCAGCAGACGATTCAGATTACTTGTATCAGTAACATCCCCATAATGCAAAAATAGCCGTTTACCATATATTTCAGAATTGCTAAATAGATGGTCTATCCTTCCAGTGTTAAACGAACTACTTCTTCTAATTATGCCATGTACCTCATAACCTTTGTCTAATAAAATCTCAGCAAGATATGAACCATCTTGACCTGTTATTCCTGTAATTAGTGCTTTTTTCATAGCTCAGTGCTTCACTCTTCAAATAAAAAATTTATTATCAAACCAGATGCTTACGTTCCAGCTTATAATATAATCAAAATAAAAATAAAGCTAATATTCATCAAAATATCAAGAAACCATAAACAAAGGGTTAGCGGATGCCTCTACCCACTCCATAGTATATAAACCCTGCTTTTTCAACCTCCTTTTGATCATATATATTTCTTCCGTCAAATATCACATTGCCCCTCATTAGCTCTTTCATAAGTCTAAAATCTGGACTTCTAAACTCATTCCATTCTGTAGCAACAATTAAAGCATCTGCATCTTTTAGAGCATTATAGGGAGAATCACAAAATTTCACCTTAGAACCCAGAGCTTTTTTTGCATTTGCTATTGCTACCGGGTCACTTGCCTTAATCTTAACATTTTCTTTCAATAGCATCTTTATTATTTTAATTGATGGTGCTTCACGCACATCATCAGTCATAGGCTTAAATGAAAGCCCCCACACAGCAATTATTTTATTCTTCAAATTACCAAAAAAATGCTTCTTTACCTTACTAAGAAAAAGGACTATCTGCCTTTCGTTAACCTGATCCACAGCTCTTAATAAATTTAATCTGTGCCCATAATCTTCAGACATTTTAATCAGTGCTTTTACATCTTTTGGGAAACAAGATCCTCCGTATCCAATTCCAGCAAAAAGGAAATGTTTACCAATTCTAGGATCACTTCCAATTCCCTTGCGTATTAATTCTATATCAGCCCCAACGTTTTCACAAAGCTTTGCTAGATCATTCATAAAAGTTATTTTTGTAGCCAGAAAAGCATTTGCTGCATACTTCGTTAACTCAGCGCTTTTTTCATCCATAACTATTATTGGATTTCCTGTTCTAACAAAAGGTTCATATAGCTCTTTAATGGTCATCTCTGCTTTTTTGTTTGATGTTCCGATTATTATTCTATCTGGCTTTAATGAATCCTGCAGTGCACTACCTTCTTTCAGAAATTCAGGATTTGAGACAACCAAAACATCATATCTGGCATTTTTGTTAAAAATGTTCTGCAATTTATCAACTGTTCCTACTGGTACTGTGCTTTTGCTTACTACAATCTTTTCGCCATTAATCCATTTGCACATCTCTTTACAGACTTTTACAACACTAGAGATATCGGCTGAGCCATCATTCGCTTGGGGGGTTGGTAAGCAAAGGAAGATAATCTCGGAATCGTTTACTGCCGTTTTTAGATCTGTCGTAAATTCCAATCTACCATTTTTTAAATTTCTTTTTACTATTTCTTCCAAACCGGGTTCAAATATTGGTATAATCCCCTTTCGCAATTTCTGTATCTTCTTCTTATCAATATCCATGCATATTACGTAATTTCCCGTGTCAGCGAAACAAGCACCCTGTACAAGTCCAACATATCCTGTTCCAATTATCGATATACGCATTTTTCAATTTATCCTTGCTATTTGTTTGACTATAGATTATACAGGATCAACATTAAGAAGTTTTCAAAGCTGATTTTAATTTTAACCAACAATCCCGTAAATCTTCTGATACAATCTTCACATTTCCAAGTACCGGCATAAAGTTCGTGTCGCCATTCCATCTTGGGACCAGATGAAAGTGTATATGTTTGTCGATGCCCGCTCCTGCAACTCTACCAAAATTTGCACCAAAATTAAAACCTTGTGGCTTCGATAGCTTCTCCAGAGCAGTTATGCATTTTGACGTTATTTCGAGTATTTCTTTATATTCCTTTTCATTCAGCTTCGATAGACGCGAAGTGTGTTTATATGGAACAACCATAATATGCCCATTGTTATACGGATATTTATTCATAACGACAAAGCAATGTTCACCACGCCATGCTATTAAATTCTTATCATCCTTCTTCTCTTTAGCAATTCTACAAAATAAGCATCCCTTCCCTTTCTTCTTATCACTGAAGGTTTTTATATACTCAGATCTCCAGGGCGAAAATAGTCTTTTCATATTTCAATTATTCTCTCAAGCTATGTATCTTATTTAATTTTATTATTTAAAATGTTAGTTTCAGTTTTAAAGTTGGTACATATTCTACAATGTTTCTATATATTGTTCTGGGCAAAATGTGTCCTTCTATTTGCAACTTTTTATTTATTCTTGAAGCGTTCCATGCAGCTTCGAGAGCACTAAAAAGATGATTCGCAACAATAACATAAGATACAGTGGCTGCAATATTATAAAGCTTATTTGCATCGCCCCTCATTCTGCTATACTTTAAGAAATTCGGCGATACGTTTCCTCTTTCAAGGTCAGACATTTTATAATATCCTGCATCATCCCAGCCCCCACCAAATTGATAATATTTTCCAATCATCTCGTAATACTGCTGTGTGCCATATGGTGCCAAATTATGCGAAAATTCGTGTACGCTATCTTCCATCATATTTAATAAATTCCAGTTTACATAATTCCATGGTTGAGCTACATCATCTGGTACCGATTCATCGGAAATAACTCCGCTATAGTAATAACCACAAACGTCCCTGATCCAGCGAGCATATCGGACAACAGACCAATGAGCATCCGCAAATTTCTCAAATTCGTCAGTTTTCTTATCTGCTTTACTTTCATAAAACGCATATAAAACCCAGGCAGCAACCTCAAGCCCCAGAAATGTTGCTGTTTTCCAATAAGTCTTGGTATAAAATTGTCCTGCACCCGGTATTACTGCGGAATAGAGTGCCGCTGTCAATGGAGAGTATTTTTCTCCTGTGGATGGCTGTTTATCATATATCGCAGCTATCTGCAGGCTATCTAATGTTCCAGTATAATTGCAATCAAACTGCATCAGTAAGTCGCTCTCCAAAATGCCTGTTATGGGCTTTTCATTAACAATGTTATTCCAATTTTGCCCAAATCCATAGATTGAAATAAGTGAAACTAAAATTAAACAACACAAAAAATGTTTATTTAACATTGCTCACCTCATAAATCTATGTGGATAAAAATCTGTCAATTCAAAGTCAAATAATACACCCAGGTAATAATGCCATTCTCCTCCATATTTAATATTTCGGAAGCCGAGAGTAACGTCTTGGACTCTTCTTTCAAATCTATCAAGCCCATAGGAACCCGAGAAAAATATTCTTGTTGGATAAAGATAATAAGAAAAAGCTTCAAGTCGAAATTCGAATCCAACATCTTTTTTCCATGAACTAATTGCTGGCATTTTATTGCCGTACCATCCATCTCCAATATCAAAAAAAACAGATGCATAAAGCCTTTTAAAATACAAGTGCATTAATTTGAAGTTAAGTTCATTTGAAACTGGAAATCTGTATGTTACGTTCATATATGCAGTCTTATTTCCACCAATTGCATAATATGTGTACCCACGCATACCAGCAAAGCCACCAATATAATAATTAAAGAAATCATCTATAGAGTCTTTTTTCAAAATACCAGCCGTATTCAAGGCAATTGAGAACGTTTGATTCTTAAGAGGTAAATTTAAGTGCTCAATCCATGAAAACTCCAATCTAGAAAAGTTATAAGGGCTATAAACAGGAACTCTCAATCCACTCTCATATTTTGCAGAGTCACGCGGGTTAAACTTATCAATATCATAGTAATATGCAAACGATAAAACTCTTCCAACTGGATTTATAGCTTTTGAAATTGAATTTAATATACCATTAAATTTAAACTGCACTGAGAGCGCATTTCCAATAAAATATGTAGACCTTGTAGCTGGAATTTGGCCGTATCTTGGATGCCACCAGGCACCAAAATCCTGAGTATAACGACTGATTGCATAAAGTAGCTTTATCCTTGCTCTATCAGAGTAAATTCTCTGCGTAATTGAAAAATCCGCTTCGAATAGGTTATACGTAATTCGGGCTTGCATTGTATCTGGCGTTGGATTTCCTATATACAACCAAAATTTTGCATCATGCTTTCGAGTAATATTGTAAAGCTCAAGCGAGACCGATGGATCTAGTCCAATTTTATAAATTAACGGGAGCTTATCTTTGTAATCAAAAATGGCAAATATATCCCTTTCAAGCCGTTTATTAAGAGCCAAACCGCAGAAAAAAGCGAGCTTGTCAAGTATTTCGGTGGAATTCAAATATACTCCTAATTTAATATTATCCAGAGCCGTACCGCTTACATTATAATTATCAAATCTTAGAAAAGGATAAACCGAAGTACTTGTAAAAAAATGTCTGTATGGCTTTGCATGCTCATCACGAATAATTTCTTTATATATCGTATCTCCACTAATATTTTCTGGCTGCCATGAATAGCTAGCATTTTCATCGCTGGCGGAGCGCAAACATTTATCAACTGCAAGAATGTGAGATGAAACAGTATCGTCAAAGTTCTGAGTCTTAATTATGTTAAGTTCCAAAGTGTCAATTGTCTTTTCGTTGTCTGCTACCGAAGTTGACGCTATTTTATAGCCTGTTGAAGTATAAGAAACGTACACCAGTTTATTTTCTTTGTTAACAGCTGGCAAAAAAGCCCCTCCCAAGACGTTAGTTAATTGCTTTAATTCTCCTGTTGTTAAATTAATACAATATATATTAAAAATCCCATTTCGATTCCACGAGAAAAACAAAACTGAGTCGGAGTAGAAGAAGGGATTACGGCTATCACCTTCAAGTGGAAGAATTCTCAGCTCAGTTCCATCTGAATTCATAATGCAGATTGATTGATTATGCCCTTTTGAGAAACCAAAAGCTATTTTTCTTCCATCGACTGACCAAACAGGGGTATATACCTGTTCACCGTTAGAAAATCTGGTTAATTTTATTACATTTTTCTTATTTATATCTAATACTCCTATATTCAATGTACCATCGGTACCATAGGTAAACACAAGCTTACTTCCATCCGGAGATATTTTTGGATTCATTGCCCTTAATGCCTGGGTAAGCCTTTCTTCTTTTCTCTGTTTAATATTATACCTGAACAAATCGCTAAATGCTGAAAAATAGGGATTATATCTTGTGATTTTCGAATAATACAGGAATTCTCCCTCGGGAGAAAAAGACAATGACGAACGAACTCCAGCTATAATCTCCTTTGCATCTTTTTTTTCCAGATCGTACAAAAAAACACTGCTTTGCGAAAGATAATCGTTATTCTTATTTGAGATATAAACGAGCTTCTTTCCATCTGGAGAAAAAGCAGGATAGAAGTTACCAAAACCTTCGCCTTCGATAAATTCTTCTTTTGTTAAGCATCCTTTTAAAGAATCTCTTACGGTGCTGTACTTATCAAGCTTTTCTTCTTTCCATTTATAATAAAGCTGTTCACCTGTAATTCCTAACGAAGATTTTATCGCATCATCTATAGTTAAACAGAATGTTTTTGACAGTTTTGCTGAAATATCCTTCAATCGGTCAACTCCGTAATTTCTTGCAATATATTCCACCATGGAAAATCCTGCATTATAGACCGATTCGTTCCCAAGACTATTTTTACCAAATACAGACATTTCTTCCCATGATAGCATGCTATCACTTAAAACATACATCCTTAGAATCATATCTCTATGAGTGTCCCAATAATCATAATTTAATGCTGGATTGTTATATTGAGCGGTGCCCTCTGCAAACCAAGCTGGCAGAACAAAACCTGAGTAAGGATAAGATAGAATAACATTTGGGTAACCATAAAGAACATCTGGTCTTCTTTCTGCTTCGTAGTTCAGCCACTGCAAGTAAATTGCTGGTACTTTTCTGCCAAACTTCATTGTCGTCTGTATTTGAACTATATGAGTAAACTCATGTGTAACGACATTCCATAACCAGGGATGAATTCCTCTTAATTCATAATCAAGGGCTGGGCAACGAATTTCAATTTTATTATCGTAAAAATATGCACCACCATTCGAGTAGTCATCATAATCTCTTATAACAATATGCACACGCCCATCAGGTTTATGATTATACATCTCAGTAACGGGTTTGTATATGCTTTCGGCTATTCCAGCGACCTCTTTAGCTGTTCTTTCAGTACCATTATGAAAATGAACGTAGAAATGCTCAGTCTCAATTGTTTGCCATTCCAGCTCAGGATGATGAAAATCTTCATCTTGGGCAAATGCAAGAAAACAAAAGTAAAACAAAGCCAATAATAAAACAATATTCTTTTTCAATTTGCTAACGCTCACATTCCAAAGCAGAAGAGGGATACTTATTTTACAATTGCTATTTTTATAAAAACTGCATCACTTTTTGTAGAATTACGAGCTTCAACTCTTGCTAAATATATACCGCTCTGAATATTCGAAACATTCCAGATAACCTCATTTTCCATACCTTTATATCCCCTACCTTTCAGTTCAGCTATCTTTACTCCAACTAAATCAAATATCTTGATATTAACATCTGCATCTTCAGATGTATAGTATCTGATATGAGTTTCATTTCCATATACAGGATTTGGCCAGTTGTATACCTTTGACTCCGGTAAAAATTCTGAGATACGCAACGAAAAAGAAGTCTGAGATCTGTCCGAATTTGTTAACATCTCATTACCATACTTTTGCTTCCACTTATAAGAACTTTTATCTATTACGTACGAATTTTTGAGTGCTTTGAGTGAATCTTTTTCAGATAATATTGCGATTCCCAGATTATTTGTACTACTGACATACAATGCTGGGAACATATTACCACTGGTACAAACCTGAACAGGATATCCAGGCCAAATTTTCCCTTTATTATCATAGAGGCATACAGCACCATTATTTGCAAACAGGCAAAGTTCCAATCTACCATCGTTATTATAATCTGCTATTAACGGAACACCTGTAAAACTTGTGCCTTGTTTTGACCCTATTGGAAATCCTTCCAAAATTGCGCCGAGCATGTTCAATGCATATACAGAATTTTCGCATTGAACAATAATATCCTTAACACGATCTCCATCCAGATCAGACACTGCTATTTCCTTAATGCATGAAGCTGGCAAGGTAATATCAAAAAGCTTGTTTCTTAGAGTTTCATCATAGGCAATTATCCTGTTACCAAATTTCTCTGCCACGCAAACAAAATTACCCGACGGAGATACTGCAGATACCGAAATAAAATTATTTCCCCTTAAAGGTAAATCCACCTGCGAATTTTTAGAGTTCACTTTTCCTTCAGTTACAAAGAAATAATTATTCAGTAATATGGTTACAGAATAAACAGCATCTTCACCAACTGAATCTATTACACTTATAGCATTATCTACATTGAATGTGTATAAACCTCCTGTTGTTCCAATCATTATCGTGGATGAATCCCAAAAACAAGGGTTCGTTGTAAAATTCCTCCACAATGACAGGCCCAACGAATCAATATCTCCAGTTTCTCTGTTTAACTTAAAAACACACATTATATTATCCTTTGCTGCGACAAGCAAGTCGATATTGTTTCTTTGATAAGCTGCAAGTTCGTTCGAGATTTTAAGGCTGCTGATGAAGCCGTTTGCATATTTAGACAAGCTTTTGCCAGAACTCTCGAAGCCAAAAATCCCTTCTTCCGTTGAAAAATAAATATGTTCGCCTGTAGTCGTTGGGAAATTGACCGCCCTTCCAAGTTTATGATACAAACTCGCATCACGATAAAGAGACTGTTCATTACCTATTTCTATGGAACAATGCATTCTTGGCGATTTTTCTGAGAAATTCTTTATTGTAATTAAGCTCGAAGCACCTGAATAGCTTCTACTATTCGGAATTGAATTATTCGAAAAGTAATTTCTGTACAGCACGGAGCTGTTTTCTTTGTACCAAAAATCCAAAGGGTTGCCGTACTCAGACCCTGACCCTGCCGATAACATATCGTAAGATTCACCAATATCCTGCGAGCCATCTGCTTCTTCTAAATCTACGCCACGATGTTCTGGATTGGCATTCACCGTATTAGTACTTAAGCCTCTGTTAATAGTTTCCTCATCAATATGCCAGATTAATATTCCACCTCCCTCACACGTACCTAATCTTCCACTTTGATCGCCAATAGCCCAATCAAAATTACTGACATTCAAAACTGAGGCATTTATTTTTTCTGCATTATAATAATTAAACTCATCGATATCCTGGTTGAACCTTTCAATCACTGTATCTCCATTTGCTTTAACGACTTCAATTTCGACTCCATTGCCATTTGGATTTCTGTTCCTATTTTCCAACAGAAAATATTCGTTTGTGCTAATGGGTATTTTATAAATAGTGTCTTGTCCAATATCCCACAGACTGACCGCAGGCAGGCTTATAGAATCAACTGAATTTTCAATAACAATAGGTTCAGCCCAACCAAGATAAATTTTTTCCCAGGCACTTGGTTCAGGAGGGAATAAACCATTATAGCCAAAAATTGCTGCACCATCCATAAGTCCAAACGAACCTATCCCTGAACGTCCTGTTCTTGTATCAAACAGGTCTGGTAAGCCAAGGAAGTTTCCAATGCATGCAGCAAATAAGCCATTAATGCTATATTGGAGATGGATTCTGCCCGTACCTGTTTCAATGTATCGCGACTCGGTTTCAGGTAGTACTATAGAATTTTTTATTAAAACTCTACCACTATCAACAGGCACACCATTTTCATATCCATTCTGAGCTAAAAAAACTGAATCAATGTAAAGCGAAGAAATATCGAATGGCGTAGGATTATACCCTAAAATACCAACCATGTCAATATCCTGTCCGACGCCAGCATGGAATATTACAAACAAATCGTAATCCGCAAAATTCAGTTCTGGATATAGAGAATCTGCTCGGCTCCAACTATCCGTTACCAATCGTGCCAATTTGGTATTGCTATTAGAATAATCGGACATTAGACCGGGCAGACTAATTATGGTGTTCAGTAATGTACTTGTCAAAGTCAGCTTATTATTTGAAACTTTCTTAAAATAGTTTTTCACAAAAGTTAATTTGTTTTCAAAATATTGAAAGTTATGTGGGGTTGGATCAATCTGGTCAGGTGCATAGGTTGTGTCAAATTTTCCGTTCCCGGTTGTTCGTTCATCGTTATCTTGCTGAAATTCTATCATTACTGCAAGTATGCGAACAGTATCGTTTACGAACTTTCGATGCTCGGTTAAATTTGAACTGACTGGTTTTGTGAGACTAATTCTTAATTCCTTAGATAAAGCCTGGGATGTTAAAAATCCACAAAAAAGAAGTAGAAAAAGAAAAATTCTATTTATGTTAAACTTCATATTCCCACTTTTAAAAGTATGATAATAAAATGGAGAAAAGTTTACCAAGCTATCGATAAAGATAATCTTAGGGTTTCTCCAAGTGGATGGAGTTCTTCCAATGCATCTATATAACTGAAGTCAAATCCATACATATCATATCGAATTCCAGCGCCAAAAGTCAAAAATTTTCTATTGCCTTCTCGAGGGTCTTCATAGAAATATCCAACCCTTATACCAAGCAATTTAGGGCTACCATACCAGTATTCCACTCCCATGCTTGACACAAATTTACGTATCTGTTCGTTGAATGATCTGTACATCCAGGTTGTAAAAAAGGATTTGTAGAATTCATCGGTGGTTTCACCCCATCTATTTACCATTAATCGACCCAGTTCTGTTGAAAATGCTATATTATTATATTCGCTTTGCAAAATTTGAAAAGCGAATCCAAGTCTCAAATACATAGGCAACGGATCAGCTTGTGCCCTATCAATATACGATAGCTTAGGGCCTATATTTGAAATGCTTGCACCGAAACTTAGCATTTTCCCGATATCAAGACTTGTAAATGGTATCACCAATACTTCGGGCTTATACATTACTCCAATATCAAAGCAAAATCCTGTAGTAATACCCTCACCCGTTTCTTTTCCTGCACCAAAAGGCGAAAGATGGCTATGTATAATGCGAGCATTTACTCCCAATCCAACTGTATTGGTAATTTTTGTACTATAACCAACAGTAAGTGCAAATTCATAGGCTGTAAATGGTGGACCAATAGGTTCTGGGCTTGTTTCACCTGTGTGCTGTATTTCCCCATAGCTTAAGTAAGTAACCTGACCTGCGATAACTCCTTCAATTTCTTCAACGGGTTGCTTATAAGCTAAATGGGCAATCCACAAATCTGAAAGTCCCAAACCGGGTAACCAATTTGCATGAGTAAGTCCAATTTCAGAGCCTTCCTGGAATGCCAATCCACCTGGATTCCAATAAACGGCCCATACATTATCAGCAACAGCGACGCCACTCTCTCCCATCCCACTTGCTCTTGAATCGGGTGCGATTAGTAGAAAAGGAACTGCCGAAGTCGTTATCTGAGGCAAAACCAATTCTACATTAAAGAGACTGTTTATGATTGCAAAGAACACAGCTTTTCTTAATTTCATTATTACTTCCTCCAAAATTAAATTATGAAATATTTTTATTCTATTTAATTTACTTAAGAATTACATTTCATCTTAATATAGCAAGTTTTCCCATAAATTCGATATTAGTTTCATCACTCATGTTTTTCACAATTAACTTATAAAAATAAATTCCGTTGGAAAGCAGATCGCCCTCGTTATCTCTACCGTCCCATGGAATTCTAACAAATCTCTCGGTTGTAATTTGGTGAATTGTGCATAATAACCTGCCCGCTACCGAGTATACTTTTATCCTAACCTCAAGTGGGTCAGACGAATTTCTTTGAAATGTAAATGTAGTTGACTGTGAAAAAGGATTGGGGTAATTAAAAACATTGGCAATAACAAGACCAGCTTGATTGTTCACTTCGAAAAAAGCTTCTATTTCAGATGAATTGTTATAAATGTCCCAAGCCTTTGCCAATATAGTATGCCTTCCATCGTCTAGATTTTCAAGCTGATATCTCGCTTCCCCCTGTTTGTATGTATCCCTGTTGCTTCGGTAGTAAGTCGATAGATCAATAGTTTCCTTTCCATCTAGTATTGCTGTTAAGCCATGTCCTACTCCCACATTTGAGGTGTTTATTCCACTCTCATCTTCAAGCCGTAATATTAACAATGGATTACTTCCCACGACATTCCCGGAGCAGAAGGAATAATCATCAAGGAAAATAGAAATTTTTGGACCGACGGTATCTATCTCTACTGTAGTATCTATACCGCTTATGGTAATATTTTCGGTATAGCCAACGCCATCCTCATTTTCATTCCAGATGTACATTGAAAGCCTTGCATTTTTTCCATAAGTAACATCTTTCGGTATTGGAATAACAGCCGAGAATTCTCCATCGCTAATTGTAACCTGGCCTCTATATAGTTGTTCACCATTTAACTTGTATTGGAATGTTGCTTTACCATCCTGCAATGATACATCCTTTTTTGAGTCGTAAAGATATAAAATTCCACTACCTTCAAATGGTATTTTTGGTTCATTTAATTTATTTTTTATACAACCTTTTACAATGATACGTTGAAGCGCCTTAATTATAACCACCGAATTAGCAGGAGAAACACCGCTTATACTGTCCACATTTACAAATTTATCTGGAATTAATGGACGCATAGCTGGGTCACCAAACAAATGATATTTTCTTGCATCGTCGTTATTATTATTTGCCATTGCAAAGTTCCAGGCATCTCCAATTCTTGGGTACTTCCCATCACCTGCTCTATTTAAAAGTTTTTCAAAAAAAACTCTATTTAATGGCACGCTCCTGTCATTATACGTGCCTCTACATGCAGAGATGGTAGCAATTGCTCCACCATTTTCCATCGTAACCAATCTTTCCCCCGAACTAACAATATTAAAATTATCATACTTTCCATAGCTACATGTTGAAGCAAATACAATTGCCAATCTGTCTCTATTCCTTAGATTCTGAAAATCCACATCTTTTACGAAAACAGCCTCATGGGTCCATAAGTTTTCATTGCCATGACCAATAAAGTTCACTATTAACGAACCTTTATTGAATGCATTTACTATAGCCTTGTTTGCCTCTGGCTTCCTTCTTCCTGAAACTGTGTTTACAGTTGGAAACTCTACAATATATATCTTATTTCTATCAAATTGTCCTGGTGTACTTATATTCGCAAGACTCTCTGAACAATCAGTATATATGCTGCCTTCATCTGTGGTAGAAGTTTTCCCATCGTCAGCAACGTATGTAATTCTGCTTCTCCACGCATCGAATGCTGAATTTTCATCATACGAAATTAATTTGTCTACTGCTATCTTTGCATCCTCCAGATTCCTCGCAGGAATACGACCTATCGCAACTGAAGAAGCTTGATTTTTAACAAATATCCCATAGTAATCATCTCTCGGGAATGTATTAATATACGTAAACGACCAATCCGTTTCATATGGAGGAATCCAATTTCTCTGAGTCGTTGTTATATTCCTGTAATCAAAATGGCCCGCACCAAATAACAACGCATATTGAGGTCGAACATACATTAGAAACTCCCTTATCGAAAGCGGGTCTGGCAGTCCACCTCCGAACTCATTATACACATGTTCTATATCAACAACCTCTGTTGTGAGACTATCATTTAAAATACGATGATTTTTTAACCGTCTTGCTTCATTAATAAATTCTTTTGGCGAGATTATAACATAATCTACCAAGTTCTTGAGCCCATGCAGGTTTGAATTTTCAATCCTGCTTGCTAATGGCGGTTTCTTGAAGCTATCTGGATTCGCAACGATTACTTCCCTGACCGCACCACTATTCTGTTCAAGCTGGAATTTACAAGACCTGGTACCCGAATCATATTCCACTTGAGTTATTCGCTTAACATCATTGTGAGAAGTCACATCGAATACAAACACATCGGAATTAAGATTTTTTACCTCGTATTGAACAATACCCGTAGTATCGGGGGTTGTAAAAGACAGTGTGTTGTTAACAGCATCAAAACTTCTATAATAAAAAATCTCGATCCAATCCAGCCATGTTTTTGATTCTGAATTATTCGATACAACTTTGAGTTTGAGAATACTTCTGTTTTCAGGTGGACTAATCGATGATGATATTTTAATTAATGGCTGGTCTACAGCGTATGGCACTGTTTCATCTACACTCAAATCCATCTTTCTTAACTCAATTGGATTTGCGATCAGGTTATTATTTTCATACACATAAAGGTAATCAATACTGGGAGACCTTCTGACAAGACTAATATAATAAGTAATTGGCAGGTTTGTCTTTAAACCAAATAATGTATTGTAATAAATATCAAGGTTGTCTGAGCCATAGAATTGCTTACCTAACCATCTTCTCCCAGCATTTATAAGATTATATTGTTCATTTTCTATGAATATTTTCTCAACAAAATAACCCACTGGCATTAATGGATTTGTCAAGAAGCCTGGAATAGAATCCATATCCTTTCCCTTCCCTTGATTAAATGTAAGGAAGTAATAATTCTTAAAAGAATATGGATTAAGAACATGCCTAAACAGATTCCCACCTAAATAGTTCCAGCTATAAGCTCCTTTTCCATAAAAAGTAACATAGTCTTCAGGATCAAGTTTCCCATTTTTGTTAGAATCATAAACAAATCTCGAGATTTCCATTAGGTTTGTTTGCCTATTGGTATCGGGTATGTCGGGAATAGCATAACCCCCATTTCCAAACAATCGAATGGAATTTATATCATTAATTGCATTTACAATATTGAGCTTCTTGAAATAATCGTAGTCCAATTTATAAATACCTGATTCCTGTATTTCAATCTTATACCATTCTCCCTCAGCTAAGGGCGATTGAGATACGCCTAATATCGAAGGTAGCCCTTTGTACTTTTGAATATAGGTGCCAGTCAAAAAATTTCCTGCAAGAATGTTAGATGCGTTAATACCATTGGGTAGAGGCTCTTTGAAGGTAACCTTGACAATAATACGTGAAAAGATTTTCACCTTTTCATTACCTATCTTCTGAATAGGTGATAACTTAAGCAAGCCAAGATCACCGTATTTCATTTCTGATATAAGCGTCAGATTTGCTAAAGACTCAATTGAATCTGAAACTGAGACGTTTACATAATCATTTTCATCATAGCTTTCAATAATTCCAAAATCCTTCAATGATACAGGTCTGGGTTTTGGAATCAATCTTATATTTTCCTTAATCTTATATTCTCCTCCAACTACTTGAACAGAAAATCTTCTTGTTGGTAATATTAACACAATAGACCTGAAAAAATTAGGTCTACCCATTGAATCAAATTCGACCTGACTATTGTAGAAACTAAACTTCGAAAAAAGTGTACCCTGGTTGCTTACGACCATTTCTTCTTTAACCTCAGGTCGATATTCAAGCGTAAAACTCATCCGGTCTTCATAGATAATGTTAATATCTTCTAATGGCTGGCCATTAGTACAAAGGGGAATGAGCAATATGATCAATAAAATCAAAATCATAAAAAAAAAGCCGAACGAGTTATTTCTCATTCAGCTGCGATTATAAATTACAAAATATACAGCTGAACTTGAAAAAGGCTGTTCAATTATTCCACTTACTTAAAACCTTTTAAAATTTGTTGATAGAACTAACCTTTAACAAGTTCCGCTATATATTCTCCTTATATGTTTTTCTTAGTTTAAGTTAATAAAACGTTTCAAATTTGTCAATAATTTCAAAAATCCTTTTGCAGTTATATAAATATTTAGGTAAATTAAGGGATAAAGAAATTATCTTAACCTTATGTCTAAACCTCTTAATATTTTATTTGTTTCGAGTGAAGTAGAGCCATTTGCTAAAACAGGCGGGTTGGCTGATGTTTCATGCTCTCTACCAAAAGCAATCAAGGAATTGGGGCATGAAATACGTATAATAATGCCTCGATATAGGCTTATTGATGAAAGAAAATTTAAACTTCACGATATAATACGGCTTAAAGATATTCAAATTCCTGTAGGCAAAAAAGTTGAAATCGGAAACATCAAATCTTCATTCATCGATGACTTAAAAGATAAAGTTCAGGTATATTTTTTAGACAACGAAACATATTTTGGCAGAGACGGAATTTATCAGAGCCCAACAACCAAGAAGGATTATAAGGATAATGACGAAAGGTTTATTTTCTTTTGCAGAGGTGTGCTTGAAACCCTGAAGCGCCTTGGCTGGGAACCAGATATAATCCATTGTAATGACTGGCAAACGGGGCTTGTTCCAGCCTATCTTAAGACTCTCTACAAATCAGAGCCTATGTTTAAGAGCATAAAGACAGTCTTTACAATCCATAACATGGCATATCAAGGAATATTTCCTAAAGAATCCTTCGCAAAATCTAATTTGCCCAACGATTTATTTAAGCCAGAAGGCGTGGAAGCTTACGGAAACTTCAATTTCCTCAAAGCTGGAATACATTTTTCTGATATAATTACGACTGTTAGCGAAAAATATGCTGAAGAGATATGTAATTCTCCAGAAATAGGGGCAGGTCTGAATGGCTTGCTATCGAGTCGTCGGAAAGATTTGTATGGAATAGTAAATGGCATTGATTATCAAGCATGGGACCCTGCTAAAGACGACCTTATTTACAGAAAATATGATATAAAAACGATTGAAGCAAAAATAGATAATAAAAGAGCTCTGCTATCAAAATTCGACATGGAATTTTCAGAAAACCTGTCAGTCATAGGAATGATAAGCCGACTTGCAGACCAAAAGGGATTCGATATATTACTCGAAATAATCGAAGATATCTTCAAATACGATATATGTATTATAATGCTCGTATCTGGAGATAATCATTACGAAAAGAAGCTGGAAAGCATACATAAGAAATATCCGCAAAAACTTGGTTTGGTTATAGGTTATAATAACGAGCTTGCCCATCTTATCGAGGCTGGTTCAGATATGTTCTTGATGCCATCCAAGTATGAACCTTGTGGATTAAATCAAATGTATAGTATGCGATATGGAACCGTCCCCATTGTACATGCAACGGGCGGTCTGGATGATACAGTTGAGGACTATTCCGGTAACGGTAAAGGAACAGGATTTAAGTTTTATAAATATGATTCAAAGGAATTGATGAAGGCTATTCAGAGAGCTCTTAAAGTTTTTCAGCAACCTGAAGAATGGAAGCGAATAATGCGAAACGGTATGTCAAAAGATTTTTCATGGGCAAATTCTGCACGAAAATACATAAACCTTTATAAAGATCTTCTAAAGCACGGTTCTTGATAACCTTACCATTTAAGGATAAATAAATATTAAGGAAGTAGAATTGAAGCCTCACATTGCATCTCTTTTTCTATTATTGTTAACAACCTTGATTATTGGATGTGTTGATTCACCAACCTCCGTCGGAGAAAAAGTCCTGCCCCCAGGGGACTACCCCATTTCACGGATTGATACTTTCTATGCAACAGACCACAATTCAAAATACAGCCCTATAAACTCTGGTCTTTCCGATCAAATAATGATTGGAAAATTCCAATATTATGAGGCATGGGCTTGCATTAAATTCACTGACTTGCCACAGGAGCTTATTGATGCTACGATAACGAATGCTATTATAAAGCTTTCATCCTCTTACACTTTCGGAGATTCAACGTCCCAACCTTCATTCGAAGCCTATCGATTAAAAATCAAATGGGATTCTCTATCAGAAGATCTCTTGCAAAAAAATCTGCTTCAGCAAAATAGCTTATTGTATTACGAGCCTGTACCACTTAATATCCAGATTTCTTATACTGGCGATACATTAAGTATACAAATCAACGACACTTCAATGTTAAGAGAATGGTTCTCGGCAAGCGCAGATAGTTTATCACTTAATGAAGGAATAATTCTGAAGCCTAAATCAGGAAACGTAATCAAAGGGTTTTATTCTTTTGCAAACTCCTCATACAAACCAACGTTAACCGTTGAGTACCAAACCCAAAGTGATACTGGAAGCTACGAGCATACTGCTGGATATTCAAAATTTATTCCCTACGTAGACTCTCTGCAGTTAATTACTAATGATAATTACGTTTATGTTCAGAATGGTGTTTCATTCCGCGGTCTATTGAAATTCGACAGCTTGAAATTTGCTGGCCCTTACGATATTATAAATGCCGAAATGCAGATAACCTTAGATTCATCTATGTCTTCAATAAAGTGGCAGCCTTTTTTAAATAACTCAATTTATGTATCCCTTACAAGCGACGACGGAGCAAGTTACTATTACCTACCTGTGACTAATAACAATATAACTGAGGATCAAGGAAATAGAACATACAGTTTCAATATCAGAGACATATTAAAATATTGCAGAGCTCGAAGAATATCACCTTCGATGTTATTATTTGGCTATAAGGAAAATGAATGCTTTGACCTGTTTACATTTTATGGAGCTGGCAGTAGTATCCCCAAAAAACTTCAGCCTAAAATTATCATTTACTACTCAATAAATAATTAAAGCCTATGAATTTAAGCAAACTAAATATTAAATTATTATTTGTTATCCAAATCCTGTTATATAACTCTGTTCTATCCGGCGGCTCTACTTATTCAAGATTTGGTATAGGTGATATTGTATACTGTGGGGATAGCAGACTATATGCCATGGGATCAACGGGAATTGCATTCGCTGATGAGAGCCTGATCAACGGATTAAATCCAGCCGGATTAGCTCGAATTAATGCCACAAGATTTTCAGGCGCATTCGAACATTGCCGATTCAGTTCCAAAGATGCAATAAGCTCAGGCTTGTATTCGTTCTCAAGACTATTGGGCATTTCCATTGCAATTCCAATTTCCATCCAAAATGGAATAGTTATATCAGGTGAAGCTGCCCCTTATAGCAGTGTTGATTATTCCATTATTAGCAATGATTACGATACAATATTGCAGAGCTCAAGAACTCAGAATATCTATGGTAGTGGTGGTTTGTCAAGACTTTCAATGGGTTTATCTTTTTCACCAATCAAAGCTCTTAACCTCGGCTTTCGATTAAACTACATCTATGGAAGAATCCGGCAATATCGCAACACCTCATATCAATCCAGTTCATATCTGCAGTCACGCTTTGATGTTTCAAGATACTACTCCGGAGTAACATACAGCATTGGCTTAATCTATGAAGATCTCAAAAATCTAATGAATATATCCATATTAAACGGTGTCTCCATCGGAATGACATTTACAACAAAAAGTAAATTAAGTGTCGACCTTGAGAAAACATACTTTAACATTGCGCATGATGGCGGTGATTCAATAATTATACAGCATGGTAAAAATACCTTACCTTATAATTTAGGATTTGGCATTTCTTATTTATACAAGGAAAAATACAGAGTGCTATCCGATATATGGTTAGAAAATTGGAAGAATTCCCATTTCTATGAAGATATACATTCCGAGTTCAGAAATGCCTACCGCACAAGTTTGGGCATGGAAATAATACCTTCAAGAAATGCAACCTCCTTGCTCGGAAAATATTATTACCGGTTCGGAATTGGATACTATTCAACTTATTACAGTTTTCAAGGCACTGGCATAAACGAATCTTTCATCGCTATGGGCTTGGGTATACCTGTAGCACCCGAAACAAGGCTTAATATAGGATTACAGATTAGTACACGCGGAACAACCAGCAACAACTTACAAAAAGACACAATTTTTAGAATTTCAATTGCAATTTCAGGTAGTGAATTATGGTTCCAACGTTTTGAAGAGGATTAATATGATAGCTATTGGAAGTGATCACGCAGGCTTTGAGCATAAAGAAAAATTGAAAAAATTGTTATCTGACATGGGTAAATCCTATCAAGATTTTGGTATATATACCAATGAACCAGCCGATTATCCAGATATTGCACATGCAGTATCTGAAGCTGTAGCAGAATCAAAATTCGAGCTTGGCATATTGATTTGCGGAACGGGCATCGGAATGTCAATCGCAGCTAACAAACATAAAGGCATACGTGCGGCAGTTTGCGAATCTGTTACTACTGCAAAACTTGCCCGCGAACACAATGATGCTAACATTCTTTGCATCGGAGGCAGGATACTACCTTGGGAAACAGCAGAAGAAATAATAAAAACATTTCTGACAACTTCCTTTAGCCGAGATGAAAGACATATTTGCAGGATAAACAAAATTCATAGTTTAACAAACCTCTAAATGAGGACAAAATTATGCAAAATCTAAGAAAAGCTGATCAGGAAATATATAACATTATAAAGCTCGAAGTAGAGCGGCAAAATACAAAATTAGAGCTTATTGCTTCGGAAAACTTTGTTAGTTTAGCCGTATTAGAAGCTCTGGGCACTGTTCTAAATAACAAATATGCCGAAGGATACCCAGGCAAAAGATATTATGGTGGATGCGAATACGTAGATATGGCAGAAAATCTTGCCCGAGATCGCGCAAAGAAATTATTCAATGCAGAATATGCAAATGTTCAACCTCATTCCGGCTCACAGGCTAACATGGCTGTATATTTTTCCTTTATTAAACCTGGCGATACAGTATTAGGAATGAACCTTTCACACGGTGGACATTTAACACACGGAGCCTCTGTTAATTTCTCCGGTCAACTTTATAGATTTGTATCATATGGCGTATCCAAAGAAACAGGGTATATAGATTATAACGAGGTCGAAAAAATTGCTTTACGCGAAAAACCCAAAATGATAACTGTAGGTGCAAGTTCATACTCAAGAAACATTGATTACCGAATTTTCAGAGAGATAGCAGATAAAGTTGGGGCAATTTTATTTGCAGATATAGCTCATCCTGCAGGCTTAATAGCAGCTAAACTGCATAACGATCCACTACCCTATTGCCATGTTGTTACCTCAACAACCCATAAAACATTACGTGGACCAAGAGGCGGACTCATATTGATCGGCAAGGATTATGAAAATCCTCTTGGATTGTCTGCAGCAAAATCGGGGCGTAAGAAAATGATGTCTGAGATAATCGATTCAACCGTTATTCCTGGAGTTCAGGGTGGTCCACTTATGCATGTAATTGCAGCAAAAGCCGTTGCTTTTGGCGAAAACCTTAAGCCGGAATTCAGAATCTACGCAGAACAAATAATAAAGAACGCAAAGACATTAGCAAACGAATTATTGAAACTCGGATACAATATAGTCTCAGGAGGTACAGATAACCATTTAATGCTAATTGACCTAAGAAATAGAAACATTACAGGCAAAGACGCTCAAGAAGCACTTGATAGAGCGGGTATAACTGTGAACAAAAATGCCGTGCCTTTTGACGATAAATCCCCACTTATCACAAGTGGAATAAGAATAGGAACTCCAGCAATGACCACACGCGGGATGAAAGAACCCGAAATGAAGATAATTGCTGAATTAATCCATCGGGTGTTAAGTAACATAAATAATGAAGACGTAATTAAACAAGTAAGCGAAGAAGTAAAAATACTCTGCTCAAAATTTCCACTTTATCCTGATTTAAACTGAGCTTCTTTGTAAATTATTAGAAATGTAAATAAAGAATTTAATATGAAAATCGTTTTAATATACCCTCAATATCCCGAGACTTTCTGGAGCTTTAAGTACGCCTTAAAATTTGTTTCAAAAAAGGCTACTCACCCACCACTGGGATTGCTAACCGTAGCGGCAATGCTCCCAAATGACTGGGAAAAAAAACTTATAGATATGAATGTTACACCTTTAAGGGATAAGGACATTAAAGGCGCCGATTTTGTTTTTATTAGCTCAATGTCAATACAGGAGTCATCAGCAAAAGAAGTAATTAGCAAGTGTAAAAAAATGGATGCCAAAATTGTTGCAGGTGGACCTCTCTTTACGACTAAATATGATGAATTCGAAGGTGTAGATCACTTTGTGCTAAATGAAGCTGAAATCACACTTCCGCCGTTTTTAGAAGATTTAAGGGAAGGATGCGCAAAACATATTTATTTCTCAAAGGAATTCGCAAACATAGAAAAGACCCCAATCCCGTTATGGAATCTTATCAATATGAAGAAATATGCCTCTATGAATCTACAGTATTCTCGTGGATGCCCTTTTAATTGTGAATTCTGTGATGTAACCAACCTTTTTGGTCATAAGTTTCGAACAAAGAGCAAGAACCAAGTGATATCTGAATTGGAAAGTCTCTACTCTCAGGGTTGGAGAGGCAACGTATTCTTTGTTGATGATAACTTTATAGGAAATAAGAAAAAATTAAAAACTGAAATTTTGCCTGCTATAATCGAATGGATGGAAACAAAAAGACATCCTTTTACTTTTGATACGCAGGCATCTATAGACCTTTCCGACGACGAAGAGCTCATGCGACTGATGACTAAGGCAGGATTTAATTCTGTATTTGTTGGCATTGAAACACCGAATGAGGAAAGTCTGGCGGAATGTAATAAGTTTCAGAACAAAAACCGTGACCTGGTTTCCTGTGTTAAAAAAATCCAAACTTCTGGTTTGCAAGTTACAGGAGGATTTATCGTAGGCTTTGACAGTGATCCTCCTTCAATTTTTGACAGGATGATTGACTTCATTAGAGAAAGTGGAATTATTACTGCTATGGTCGGAATATTAAATGCACCACGAGGTACCAAACTCTACAAGCGTCTTATTAATGAAAACAGGCTATTGCAAGACTCTTCAGGAAACAATACAGATTTTTCAATAAACTTTATACCAAAGATAAATTATGAAACACTTATTAGTGGCTATAAGAAAATTATCGGAGCAATTTACTCTGCTGAATCTTATTATGAACGGGTTAAAGAGTTTTTAAAAGAATATAAGCCACTACAAAAGTTGCATTTTCATTTTGGATACATTCGTTTACATTTTGGTTATCCTGGAGCAATTCCTAAATCTATATGGATTCTTGGCATAAAAGATAAAGCAAGGAATTATTACTGGAAGCTCTTCTTTTGGTCTTTGTTCAGGCGTCCACGACTTCTTCCTTTAGCTCTTACTTTTGCAATTTATGGATATCATTTTCGAAAGATTTTCGAAGATTATTTATAAAATATTCAAGATGGAAAAGATTCGCCTAACATGGGCTATATGCCTTACTTCGTTAACCCAAATCCCGAGCTTTTTATATAGCTCATAAATGTTAACATAAACTGAACCTCATGAGCACGATTGGAACCATTGTGAGGAGATTACTGGGTGCAAGAAAACACTCCGAACCTCAAGACAATAAGGAAATGTCTTTTCTCGAACATCTTGAGGAATTACGTATACAAATAATTAAAGCATTGATTGGCATATGTATATCTACCATTTTTTGTGCTATATATAGCAATTTCATAGTAGAAAAGCTTTTGCTTTATCCACTTCGTTCAGCTGGACTAAAGTCTCAGGTTCTATCACCCTATGGTATTGTGCTTCTCTATATGCAAGCCGTGTTGATATGCGGATTGATTCTAAGCATGCCGTATACGATTTATTGTTTTTGGAAGTTTGTTGCACCTGGTTTGCTTCCAAGCGAAAGAAAGTACATATCGCGCATAACATTTTTCACTACAATTTGTTTTATTTGCGGAGTTGTTTTTTCATATTTGGTTATTATACCAGTGTCGTTGAAATTCTTTTCAACATTTGGGACCGAAACAATAGAATTAAACATTGCTCTGGACCAATACGTAAGTTTTATACTTGTCTTATTAATTGGTGGCGGACTTATTTTTGAATTTCCTATGATATCATATTTTCTAACAAAAATGGGCTTATTGACACCATCAATAATGCGAAAATATCGTAGACATGCTATTCTCGCTATATTTATTATTTCAGCTATTGTTACACCTTCAGTAGATGCTGTTACCCAGTTGCTTTTAGCTATTCCTATGGTTCTTCTTTACGAAATCAGCATAATTGTTTCGGCTCTAACTAAAAAAGAAAATCTCAAAAATAGAACATCCAACAATGACAAGTAAGAACATTATTAAAATAGAAAATATCAGAAAACCTGTAGAAAAAGAAATAAAAGTGTTCGAAAAGAACTTTCGAGAAGTAATAATCTCTACAGTACCAATGATAAACATCATTAATAAGCAAGTTTTTGATAATAAAGGGAAACGGTTAAGGCCTCTTCTTGTGTACTTAAGTGCAAGGCTTTTTGGTAACATTAATGAAATAACTCACAGAGCTGCAATATTCATTGAGATTCTGCATACCGCTACATTAATTCATGACGATATTGTGGATAATGCAGATACGCGCAGGGGTGTACCTTCTATCAACGCAGTATGGAAAAACAAAATTGCAGTCTTAATTGGCGATTACTTACTTGCATGCAGTTTCATTCATTCTCTAAAGCATAGAGATTACTACTTACTTCATTCAATATCAGATCCGATCAAGAGAATGTGCGAAGGTGAGTTACTACAAATCGAAAAAAGCAATCAATTTGACATCGATGAAAATACTTATCTTAAAATAATTAGTGATAAGACTGCTTCTCTGTTTTCGGCATGCACGGAAATTGGTTCTGCAAGCGCAATAAATGACCCGGGAAAAATTGGTTTGATGAAAGCTTTTGGAGAAAATTGTGGAATGGCTTTTCAAATTAAGGATGACATTTTAGACTTTTCGGGCAGGAAAAATTTAATTGGAAAACCTGTTTTAAACGATGTTAAGGAAAAGAAATTTACGTTACCCCTAATTTATGCTCTAAGAAATGGAGAAAAGACAGAGCAAAAAAAAGCAATGGAAATCATAAGGTGTAAGTCCAGTTTTAAAAATATTAATTGGCTAATCGACTTCGTACAAAAGAACGGTGGAATCGATTATTCAATTAAGAAAGCAGAAGAATTTGCATCAAAAGCTCAGGGCTGTCTAATTACTTTTCCCGACCGTCCTGCCAAATATTCGTTAATGCAATTTGCAAGATATTGCGTTGACAGAGAAAAGTAGAGCAAAATCTCGTAATTAAGAAAAACAAATCCCTGGTTCTGACATTTTATTTCGCTGATTTGCTACCATCAATTTCCTTTGACCTCGGTAACGGTATGTATTCAACTGACGGACGTCTCTGCGTTGTCTGAGGATATAGTGCCATTATTCGGTAAATTTTATCTGGAACCTCCGTAGTTACAGGTAATCCAAGTTCTTTAGCTTCCGTTACTGTAATTGGATAATCGTGAGTCCACGTACCTGTTGCCAACTTAGTGGCTATTTGTGTAGCTTTATCGTTGCCCATCTTAGGCTCTAATAGTGAAACGATTGTATTTTTCACCTGATTAATAGCTTTTTCGGCTATATCAGCCATAATAATTGTGTCATCATCGACCTTATCAATTGGTTTACGTTCAAGCACCCTCAGTATTGATGCTGCAGGGTGATTTCCCAATTGTGGATCAACTGGTCCGAGCACTGCATTTTCATCCATAACTATTTCATCTGCTGCTAATGCTATTAATGTACCTCCAGACATTGCATAATGCGGAACAAACACAGTAACCTTAGCTTTGTGCTTTTGTAGAGCATAAGCAATTTGTTCAGCAGCAAGAACTAGGCCACCGGGCGTATGTAAAATAATGTCAATTGGCACATCTTTGTCTGTCATTTTTATTGCCCTTAGGACTGCTTCAGAGTCGTCTATGTCTATATATCGAAATATTGGAAACCCCAAGAGGCTCATCGTTTCTTGTCTATGTATTAAAGCTATTACACGGCTATTTCTCTCTTTTTCCAACTTATCCAGTGCCCGCAATCTTTCCATCGCTAGCATTCTTTGCCTTATAACAGGTTGCAATGATGAAATCATAATAAATAACCAAACCAATGACATAAAATCCATAATGCTTCCTCCTTTTTATTTACCAGGGAAAGTATTCATCCAAGTAAATTCTTCTCACATATTTCCGATATGAAAACGGTTTTGCTAAAACAAGTCCACCGACAAAACCACCTATATGTGCCCACCATGCAATACCACCAAATGCTTGAACATTTACAAAAATAGCCATTATCCCATTCAATAGCTGGGATAGGAACCAAAATCCTAAATATATAACTGCTGGAATTTCAAAAAACCATGGGATAAAAATAATAGGAATTAAAGTAATTACTCGAGCATTTGGAAAGAATATCAGGTATGCAGCCAAAACACCACTTATAGCTCCGCTTGCTCCTACTGTGGGTAAGTTGGAATTTGGATTAAAAACTACATGAATAAGAGCAGCAAGAATACCACATAGTATATAAAAGATTAGATATCTAATACTACCCATCTTATCTTCAACGTTATCACCAAAAATATACAATGCAATCATATTGCTAAAAAGATGCGCCCATCCTGCATGAATAAACATAGATGTAATCAATGTCATTATTTCAAACATATCTGTCTGCCAAAGAAAGCGTACCGGAATTAATCCAAATATTTCTACAATATCTTCTGCTCTTGCGCCAAATGAAACTATAACAAAAAAAATCAATACATTGGACGAAATTAATAGCCAATTAATAATAGGAAAGGATCTAGATCTAACAGTGTCTTGGAGAGGAATCATATTTGTCAGCTAGGTAGATCCATGTGCGATTAAAATTAATTCTTATCGACAAATAATGGCAGAAAAACGTGTTTTTTTCATAGCCGTCGCATAATTTCTCAACATTTAGACTTATTTATTAATCCTCGCTCTCCCGTCTTGACAACTAGCACTGGACAGGGTGCTTTTCGTATAACCTTTTCTGCAGTACTACCAAAAATAATATGTTCAACCCCCGAATGACCGTGTGTTGCTATAATTATCAAATCCACACTGTTATCAGTGGCGTACTGGTTAATTTCCTGAAATGGTTTTCCTATACATACTATTTTCCTATCAACAATTTTTTCGGCTTTTTTTTCTCTAACCAATTTGTTTAGTTGTTCCTTACCTCGCTTCTGCAATTCAGTTTCCACATTTGGTAATCCAATCTGTCCAATACCGAAATCGGCAGGATAAACCAGAGGTTCAACCACATAAATTAAATCGATCTTTGCACCAAAATATCTAGCAAACGGGATAGCATATTCCAGGGCACTTTTCGAATGTTCAGAAAAATCTATTGGAACCAGTATTTTATTCAGTTCGATTTGCCTTCTTTTTAATTTTAAAGGAGGTAATTTAAACCTTTTGGGAAATCTCCTTATCATTGCCCACCTCCTTCTCATATTTTTCTTGTAATCTTTCCAGTTGGCTTTTTACTTTGGAAAGCTCTTTATCTGTATGTCTGAGTCTTTGTGCTACTATTTCTGCTAGCTTTAACACAATTTTAATTCCAAGTGCATTATTTTTCGATATTAACTCAAACAAGTCCGGTCTAAAGAAGCCTATTAACACGCAATCCGTTTTGCAAACTGCGTTAGCTGAGCGAGGTGATTCATCAAGTAATGCAAGCTCTCCAAAAAAATCTCCATCAGTTAGCAGTGCTAGTTCTCTTTCCTCACCGTCTTTATCTAAAATTCTTATAGATACTTCGCCATCCTGTATAATATACATACCTAATCCTGGATCACCCTGATAAAAAACCGGTTCAGTTGCTCTATACTCTCTCCTATGCACTATAGAGGCAACTTCTCTTAATTCTCTTGGCGTAAGATCAGAGAAAGCAGGCACTTTACTCAGAATCTCTTCAATAGTTCCTTCTTTTACAGACTTTTGTGAAAATAAGTTCCTCCATAAAGCACTATACGATTCCATCTTTTTCATAGATAAAGAAAATCTCCTTTATTCTTCTATGAAAGTTAACCACTTATACTTATCATTACCTAGATTAACAATATCAAAGAATGCTGATTGTAATTTCTTCGTTATGGGTCCTGCAGTACCTTTTCCAATTGCTATTTTGTCAATAGATTTTATCGGAGTAATTTCTGCTGCCGTTCCCGTAAAGAATATTTCATCTGCTATGTATAGCATCTCTCTGGGTATTGCCATTTCAACAATTGTGAGACCTAAATCTTTTACCAATTTTATCACTGAATCTCTCGTCACACCTGGCAAAATTGCCGAACTAAACGGAGTAGTGTAAACAACGTTATCTCTGATTACAAAAATATTTTCTCCGCTTCCTTCGCTAACATTACCATTGGCATCCAAAGCAATCCCTTCAGCATATCCATTGGCTAAAGCTTCCATTTTGATTAATTGGGAATTCAAGTAATTACCACCAGCCTTAGCCATCGTTGGAAATGTATCTGGCGCCGGTCTTCTCCATGAAGATATGCAAACATCAATTCCCTTCTCTAAAGCATCAGCCCCAAGATATGCTCCCCATTCCCAAACTGCAATTGCAACTTCGACAGGACATCCAAGCGGATTTACACCAATTTCATTGTACCCACGATAAACAACAGGTCGTATGTAACATGCTTTTAACTTATTAGCTTTTATCGTCCCTTTGATTGCATTACCCAATTCATCAACCGTGTAAGGTATTTCAGCTCTATAAATCTTTGCCGAATCGTAAAGTCGGCGAAGATGTGCATCCAGTCTGAAAATAGCAGAACCCTTTTTTGTCGCATAGCACCTGATTCCTTCAAACCAGCTTGAGCCATAATGGATAACATGTGAAAGAACATGTATTTTTGCATCATCCCAGTTTATTAACTTACCATTCATCCAGATTTTTTCAACTTTTGGAATAGGCATAAATTCCCTCTCCTTTAATTAAATCTCCATTTCATAAATTCTATATTTTTTATATAAACGACCGTTTAAAGCTTCAGCCGCACGATTCATCATCACATTGTCTTCCAATATCCAGCTTGCTTCACCATAGCTATAGCCTAAATTGATACCATTAACAGCTGTCTGATAAAACAAAACATTTGCGGCACCCGTATTTTTATATTCTGGCAATACACCAAGCACCAGTATTCTTACCCAATTTATTTTTTTCTTTTTTGTAAGTAAATGATAAATTCCAGTCAGTAACCTTCCACTTTTATTATATTTCAAAGCCATGTTAATATCTGGTAATGCGAGAGAAAATCCAATGGGTTCACCCTTTCTCTCAACTATAATAACTAATTCTGGAACAACTATCAACTTGAGATCTTTTGCCAGCGCATCAAATTCTTCATCTGTCATTCGGACTGCACCCCAATTATATGCCCATGCTCCATTATATATTTTCTTAATTCGCTCTACTTCATTATCAAAATCTTTCATATTTAATGTTCTGAATGTTAGCGAATTTCTTTGCTTAACTACGTTTGCCACCCTTTCCAGCTTCTCCGAAATAACATTTTCCTTACTAACCATATAAGCATACAAATCTCTTGCCTTTTTCAATCCGTATCTCTCAACAAGATTAATGTAATATGGAGGATTGTAAGTCATCATTACAGCGGGGCTGTATTCAAAGCCTTCAATCAGAAACCCAACTTCATCGTTTATTGATGGATTTAAAGGGCCTCTCATCGCTTGCATACCGTGTGCTCTTAGAAATTCTTTTGCCTTATCTAACAAAAGATTAGCTACTTGTTGATCATCAATACACTCGAAAAATCCAAAAAATCCCACTTTCTCTTTATGTTCTTTTATATGATTATGACTGACTATTGCCCCAATTCTTCCCACCACTTCGCCATTTTTTTCCGCAAGGTAGAACTCCGCATCCGCATTTTTGTAAAAAGGATTTTTTTTCTTATCTATTAACTTTTTCCTGTCAGCAATTAACGGAGGAACCCATGCCGGGTAATCCTTATATATTTTCCACAAAAGCTTTATAAATTTTTTTATATCTTTGTTAGTCTCTACTTTTCGAATTTTAAGCATTTCCATTTTTTATTTAATGCCTTACTTTTTTTACAATTTTGAGTTTAAATTACACCAAATTTTTTACCCACCTTCTCAAAAACCTCCAGAATCCTGTCCAAGTGATGCTGTTCATGCGTTGCCATATAACTTGTTCTCAACATTTCCATACCAGGTAAAACTCCCGGACGAATAAAAGCGTTAACAAAAACACCCTCATCAAAAATAGCTCTCCACATTCGCAATACCGTATCTGTATCTCCAATAACCACGGAAACGACAGCTGTATCGTGGTCACTCACCCTATAGCCCATCGATTTTAATCCTGCTCGCATTGTTCGAGCATTTTTCATTAACTTATCGACCAAACCTGGCTCACTTTCCAGAATATCCAGAGCCGCAAGCGCAGCTGCTACTGAAGCAGGTGCTGGACTGGCACTAAATATAAGTGCTGGAGCCTGATGTTTCAGGTAATCAATAACCTTATAATCTCCTACAACAAATCCACCCAACGATGCAAATGTTTTACTGAATGTTCCCATTGTCAAATCAACTTCTTTCTCAAGATTAAAATGGCTTGCAGTACCTCTTCCACCCTTCCCAATGACCCCAATTGCGTGAGCATCATCCACAAGAATACGAGCATTATATTTTCTAGCAGCTTTTACCATTTCGGGCAAGTTTACTATCTCACCTGATGTACTGAATACCCCATCACTAACAATTAGTTTTGGCGCTTCCTTGGGCAATTGGGACAATACAAATTCTAAATGGTTCATATCATTGTGTTTGTATCTTACTACTATATTACCATCTCCTGGATTATATGAAGCCAATCCTGCTGCTATATGAGCTCCAGCCACAAGGCTAGCATGATTATCTTTATCAGCAACCACGTATTCACCCTTTTGTACAAGAACAGGTATTATTCCCTGACCAGTTTGAAAACCAGTGCTGAACAAAAGACATGCCTCTCTTCCCATGAATTTTGCCAATCTGTTTTCAAGTTCAACGTGCAAATCGAGCGTTCCTGTTAAGTATCTGGAGCCAGAACATCCAGTACCATATTTTTTAATGGCGGCTATTGCAGCTTCTTTTACTTTGGGATGTGCTGTAAGACCAAGATAGTTATTGGACCCTGCCATAATGACTTTTTTACCATCGATTATTACTACAGGGCCTTCACTCCCTTCTATTGCATGAAAATAAGGATAACATCCGCTGGCTCTAACTTCATCGGCGCGTGCAAAATTCCAGCACTTATCAAAAAGATCCACTAAATTCTCCCTAAATTGTTAAACATATGTATATTTTTTTGAATTTATAAACATTTTTGAATATAGTTTAATAAAAGCGTAAAGTCAATCCATAAAATTTTGAAGGAGTTAAAAGATTTCGACCTTTTTCGTTACTGGCGGTACAGGATTTATCGGGAGCCACACAGTTGAGCATCTCCTGAAAGATGCGCACATTGTGAAGTGTTTGGTAAGACCAAAGAACAAGAATTTAAAATGGCTGAAAAATCTCCCGGTTGAAAAAGTATATGGCGATATTTTTGATCCTCCCTCATATATAAAAAGTTTAGAAGGTGTGGACTATATAATCCACATTGCGGGAATTACTAAGGCAAAGAAGAAGAAAGACTATTTTCGGGGGAACGCAAGAGCAACTAAAGAATTATTATCAGCAGCTTGTAAATTTCATAACATCAAAAAATTTTGTTTCTTAAGTAGCCTATCTGTATTGGGTCCAAGTTCAGATGGTACACCGTTCGATGAGAATGCCCCATACAACCCAATAACATCTTATGCTCAGTCAAAATACGAAGCGGAGATAATTTGCAAAGATTTCATGGATAAGACTCCAATTGTAATTTTACGCCCTCCTGCTGTGTACGGTCCACGTGATTCCGACATTCTTGAAATTTTCAAATTTCTAAAATACGGCATAAAACCAATCATCGGTTCGGAAAAAAAGACACTCAGCTTGATACATGTATTCGATCTCGCAAGAGGAATAATACAAGCAACCGTCAGCGATAAAACTGCCAGTCAGGTCTATCACATCGCTGATCCGACAATTCATGTGTATGCCAACCTGCTTAGTTATGTAGCAAGCTTGATGCAACGAAAAACTGTAACTATTCATATTCCGGCACCAATTCTCTACACAGTTTCAGCTATAACACAGTCGATTTCATATATAAAACGAAAGCCTGCTATTCTGAACATTGAGAAGGCAAGGGATTTAATTCAAAACCACTGGGTATGCAGTGCGAACAAAATTCAAGAAGAGATTGGTTTTAAAATCAAAATACCTATTCAAGAAGGATTGAAAACAACATACGAATGGTACTTGCAGGAAGGCTGGCTATAGATTGTCGAATTACCGTAACTCTTCTTAAACAGTCGCCTTCAGGACCTTATCTCTCAATCTTTCTCTATAGTTTTCAAGTTTTTTTGCATATTCAGAGTTCGACAAGGATAGTATTTCAACTGCAAGCAATGCCGCATTCGATGCTCCATCAATAGCTACAGTGGCAACAGGCACTCCCGTTGGCATTTGAACTATGGATAGCAGTGAATCCAATCCATTCAATGCATTTGATTTTATTGGGATACCGATAACGGGCAGTGTCGTAACAGCCGCAATTACACCAGGTAGATGTGCAGCACCTCCTGCACCTGCTATAATCACCTTTACTCCCCTATCCTTTGCCGACTTCGCATAGCTAATTGTTTGATCTGGCGTACGATGTGCAGACAGAACTTTTACCTCATAGGGTATTTCAAATTCCCTTAAAATCTTCCATGCGGGTTCCATAACTTCCTTATCTGACTCACTTCCCATAAGAACCAATACTAATGGGTTGGATACAACATTATCGTTTAGCAACTGTATCATATCCATTTCCTCCAACTATTAAAACGTTTGTTTATATTACTTCAATTGCGCTGCTTTTTTTAACCTATCCATTACAGAAGCGCCTAAGCCAACTTCTTCCACACCTTCCACAAGTATTACATCAACACCTTTTTTATCAAGTTCTCTCAGTGCATTAAAAATGTTACGTGCAATATCTTCAACAGAAGGATTAATTGCAACAAAAAATTCATTATTTTGCATTCGTTCAGAAAAATTCGAATGCATTATTACACCTATTTTTTTACCCTCAGCCCTGTATTTTTTCAGAAAGGCAAGAAATTCATATTCATTATTCTTAGAGAAAATGATAACGCGGGCATTTGGCGAATAGTGTCTAAAATTCGTACCTGGAGAACGCTTTAAGAGTTTTTCGTCATCACTAAAATTTACTTCACCTATACAATTCTCGATTTCTTCCTTACTCAGCCCACCCAGCCTTAATATGATTGGTGGCTCAACAGTTACATCCAGAACTGTTGATTCTATTCCTATTCTGGTTGGACCTGTGTCAATTATCACGTCTATTTTATCACCAAGGTCTTCTATAACATGGTCGGCTGAAGTTGGACTTGGTTTGCCCGAAATATTTGCACTCGGTCCCACTATTCCACCTTTGAATTCTTTTAACAATTCAATAGTTATTGGGTGAGCTGGCACTCGTAATGCCACGGTTGATAAACCTGCAGTTATTATTGAAGGAACTTCAGGCTTTTTGAACATAACGAGAGTCAAAGGTCCAGGCCAAAATCTTTCTGCAAGCATTATGGCTTTCTCTGGTATATGAGTAACGAACTTTTCCACATCTTGCAAAGAAGCCACATGTACAATAAGAGGATTACTGGAAGGTCTTCCTTTTACATCAAATACCTTCCGCACTGCATCGGAGTTCATAGCATCTGCACCTAAGCCATAAACTGTTTCCGTTGGAAATGCTACAAGCCCACCCATTTTTAATGTCTCAACTGCGATTCTGAGCTTTTCTTTCTCAATCGTATCCAGGTTAAATTTTAAGACTTTCGCCCTTGGCATAAGTTTTTTATTCAATATTTTCTTCTAATATTTCAGCAATATCTACGATCTTTACAATATCCAGAGATTCTTTATCTTTCAAGCCGTCTTCCAGCATTGTCATACAAAACGGGCATGCAGTTGCGATCATATCTGGCTTTAACGCAAGCGCTTCCTCCGTCCGTTCTATGTTAACACGCTTTCCTTCCTTTTCCTCCATCCACATTCTACCGCCTCCTGCCCCGCAGCAAAAGCCACGTGACCTGTTTCTGCTCATCTCTTTTAATTTAATTCCAGAAATACTTTTTAATATTTCTCTGGGCTGTTCATAAATATCATTATACCTGCCAAGATAACATGAATCATGATAAGTAACTCTAGCTTCTTTGTTCCTTGCTATTTTAAGTTTTCCCTGCTTTATCAAATTCAGCAAATACTCTGAATGATGGTATACCTCGTATTTCCCTCCAAACTGTGGATATTCATTTTTAATCGTATTGTAACAGTGAGGGCATGCTGTAACTATTTTCTTGACATTATATCTATTAAGAGTCTCAACATTTTCTTTCATAAGCATTTGCGCCAAATACTCATTACCTATTCTTCGAGCCGAATCTCCTGAGCATTTTTCTTCATTCCCAAGTATGGCAAATTTCACATTTGCTTTTTTGAGCAACTTGGCAAAAGCTACAGTTACCTTTTTATATCTCGCATCAAAAGCTCCAGCACAGCCAACCCAGAAAAGTATTTCAGCATCTGGATTTTGAGAAATCAAAGGAATATCCATCCCTTCTGCCCATTCAGTTCTGCTGGAAGGCGGAAAAGCCCATGGATTAAAATTAGTCTCAAGATTCTTGAATACCACCTGTACCTCTTGCGGAAAACTTGATTCCATCAAAACAAGGCTTCGCCTCAAATCAACAATAGTTGGTACATGTTCATTATTGACAGGGCACTCCTGCATACAGGACATACAAGTTGTACAAGCAAAAAGTTCTTCTTTTGTGACATAATTATGAAGAAGTGTCTTATCCATGATCTGCTTTTTCTTTTCTTCACTCAGTTTCCCATCGAACATTACTTTGCTCTTTTCAACTGCTCTTTTCCTGACGTTCATCATAATTAGTTTCGGTGACAATTGCTTTCCCGTAATATTGGCTGGACACGAAGCTGTACATCTTCCACATTCTGTGCACGTAAAACCATCAAGAATCTGCTTCCATGTTAGGTCATCAACATCCGTTGCTCCAAATTTCTCTAAACCTTCTTGTTCAAAATTTATTGGCTTGAGTGATCCTTTTGGATCCAAAGAAGTCAAAAATACATTCGGAATTGAAGTAATTATATGAGCATGCTTTGAATACGGCAAATAGTTTAAAAAACCAAGCACTAATACTATATGTATCCACCAGTAAACTTCAAATAATGTTTGGTTTGTTAAATCATTGGATGATGTTAGATAAGGCATTAGTATATTGGAAAGAAACCTGGTTTCCTCCACAGATCCAAGTTGAGTTCTGGTCGCATTTTGACCGAGAAATGTTATCATTATTGCAAGTATTGTAATAAGAATTACGGTTGCGTCGATCATGCTCTTACGATCAACTCTGAGTCTTTTGGGTCTTACAATGTATCGGCGGAATAAAGCTATACCGACTCCAATAATTACAAGTCCTGCAAACAATTCTTGCATAAAAACAATTGGCGGATAAAAAATTCCGAGGAAACGAAGAGAAAAACCCGAGATCAGTCCTTCACCAATTGCTTCTATGATAGAAGTCAATAAAACTAAAAAGCCCCAGAAAATAAAAGCATGCATTATTCCAGCTGCTTTCTCACGGAAAATCTTTGATTGCCCAAATGCCACTACAAGCATTCTTACTATCCTTTGCCAGATATGGTCCAATCTGTTTTCTGGTTTACCCATTGAAATAATTCTTATCATTCGGCGCAAGCTATAGCCAAATCCTACAAACGCTGCTAGTAATACAATTAAAAATAGTATATGCTTTAATAGCATTTTAATCTCCTTAGTTAGTTGACAATAAGAATGATTAATACTTGATGCACTCTATTTACCAATCAATTGAACCACTATTTCTCTATTTCTTGGTCTATTATCAAAGTCAATCAATATAATTTGCTGCCATGTACCCAGCAATAGCTTGGAATTTGAGAAAGGGATTACCAGGGATGGGCCCAAAAATGATGCTCTAACATGTGCATAACCATTACCATCTCCCCATGTATTGTCATGGTGGTAAGGTTTATTGCTCGGGGCTATTCTTTCAAGCATTTCGGGTATATCTTTGCGCAAGCCGGGTTCGTATTCGGTTGTTGTGACGGAGGCAGTTGATCCAACAACAAATACAGTCAATATACCATCAGTTAACTTGTGCTTCTTCAGCACATCTTCAACTTTACCCGTTATATCGATAATATCCGAATTACCTTTTGTTGAAACTCTTATATTATCTGTTACTACGTTCATAGAAAAACTCTGACATGATTAAAAATAATTACTGATATTATTGACAAATTAAAGTACCAAAATTTTGTGGTAGTATCAATAAGTTAAAAGCAAACGATAGATGCAATTAGTATTTCAGAAATGTAAGCTCTATTACATTTTGCAATTAATTATTTTAAACCTTATATTTTCACATCAGGAGGGACTAATTCAGGTAAAATGCGGTTTTGAGATAAATATGAATTATCATTCATACTAATTAATACACATTTGAATATCTTTACAGCTACATAAAAAAAAATAAACGGAGCAAAATATGGAAATGAATTCACATCAAATGATTCTAATTTGCGTTATCATGTGCTTAGTTTTTATGAGTTGCGATTTAGGCTCAAGTGGGCCATCAGGAGGAACAATTTCCCCTGTTGATTACGGAGGTATATCGGCAGTTGGTGACTATATAGTTGTAATCGTTGATGAAAGTAACAGGCAGGTTTCCTATTACAATTATACTACTGGAGATAGTTTAGGTCCTCTTGCATACTCAAAATTGGATACTAACAATTGGGGTTTTCAAAACATTTATAAAACTGAAAATTTTTTAAGAGAATCCGACAGTTGCTATGCACTATTCCTAATGATGAAGAATATGGCGGTTGTATTCCAGCTTTTTACTGCAGATAGTAATAAAATGATTGATTGGCCAATTTATGCACTTTGCAGAAAACCAGCAAACATGACCAACTATAAGGAGTCTATCTACAATTTTATGAAATTTAAAATAAACGCAACAGACGGCAATTATGAACTAGGATTTTTAGGTTTCGATATTGATAATCCAGGAACATGCTATGGAGCAGTTTACAACGACAGAGCCTGCTATGATTCGTGGTCAACTTATTATAAAGGTTTAAAAGGAATGGGGAAAAATTCAAATTTGGCAGGTTTCGTTTATGACCAAAGCTTAGTTGCAAACTACTATGATGATCCAAATGACCCTACATCACGACTGATATTTGTAGCAAGTAAGAGTAATGATTTTGTCATAGATTGTGGTCAGGGAAAAGGAGCTGCATTTGCAGTCAGGCAAGCTAATGACTCAAGTTGGTCTCCTAAATATAATGGAACTTACTTCGTATTATTGTACGAGAACCATACATTTCTCAGCGAACAGAAATTAGAAGCCTTGAAAGTTGTTGCTTCACCAGGCAAATCCGTAACGATTACGACACTAAAGGACCAGCCAACAACAATATCACTCACATTGAAACCTTTGCTAAGCTTCCCTGGAGGACCAAATTATCCTGATTCAAGCTTAACCCAGGATCTAAAAAAATTCTCAATGTGCGATTCAGCATTATCCTCAAAAATCAGAAATGCCTATAAATGCTATGGTGTATTTGTACTAAGCTCACTGGAGTATCCCCTAGGAAATCCTTATGTCTTAACTATGTTTTTTGATCCAGACGGAAATTATTTACTTATGAATATGTTTGAGCAAGAAAGTGGCGGTAAAGCTTATAGATTCGGTTTCGGCATTAAAGATCCAGATTATAGGTAATTTCAACAGTTCCCAAGAACAATTCTTTATTAAAAAAAAGAATTCTTACGTTAGTACCAAAACTGTGATAGAAATCATAGCAGGTAAGACTCGATTAAATTAAAATATAGACAGAGGTTTTTAATTCATATTATATAACAATTTTGGAGAATTGTATGAAAAAATATATTTTTTATACTTCGGTTATGCTTTTAGGTATCTTCTTCCTCAGTTGTGAAAAGGGTACTACAGGCCCATCACAAGGTTCATCAACAAGAGTATATGGAGGCATATCTCCAGTTGGAGATTATATTGCTGTTACTATTGATGAAACCAATCGAACAGTTACATACAACAATTACACAACAGGCGAACATGCAGGACCATTTGCCTATTCTCCCTCACCATTGTGGGGATTTCAAAATATTTACAGAACTGAAGACTTTAATGCAGGTGGACCCCCACCATTTCCATGCCACGCTAAATTTATTGTGATGCAAGGAGTTGCATTGATATTCCAGTTGTTTAAATCATCTAATGATTCTGCAATTGGTTGGCCGGTTTATGCTTTTAGCAGAGTGGGTATTAATTTGAACACAGTTAAAGGCAGAAGTTATAATTTTATGGGTTGCAAGATAAATTCGACTAATGGCAACTACGAAGCCGGCTTTGCAGGATTTGATACTGACTCAATTGGCTTCCTATATGGAGCTGCATATAACCATCGTGCAGATCACGAAGGATGGGGAGGTTGGGATAAAGGAATGTCTAAAATAAATCAACGCAATACAGTAAGCGTAAGTGCTTTTACCTACAATCCTAGCATTGTTGCCCATGAGTTTTTTGATGGTAGTGACCAACTTACACTCATCGGCACTCAAAGTGGAGATTTCATATGTGACAATGGTGCAGGAAAAGGTGGAAGTTTTGCAGTGCGACAGGCAAGTAGTAAGAATTGGATATCAAACTATAATGGAACCTACTTAGCATTAGTATATGAAAATAGAGCTTATGCTGCAGCCCCTATTCAACATAATATGCCGATGAGAATTACTGCCTCAGGCACAGGAACAATTACTGCAGATAGACTTGATGGTACTTCCATAATTCCTACTTACACAGGTTCTTTTGTGCCATTAGAAGATTTTTCAGGTGGACCACATTATCCGCCAAGAACTGCTATTCAAGACTTTGAATATTACTCAAGATGCGATACAGCACGCTCAGACTCAATCAAAAATGCCTACAAATGCCATGGTGGCTTTATAGACATAACAACCCCAAATGACTGTGTCGTTACAGTGTTTTTTGAGCCGACCGGGAACTTTATGTTCTTCTGCATGTTCGAAAAAGAGGGTAACGGATCATATATCTATAGATTTGGTTTTGGAATCAAGGATCCTAATTACGTAAATCCTTAAGACTAAACCATAAATTAAATTACCATCGAAGGCCCGCTAAGTCGGGTCTTCGGTGTATGTTTTATTAAGTCATTCTCCATCCAAAATTTATCATACCAACAAGTTATTAGTGTGTACTTAATACTGGATTGAGCAGTATAGTTCTATATACGGTCTAAATACAAAGATTCATTAAATTAAAAAGAAGACAACGGCATAATTATTGTTCACATATTATTTGTGAATTAAGAGAATGTCAATAATGAAACAAGTAAAGTTAAATATTCTAATGTTCCTTTTTTCCACACTACTCTTCAGTGGTTGCTATACTATAATAGCCATAGATGGGTCTGAGCAAGAGCAAATGGAATTTGAACCCCAAACCACAACTACACAGCCTGCAATTACAACAATAGTCATTATGCCCCCAATCGATGTAACTCCTTCCCCACCGCCTCCTGCGCATCCAGAGCCACCAACTACTACACCGGTAAAGATTGAGCCCACTGTTACAACACCATCACCGCAAACCCATCGAGATTCAGGCTATAGAAGAGCCGATAGACCAGAAAATGACACAAATCCCAGAAGACGTGCCAATAACTCCGCACTCGATAATTGATAACTTTAACCGATTCAATTGATTTCCTTATCCTGTATATATTGAATTTAACCAGCCTCCACCATTCAATCGATTTCTCCCTGGACTTTAAATGGCGCCTTAGTCAGACACTCTCTTCTTTTTAACACCTATCTTCCTTATATTTAAACTGTTGTAATTCTTCTTTAACCTATCTAACAACAAAAAAAGGAGATAGAGAAAAATGGTAAAAAAGATCCTTGCCATTGTTTTATTAACAGTTTTGGTATGCAACATAGGATTTGCATTCGATATTAAAGAAGTTCTTAAGGCAAATGTCGGACACACTGTAAGGATACTTTTCAAGAACACTGAAGACGTCGAATCATGGGGCAGAATCGTAGAAGTGCACGAAGACTATCTCGTTACCAAATATGAAAATAAAATAGCTTACATACGCATCGATGAAATAGCCATAATCATTATTGAAGATGATGTAACAATGAAAAACAAGTAATTCGGTAAATATTTTTTCCATATTTACCAGAAAGAATTCATAGGCAAATTTATATATTTGTTCACAAAAATATTATTTAATAGCTATAATGAATATATTTTTAACAGGTTAGTAGACCAGACTTTTATACTGCTTTTGCTCAATTAAGGGAACAAATTCGGTTGAATTTGTGTTAATCATTGCATAGACACATTAGTGCAATCTTAAAGAAGAATGCTGTATGCCACAAAAAACTTATCTGGGCATGGCACTCTATAAGCAAAACGGTCAAACAATACAATTGAATGATCTAAAAAACAAAAAGATAGTCAATACGAAAAATAGTTGCCGGTTTAGTTCCAAAAATGAATGGACTGAAGAACAATGGGATAATTTCAACTTAGATGTTTGCATGAAAGCTTTACGTGCTTCGTAGGATCAAGAGGCATGGAACGCTTTAGTGGATGGCGCAAGAAAAGTCATGCGCACGTATACCTCCAGCTTTTTTATCGTAACACGTTTCCTACCTATTCCTAAACGCAAAAAGGTAGAGGCCATTTATGCTGCAGTCCGTTATCCCGATGAAATAGTCGATACTTTTGACATTACAAAAGAAGAGAAAATCTCTAAACTAAACCGTTGGTCAGAATACTACGAAAAGGCTCTTCAGAGCTCTGGAATTATAAAACAATTGCAGGAAGGAATTCCTCCATTCATTGTGGCTTTTGCGCATGTTGTGAAAGAAAATGATATTCCCCACAACTACTACCGGGCATTTCTCAACGCCATGGTACTCGATGCTGACCAAGTACTTTACACAACGATGGATGATCTCATTGACTCATATGTTTATGGAAGTGCAATAGTTGTGGGATATTTCCTAGCATATGTATATGGAGCTCGAACACCCAAAGATTTCCCTCAAGCACTTGAAGCCTCAAAAGACCTCGGAATCGCATTACAGCTTACGAATTTTATGCGCGATGTTTCAGATGACAGAAGACGCTCTCGGCTTTATATACCTCTCGACATTCTACAAAAAGCTGGAATCACTCCTGATGAATTATTCTTCAATTTCCCAAAAGAAAAACTAAGAGTGGCCATTAATTCTATGGTCGATTGTGCTGAGGAATATTACTCAAAAGCACAATCAAGAATAGAAGTTTTCTCAAGAGATTGTCAAATCGCTATCCAAGCCTGTATAGATGTTTACAGACAACTTAATCATAGAATACGCACGAACGACGACGCTCTTTCTGTTCGGCAATCTGTACCACTTATCGATAAATTTAAGGTCCTCCCTAAAAGCAAATATTGGCGATTACCTTTAGCGTACTTATTTGGCACGTAAAGAATCCACAATGAATAATAAAGTAGACAAAAGAGTCATAGTTGTTGGCGCCGGAATTGGCGGATTAAGCGCTGGCATTCATTTACAATTGCAGGGCTATCAGGTAACAATATTTGAAGCAAATTCCCATCCTGGTGGTCGAGCAAATTGTATCAAAGAACAAGGATTTGCATTTGATACAAGACCGACACTTCTTAATTATCCCTGGGTATTTGAACAATTGTTTTCAAAAGCCGGAAAAAACCTGTACGATTACCTGGAGCTTATTAAAATCGATCCCACTGTATCTTTCCTCTGGCAGGATGGAACAACATTATCTCTTAGTAGCGATATTCACAAACTTGCTACTTACTTCGAGACACTCGAGCCTGAGTCTACACCCAATCTCCTCAAATTTTTTAAGGACAATTATAAAAGATTCAAACTATCCTTCGATCGTCTCGTTACCAAAAATGCAGACAATTACATAGAATGGATTTATGGCATAAATCCATTGAATTTGTTATCGCTTGGCATAACTTCATCTTTCTATAAGAACCTGCAAAGATATTTTAAAAGCCGATACATTTGCGAAGCTCTCGGTTCATATAGTATGTATCTCGGTGGTTCTCCTTTTGATCTGCCTGGTATTTTCACAATCTTGCCGTACGGAGAAATGGCATATGGCTTAACATTACCCAGAGGAGGTATTTATGCTCTGGTTTCTGCTATAGAAAAATTAGCTCACGAAACCGGAGTCGAAATCCAATACAACTCGCCTGTTGCAAAAATCCTTATAAAAAATGAAAAAGCATACGGAATAGAACTAAAAACGGTGATACCATAGAATCAAAGGCTATTGTATCCAATGTTGATGTGGTCACAACTTACAACTCCCTTCTTTCTCACACAACGAGTAAAAAGAAACTCATGCGAATAAGCAAAACAAAAATGACTCCTTCTGTTTTAACATTTTACTGGGGAATAAAAGGAAAAGTAAATCATTTACCACATCACACAATTTTTCTTCCGGATAATTACAAACAAGCATTTCGTGAACTAATTTCTGAAGGTAAAATTCCAACTGGATTACCCTTTTACTGCAGTATTCCTTCAGCATCTGACCCCTCACTCGCACCCGAGAACCATTCAGCTATGTTCATCTTAATTCCTCTTCCATTGCTGAGTCAACTTGGTAACATCAATTGGAATTCCACAATTTCAGAATTAAAGCAAGAAGTGCTCGCAAGACTGAAATTTCATGGTATCGATTTAGATGAACATAGAATCGTGTACAAAAGGGTTTTTACTCCTGTAGATTGGTGCAAAAAGTTTGGCCTGTACGATGGCTCTGCATTTGGTGCTGCGCATACATTATTACAAATGGGCCCTTTAAGACTTAAAAATTATGACCCTGAAATTCAAGGATTATTTTTTGTTGGTGCAAGTACAACACCAGGCACAGGCGTACCAATGGTCGTTATAAGCGGAGCTCTTACAGCCGAGAGGGTTATCAACTATGTTCATTGAGAAACATGGCAATGGCAAAAATATTTACGCAGGATTCCATGGCTGGAGTGGAGACCATCACACATTCGATACTCTTGTATCATTTCTTCCTCCTGATAGCACTTTCTTTTCATACGACTTACCAGGCTGCGGTAATTCTCCAGAACCAGAATCCTGGAATAGTGAGCACTTAACATCAATGCTTTTGAACTCACTGCAAAAAATTGCCCTAAATCCAATCACACTTATTGGAAATTGCAGTGGCGCTATTTTAGGTTTAATGGTCGCCAAGAAGAATCACCAACTCTTTTCGCGCCTTGTACTCGTGGATCCATTTGCCTATATGCCGTGGTATTTTTCAATATTTCTCAATAAATACATCGGCAAGCATGCTTATTCACTTACATTTACAAATTCTGTTGGTAGGTGGATTACCAATGTTTCGCTCAAAGCAAAACGCACAGAGCATTCTAATCTTACAAAGTCTTTTGAAAAAGTAAATCATACATCTGTTTACCAATATTTAAAGATATTAGGCGAAGTTGAAGGAGCTTTTCAATTCAAGGGATTATCAATGCCAATTGATATCTTGTATGGAGAACGAACTTTCAATGCAGTCAAAAATTCAATTAAAATATGGAAAAATGTATTTCCACAGGCAAATACTTATGAACTCAAAGGTGCAGGCCATCTTCCACTTGAAGAATCAGCAATACATGTAGCAAAAATCTTGTTCAAATCACAGTAAGAAAAAATTGATTATGGAAATAATAGCCATCATATTACTTGCTATGCTTACAGTTTTGCTTTTCACCACTCTTTTTAATGTGCTCCTTTGGGAAAGAGTCGAAAATATTAATTATGAAACAAAAGATTCGGTTTCTGTATTAATTCCTGCAAGAAACGAATCTGCAAACATCATTGGATGTTTAGAATGTCTGATCAATCAAACTAATGTTAAAGAAATACTTGTTTACAACGACTATTCATCCGATGATACAGCAGAAAAAGTGATTTCATTTAGCAAGCAATATCCTGTTGTCCAGCTTATTGAACCAAGCACACTTCCCAGTGGATGGACAGGCAAAACATTTGCCTGCTATCAGCTTGCACAAAAAGCACGTGGTGATTGGCTCCTATTCATTGATGCAGATACAAGAATTACACATAATGCAATTAGTGGCATGCTTCTAAAAGCCCAACAATGGAATGTTACTTTCCTTTCCTGTTGGCCAGGTCTTGAAATGGTCACGTTCTGGGAAAGGTTTCTCATGCCTGTCCTGAATTTTTTTGTTTACACAGTATATCCAGCCTTCCTTTCGTTCAAGTTTAATATGCCTTCGCTCGGCATAGCACATGGCGCCTGCATAATGATCAAACGAGACGTGTATCATAAAATTGGAGGACATGAAAGAGTCAAAAATAAAATCTTTGAAGATACCGAACTTGCTAGACTATGGAGAAATGAAAACGAACGTTCCCTTTGCTTTGACGGGCAGAATGTTGTACGCGTAAGAATGTATGAATCGCTAAAGGATATCTGGATCGGATTTCAGAAAAACTTCTATCCCGGTTTTAATTCTGAAGTAAGTTTTTGGATTTTTATGGCGTTTCATGCACTTTTATTCCTGATACCGTTTTTCCTATTTTTTATTTCACTTTACATTGTTCTTATGGTAATACTCGTACTGACAATACGTATTTTACTTTCGATACGATTTAGGCATCCTTTTTGGTCAGCATTGTTACATCCATTCGGAGAAATATTTTTGCTTGCACTTGGGATATCATCGTGGTGGAAATTTACAAATGGGCCGGGCGTAAATTGGAAAGGAAGAACGTATGCAAAGGGCAGCTTCGTTTCTAGTGATAAAGCTGGCCAAAAATAGAAAAACATAACTACGAAATATTTCTATGAATACACAAAAAAATAAATCAGTCGCAATTATAGGTGGCGGTCTAGGTGGTTTAGCGCTAGCTGTAAGACTTGCAAAGAAAGGGTATGCAGTTACACTCTGTGAAAAAAACGACCGTCCCGGCGGCAAAATGAATTATTTTGAAAAAAATGGATTCCGATTTGACACAGGACCATCGCTCGTAACTCTGCTTGATGTTTTCCGAGAAACATTTTCCGAACTCGGTAGTTCATTAGAGGACCACATAAAACCAACACGCATTGATCCACTTGCACACTACGTTTACGCTGATGGAACCGAATTCGATTATACAAGCGATCTTCCAAAAACAATCAGCTTAATAGAAAGGCTCGAGCCAAAGGATGTGGAAGGTTTCTTCAAGTTTATGAGATTAGGCGCGAAACTCTACAATCTTTCCCGCAGTACGTTCTTCGTACACAGTCCGTACGAATTTCCACCGGAAATTGATATTGGTGTACTCAAGCACTTTCCAATTCGCTACGGTTGGGGCAATTATGCAAAAACCGTTGAAGCACATTTTAGAAGCCCCCACTTGCAACAGCTCTATAACCGGTATCCGACCTATGTGGGTTCATCACCATATTTAACTCCAGCCACTTTGATTGTAATTCCTTTTATTGAATTTGCGTATGGAGGATGGTACTTTAAAGGCGGATTGTACACACTGATTAAAGCCTTAACCCAACTCGCAGAACAAAACGGTGTGACAATTCTAACAAACACAACCGTAAAAGAAATTTTGCACACAAACAAAAAGGTGCGCGGTCTGAAGCTCAATGATGGTACTATTATAACATCAAATATAGTAGTAATGAATGGAGACGCTGAGTGTATTAACTATCTACTAAGGGAAAATACAAGTTCTTTGGACATAAAAGAGCGTTCACTTTCCGGAATTGTGTTTCTTGTTGGCATTTCAAAAACAATGCCTCAACTTCATCATCATTCAATATATTTTTCAGATTCTTACGAACATGAGTTTGAACAATTGTTTAAATCATTTCAATTTCCTGATGATCCCACTGTTTATGTCAACGTAGCAAGTAGAACAGACCGCTCGATTGTACCAAATGAAGGTGAAACACTTTACATCATGGCAAACGCACCTGCATCTGATTCAATAGAATGGAACGCAGAGCAGACTGAACGTGCATGGCAGGCAATCCTCCGTAGACTAAGACGGAGTAATTTCCCAGAATTTGAACCATTTATTCTGTTCCGCGAAGTTTTTACTCCAGTAGACATGAAAGAAAAATATCTGATGCCGGGTGGTGCAATTTACGGAAGAAATTCGCACGGTTGGAAAAATACATTTTTGCGCCCACCAAATAAAGATCTGCGTTATAAAGGATTATATTACGTTGGTGGAAGCTCACATCCTGGTGGTGGTACACCAATGGTTCTTCTTTCTGCAAAAATAACAAGTCGACTGATAGAGAAATATGAAACTTCGTAGCACCATACTTATTGTTTTAACGGTTGCCTATGGCATTCTATGGCTCGGCGGAATTGCATCCTACGCCCTGTTCTCGCAACCGTTGCCTGAATCGTCCTGGGCAGCTCCAGCATTTCTCTTTCTTGCCGCATTCGTAATACTTTTTTCTTCTAAACCAAAACAAGGTCTTGACTTGTGCGTTGCTGGAATTATTGGTTATGGATTTGAAGTGCTTGGGGTTCATACTGGCTTTCCATTCGGCCAGTATAAATACACAGAAACTGTGCATCCAATACTTTTTGGTGTGCCTCTTGTAATGATTCCTGCATGGATTATTCTGATAGCTTACACCCAGCAGTTCATTATCAATTTCAAACTCAAGAGAAAATATGCACTCATTGCCAGTGCACTAACTATGGTATGGATTGACCTGCTTATTGATCCTGTTGCGATTGGTCGAATGAATTTCTGGACATGGCTCGACCATGGGTGGTACTACGGAATACCGCTCTGGAATTTTCTTGGTTGGTTCCTTGCCAGTTTAGGAATTTTTGCTTTCGTCATTCGCAACACAGACCAAAACAGTTGGCATAGTTATATTGGAGCAAGCGTCCTTTTGTTTTTCACCGTAATTGCATTCGCCGATAAACTTGTACTTGCAGGAATTTTCGGAAGCACTCTTCTGATTTTTCATTTTTTTGCTAAGTAAAAATATCACCAAAAATAATTCGCGAGGAAATAAATTTGTTCAACTCACAAAATAGTCACAAAAGAAAGAAAACAATGAGAAAATTGCAATTCTTAATAACGTTAATACTCATAACATGCTCCTTTTTACAGGTCGCATCACCTACTTCACCATTTGTACCAAGTGCAATTCGAGAGGCAAAGAGCTTACTAAGAGAAGGTAGTATAACATCGGATACCATGCTGATAATCAAGGCAAAAGATATTTTACAAAAAATACACGAACAGAATTCAACGCACACTACACTTTACTTTCTTGCGCAATCCGAGTACGAACTTGCAAGAATTGCATTTGCATTGAAAGATGATAAAAAGTTTGATATTCATTACAACGCTGCCGTACAACTAACCGAAAAGTTACTGGAGGAAAAGCAGGATTGGTCCGAACCTTATGCACTTCTTGCGTTACTTTATGGATACAAAATTGCAAAGAATAATTTTACCGCTGTGACATTAGGCCCAAAGTCATATTTTCTTGCACAGCGGGCAATTGAGCTGGATGATAAAAATCCACGCGCCTGGTTTGTATGGGGCACGATTAAATTTCATATGCCTGCTGTTTTCGGTGGTGGAACGAAGGATGCAATCGATGCATTCAAAAAGTCAATTGAACTTTTCCGTATGCAACCACAGTCGGATTCACTCGCGCCTGACTGGGGTTATCTCGATGCACTTCTCTGGTTAGGGTGGGCTTACGAAAAAGAAGAACGACTTAAGGAAGCGCTTGCTTTCTACAAAAATGCTCTCGATACATATCCCCAAGCAAACTGGATAAAATCATCTTTCCTAATTCCTCTACAAAAGAGACATGGCAATATAGAATAGAATACACTTTTTGAATAAATAAGTCCAAAAAGTATTCCATCTTAAATAAAACATAAAAAGTCAGCAGTCTGTTATTTGAATACAACCTTTTAAGTACATATTGATTTGCTCGTTTGTATTGCTTTATATGGCTTTTTATATGATATTTTATCTATTATTATAAAAAAGGTTAAGGGAATTACTATGGAAACGAACACAGAACTACAAGAAAAATTAGCACGCATAGATACTCGCATTGATGAAATAAGAAAAGGCACATTAATTGTTAGAACAAAGCCAGGTTCTGAAGTAATTATTGAACAGCAACGCCACGAATTCCTATTTGGGACAGCCATTGCAAACAACGTTTGCGAGAAATATGAATTTGCAATGTCAGATAAAAACAGAGAAATGTATATAAAAACACTCGGCGAAAACTTTAACTATGCTGTCCACGAAAATGCACTAAAGTGGTACGATTGTGAAAAGGAACAAGGCAAGGTTGATTATTATCTTGCAGACAGAATATGGGAAATATGCGAGAATCTGAATATCCCGATGCGTGGACATTGCATATTCTGGGATAAAGATGAATATATTATGCCATGGCTTAAAAAGCTCAACAATGACGACTTGCGTTCTGCAATTGTAAGACGGGCTATTAGTGTAACATCTCACTTCAAAGGAAGAATTAGTGAGTTTGATTTAAATAATGAAATGATTCATAATGATTTTTTCCGAAGACGATTAGGGTATGGAATCGTGAATGAAATGGCATGGTCCGCAAAGGCTGGCAACCAAGATATAACTCTTTTTGTTAATGATTACGGTATACTCGTGGATGGCGGATTTAATGCTGATGCGTACATAACTCAAATAGAGAATCTTTTGGCAAATGGTGTACCAATAGGTGGTATTGGCTGTCAAGGACACAGAGCATCAAGTATTTTAATGCCAATGTCTGCAGAACTTGTTCAAAGAAACTTAGACAGATTATCCAAATTTAACCTTCCTATTAAAATAACCGAGGCTCTTTTTGATGGTCCAAGCGAAAAAGCTCAAGCTGAAGAGATGCGGAAAATAATGCCCGTCTACTTTGCGCACCCCAGTGTAGAGGCTATTTTAATTTGGGGATTTTGGGCGGGTGCCCACTGGCAACCACATACAGCCCTATGGCGAGAAGATTGGTCCATTACACCACAGGGTGAGGTTTATCGAGAGCTAGTATTCAATAAATGGTGGACTAAAGTAAAAGGTAGAGCAGATGAAAATGGAATATTCAAAACCACGGCTTTTTATGGAGAGCACATGATTCAGTCCAACGGCAAGAAACAAATAGTAAAATTAAGCAAGGTGGATAAAACAATCACAGTGAATATGTAATTTCTTCCTGAGGGCTAATGCGAAGGTTTTAATATTGAAAACATCATTCCAAAAATATCGAATGGGATTTAACTGCGGTCTATGTTGTAGCAATCTTGCTCTCATAAATTAGTTTAATAAAACGAAGTTGTGACTAAGTTGTAATCTGATAGTCAAGCTTAAAGTAAACAGCTATGTTATTGTATCCATTTACTCTCAGGATATCTCAAAACATTAATCAAGAAACGATGCAGAAAGCAATTTAAATGAATAAGCAAAATAAAATTCCCATACCCATAATAATGCTTGGTGTGGTCAGTCTTTTCACCGACACAGCCTCGGAAATGATTTATCCCCTAATTCCAATTTACGTTTCAGCTCTTGGTTCTGGACCAATTATGATTGGCATAATCGAAGGGATAGCAGAAACCACAGCCTCAATACTGAAGTTTCTGAGCGGTATTATATCCGATAAGATTGGAAAACGGAAACTGCTTGTTGTTATTGGTTATACCGTATCTACCATTGCAAGGCCCTTGACTGGCATAGTATCCTCTGCGTGGCAAATCATCCTAATAAGAATGACAGACCGCATTGGCAAAGGAATCCGCACCGCTCCACGCGATGCATTAATTGCTTCCTATGCCAATGAAAACATACGAGGAAAATCATTCGGTTTTCACAGAGCAATGGATCACACAGGCGCAGTCTTAGGCCCTATTCTGGCTATTTTAATTTTACTAGTACTAATAAACTCCTTTAATATATCTGATTCACTAACTGCCCTAAGATGGACATTTTTAGTATCGATATTCCCGGGAATTCTTGCAGTACTAACAATAATGTTTTTCGTAAAAGAAGCCGCACCAAAAATAGCTTCTTCCGCATTGCTCAGGTTCAGATTAAAAGAATTCGATAAAAATTTCAGCCGGTATCTATTTATATTGGTTTTATTTGCATTGGGCAATTCATCGGATGCTTTTCTTTTATACCGTGTAAATGAAGCAATACGTAAAAGTGGAGCAGTTGTCGAATTTGTTAGAGAACATATAATATTAGAGAATATGGTATCTATTTTTGGTAATACAGAAAAGCAAGCTGAATTAATTAACATACTATTCCTACCTCTCGTTTGGGGATTTTTCCATATCATCAAAGCCGTTTTCTCTACACCTCTTAGTGCTCTATCAGATAAGATTGGCAGAAAAGTAACTATTATCTTTGGATGGACAATTTACACATCCGTCTATGTATCTTTTGCACTTATAGTATTTTTGCCTTCACACATCCAAATACCGGTAACCTTTGTGTTATTTACCATCTATGCTTTATTCTATGCTTTTACAGAAGGAACTGAAAAAGCTCTGGTAGCTGATATGGTACCAGAAGAAAAAAGGGGAACTGCATTTGGAATGTATAATCTTGCCACTGGTGTAAGCACACTCCCCGCAAGCATCATTTTTGGATTCCTGTATACATATTTTGAGCAACAATTCCCCGGATACGGCGGCACATTTGCTTTTGGATTTGGCGGGTCTATCGCTTTGCTATCTATGATTTTGTTTTCATTCCTTGTCAAAGCGAAAAACAGATAGATTTTTGGTTAAGAAAATACTCTATTACCAAATATCATAATGCGAATAAATTGAAATATAAAAGGTTAAACTAGTTAACCGTACTAAAAGTTCTTAGCCCTTAATTCCTTAATTAAATATCCACCAGTCGCTTGGTTTTGGCTTTGGGTTAACGGCTCTTTAAATTTCACAAATCCAATACCTGGCACAATCCACGTATAATTTGTCTTAGAATAAGTAAAAGTACCTTGCCCAAATTGAATTTCAATTCGGTAAGTCATCTCAAATGGGTAAGCATTGTTAAATCGGCCAATTGGGACAGTAATAGTATCTGCATTCTTGAGCACAGACGTTATGGTAAAACGCGTAGACATGCCCTGCATTTGAACTGTAGTATCAAATACAACATGTTGTTGTCCTATACCGATTGTTCTATTTAAAATTTTACGCCATCCTATTACAGCAGAATCCTGGGAATTGACCCCTAAATCAATATATTGCCAAACATCCCCACCAGAGTCAATATGAAAATAGTCAATGTCAGTATTAATTTCACTACCTATAATAAGAGAATCAATAAGCATGTAGCAATTTAATCCATTAAAATTTATATAAGCTCTAACGGTCATAATATCCGTACCAATTCTATTCGGAATTACATTGCCTGATGTATCCACTTCCGTTGCATCAAAAGTCCAAACTCGTCCAACATCAAGAGGCAAAAAGATTAGCAGGAATAGACACAGTAGAAGTTGGACCACTAGAATTTTCACAACCATTCACGAAAACAATCAAAAAAAGGACAACAGGCAAAAGCAAACAAATTAGCTTATTCATCGTCAATTCTCCTTGATTAAGAACTTACTCATGATGTATATATATGAAGGTAAAAAACCAAAGTATAATTATCAATATGTCTGTTTAAATTCATAACGCACATCTCATGCCACACTTGAAAAACTATTGAAAATAAAGATATTGGGACCATCATGAAGACTGGACAAACCTCGACGTCAATTATCATCTCCGATAATGACACAGCACTCCCCTATCAAACGGAGTCCATAAAGCGGATGGTAATCCGCATTGCTTCAATCCCTGATTTGCCCAAGTATTACATGTATAAAATAGGTGAAACTTTCCATTAGCCTCATAAAAAGCATCGCATCCGTAGTAACTTACACCAGGAATGCGTACATATTTTCCATCTTCTGTCTTTTTAAAACTCCTATCTATGTAATCTATCAATTTAAGATACTTTTCTTTTGTAACTCTCACTTCAACACAAAATTCATCCCGATAAATATCTTCAAGTACTGTTACGTGCATTGCCGAAGGTGTGGGAAGAAAAACTGCAGATAATGCAGTTCCTATCGTAAGATCTTTCCATTCCGGCGTTTCTAAATAAAATTTTCTATCACCCCAACCGAAAACTATCCATTTTGGATTTTCAAGGCCTGAAGATATTTCCCTAATGTTCAATTTAGAATACCAGCTAAACTCTTGATTAGAAATGGGAAGTACAAAGTCAGTATGAATACCGTTGGATGAAAGATAGATAATAATATCAGCATGCTCATTATTATCCATTGAACGATTCAATGGGATTAAAGAGCCAACCAAAGCTATAAGAAGATAAAGAAAAGCAAATAACAATAGAAACAATGGAACATAAAGAACATACTTTAGGTATTGTAACTTCAATCCATACATAAATCAAGCATTATTAATTACGGAAATCGTTCGACCTAATTTCACCAATCCAGATACTAGGTTTAATTAAACCCTCACGGGCACACAAAAGCCTTTATTACACCATCTTTATAATTTGCAACCAGGTCAAATGCCTTTTGTGTTTCTTCCAAACTGAACTTATGCGTTATCATCCAATCAACATCTATTTTTTTCTTTTCAATTAAATCAATTGCCTTTTGAGTGCAATGCGCCTGGCGCCTTATGTTCAGGATAGTAATTTCTTTGCGTCTTAATTCATGTATTGGAAAAATTACATCATCAGTTTCAGGAATACCAACCAGCACTAAAAGTCCACCAGGCTTCAGTAACTGAACAGCCTGTTGCATCGCATCAACACTACCACTGCATTCATACACTATATCAAGTAGCAATGGTTCAAACTCTGAAATTTTCTCAACAACATTAACAGTATCGGGATTACCACACCACTTTACATCAAACTTCTTTGAATAGTTTAAACGCTCATGAACTCTATCAGTGATATAAATATTACCCGCATCAATTGCATTAGTTGCACGAATTGCAATTAATACAGAAATACCTATTGGGCCAAAACCTAGAATAGCAACATTGGCATCCCTCGGAGGATCAGATCTCTCAACTGTGTAAATACCAATAGAAAGCGGTTCAGATAAAGTAGCTTGTTCGAAGCTTGTTTTATCATTTACAGGAAAACAACATTTTTCTGGCATAACAACATACTCGCACAAACAACCCTGCATCTGCTCAGGTGTGCCCAAAAATAATGTATTCCTGCAGGTATTCACCCTCCCTATTCTACACTGATCACATGTTCCACAGGATACGGATGGTTCAATCGCTACCTTCTGACCAGTTTTGACCCTAGTCACGCCCTTCCCCACTTGCTCAACAACTCCAGCCATTTCATGCCCCATGATAAATGGAGATTTAACGACCAAACTTCCTATCCTGCCAGTTCTATAATAATGCACATCCGAGCCACAAACACCAACTGCTTTTACTCTTACAAGCACGTCTGTGTCATTAATTATTTCAGGATTAGGTACGTCCATTACCTCTATTCGCCCAATTCCTATTAGTACCGCGGCTTTCATATTCCCTCCTGCTATTTTGTTTTTAAACCTTTTTAATATAAAATTCATTATAATTTATTTAATAGAAAAGCACAAACATTAATTTAGGAAGAAAAATATGTGTAAGAACTTTCTCATTATGATAACGATCTTCATATTTCCTATATTTCTTACATGCAACCAAAAGCAACAAGGAGACAAAATGATTTCCTTACCAAAACCTAAAACTAAAGGTAGTAAATCATTAGAAGAAGTAATTAATAGTCGCAGGTCTGTTAGACAATACTCAAATAAACCTCTGTCATTAGCTGAACTATCTCAATTACTATGGTCAGGACAGGGCATTACAAGTCCTGACGGACATAGAACAGCACCTTCGGCAGGCGCTACTTATCCTCTTGAATTGCTGGTGGTTGTTGGAAATGTTGAAGGGCTATCTGCGGGCATATACCGATACCAGCCCAGTTCGCATTCTTTGGTACAAGAATCAGCTGGCGATAAAAGAAAACAGCTATCGGAAGCATCTTTATCCCAGGATATGATTGCAAAAGCTCCAATATCAATTGTTATAACAGCCATATATGAACGCACTACGCGTAGATATGGAGAACGCGGAATAAGATATGTACATAACGAAGTTGGACATGTATCACAAAACATCAGTCTGCAAGCAGAAGCAATTGGATTAAAGACTGTTGTAGTTGGTGCATTTCAGGACGAGGAAGTTGCAAAAGTGCTTGGACTTAGTAAAAATGAGCGTCCTCTCTATATAATGCCAGTTGGAAAATAATTTTCTGGAGATTCGATCGATATTAGCATGAGACTCATTTATCTTGTTACCTTAATTTTCTTCTTGAACATTTCTTTTTGTCAGGAAAAAAATTTTTATAAAATATATGCAATTGAATTCGCCAGGCTAAACTATAGAACGCCCGCCACTAGTATTGCAGTAGGCGCAAAGCCTGAAGATACTGTTGACACTTCCTTCTTCATCTTCTTGCTTATTGGCAATAACAATAAGAAAATACTCGTTGATGCAGGATACACGCGAGCTTGTGCACAACCGATGGAATACTTCCAGCAATACATCAGGCCAGATAGTGCTCTGTTGCCTCTCAATATAAGACCAGAAGAGATAACAGATATAATAATAACGCATCCGCACTGGGATCATATCAATGGTATAATGCTTTTTCCGAAAGCATCTCTCTGGATGCAGAAAAAAGATTACGAGTATTTCATAGATTCTGCATGGCATGAAGGTGGCAATAACATAGCTCTCGATATAAAAGACGCGATGATGGTTAAGGAGAAGTATTCAAACAACACTCTTTTCTTGGTCGATGGTGACAGCATTGAAATAATCTCAGGTATAACCGTCCTAACAGGCTCCAGGCATACTTATGAGAGTCAACATGTTCTCGTAAACACAAAAGACGAAGCTGGAAATCCTGAAAATGTTATCATTGCATCGGATGACTGCTGGTATTATTATAACCTTGAGCATTTGCTTCCTATTACTTTATTATTCGATCCAGATGCCTACGTTAAAGAACTCAAGAGAATGAAAATGCTGGTGAAAGACCCAAATCTTGTAATTCCAGGCCATGATAGACTTGTGCTTTCGAAATTTCCTCAGATTGCACCAGGCATTGTCAGAATAAGATAGGCACTTGTATTAGCGGGAACTTTAATGTCACATTAATAAGTTTAGATATAATAGAATAACCAAAAATGGAACTTGAATCGATAAAAAACATTAGTCCTGTTATACTGGCATTAATTGCAACAATTTTTACCTGGGGCGTAACAGCAATTGGCGCATCCATGGTGTTCTTCTTCAAGTCAATAAGAAAAGAAATACTGAATGCAATGCTGGGCTTTGCTGCTGGAGTTATGATAGCTGCAAGCTTCTGGTCGTTGCTAAAGCCAGCGATCGAAATGCAACAATCCAGTGGAAATTCCGCTTGGTTCCCTGCAGTAATAGGATTTTTAGCAGGAGGCTTATTCCTGTATTTACTGGATAAAACTCTTCCGCATCTTCATATGGGATTAAATATAAAAGATTCAGAAGGAATCAAAACTTCTTGGGCAAGAAGTGTTTTGTTGATACTGGCAATAACCATTCATAATATACCCGAAGGACTAGCGGTCGGAGTTGCTTTTGGGGTATTAAACGAAGCATGGTCACCAGCCACGTTTAGTTCAGCTGTCGCTTTAGCATTTGGTATTGGCTTGCAAAACTTCCCAGAGGGAGCTGCGGTATCGATACCGCTTAGACGCGAAGGATTTTCCAGGAAAAAGGCTTTTTGGTACGGACAACTGTCAGGAATTGTAGAACCGATTGCTGGTATTGCAGGCGCAGGATTGGTTGTCCTGGTAAAGCCTCTGCTACCTTATGCATTGTCATTTGCTGCTGGTGCAATGATGTTTGTCGTGGTCGAAGAACTAATCCCCGAAGCCCAATCTGGCCATAAAACCGATATTTCTACATTGGGCGCACTACTTGGATTTGCTGTAATGATGTTTCTTGACGTTGCTCTGGGTTGATTCGTAATCAAATGGATTATTGAACAGAATAACCTATTCGAATAAAACACATTTACAAGTGTATCAATAATAGAACAGAATGAAGCGATCGTTAAATAACCCGAAACTTTCTGAAAACGAAATTAGAGAATTTGAAAATCATGTAAAGGAAAACATGAAAAAGGCATATTATACTGCACTTGGATTTATTGGCTCGCACGATTTAGCCATCGAACTTTCACAGGAGGCATTTATTCGGGCATACAGGAACTAAAATAATAACCCAGAAAAGCTATTACAGAATGTACTAAAATTAAATGAATACTGAATTTCAGCTTCACTTATTTTGAATATTCTAATGACCAATTAATCCTATTTTTTAGTCCGTCTACTGGTCCTCGTCCAAGTAATTTCCATCGTGAGTATTACCTTCATTCGATGAAAGGTCAATCATCTTAAACACCCCACCCACTGATGTAGTCTTAGATGTTTTTAACTCAGCCAACTTTTTAACTGACGCAGCAATTCTATTTAACATTTCAAGCCATTGTTTAAAGTCCTTTTTATAATTTTCCTGCAAATCATGCCGTAAGTAAGATTGAAGATGCACCATTACCGCAGCAAGTGGATTATTAATCTCATGACATATAGTACTTACCACTTCTGCAATTGCCGCAAGGCGCTGGCTTTCAATTAGTTGCTGCTGAGTTTCTCGAAGTTTCACTTGCGTTTCATAAAGTTCTTTATTTTTTTGAACAACTGCATCATAAGTAGATAAAAGCAAATTTAATATCTGCTGACGATTTGATGTTACCACATGATGTTTTCCATCCACTACAATTTCCATAGTTTCTTTCTCACTATAACCGGTATTTAAGTACATTGTTGCTAAAACGTATTTTATTTTTGCAATAAGATATTTATCATCATATGGTTTAGGGATAAAATAATCAGCTCCAGAATTTATCGCTTCAACTATGCTTTCTGCAGCTGACATAGTAGTAAGCAATATTACCGGTATCGACTTAAGTTTGGGGTCAAGTTTAATAGCCTGGCACAATTCATAGCCGTTCATTTTTGGCATAAAAATATCACTGATTATAACATCTGGCTCATAATTCCTCGCACAGGCAAGAGCATCTTCACCATTTGAAGCTTGTTCAACATCGAATCCATTATCCTCAACAAGTTTTCTTAATTTTAGTAGCTGTGTTGGACTATCATCAACTATAAGCAATTTGGGTTTTCTGGATTCATCAATATTCATTTATTCTTTCACCTAATTAACCTGCTTTTAATATCTCCAAAGTTTCCCTTGAAGGTTATTATCTTGTACATGTTAATGTACTATTTCATTCTAAAAAATATCTTCACAAATTTCAATGGATCAATTTCGATTTTTCTCCACCATGTAAAATGCTTCAATAACATTAAATTAACTCTTTTATCTGAATACCTTCATAAAACCAACGTAATATCTTCCTGTTTTGGCAATTTCCAGTATGTAAACGTAATACATAACCTTAATAAGTTCGGCATGATCTTTCTGAATGAATCCACTTGGGAGAATCGGCTATGCTAGCCAGTGCCTAGCACATTCTCTTAATACTTCTTTATCACTGCCTCCTATTGTGTAAATTCATCACATAACTCTTGTCGGGGCGGCCGGATTTGAACCGGCGACCTCTTGGTCCCGAACCAAGCGCGCTAGCCAGGCTACGCCACGCCCCGAATTACAGACTTAACATTCGCTTTTTAATATACCAAAGATACAAGGGAAAATCAATTCGGTAAAATATAGATATTATGTATTTCCTAAGCCTCATTGATTCGCCAAAAATTCATTTATTATTTTTTCGGCATCAATATCCAAGTAAACTGCATCACTGATTTTAATCCAATGTATCCTTTTATCAGCTCTAAACCAAGTCAATTGTCTTTTAGCATATCTTCTGGTATTTCTTTTTATAAGTTCACGTGCGTCTTTTTCATTAAGTTTGCCTTCCAACATATCAAAAACCTCTTTGTATCCAACAGTATTTAACGAATTCAATGCGGGAGAATATCCATTTTCCTTCAACGTTTTCACTTCATCAACAAGTCCTTTTTCAAACATTGCATCCACTCTTTTGTTTATTCGTTCATATAATATGTTTCTATCCCATTCTATTCCATATTGAACAACGTCAAATTCTGGTCGAGTTTGCTGACTCGAGTGTAGTTCTGAAATTGGCTTGCCGGTTATATAATATACTTCCAAAGCTCTAATAATCCGCCGTAATTTAGTAAAATCCATTCTGGATGCTGAGATTGGATCTATCTTCTTCAATTTTTCATACAGCATTTCCTTACCATATCTTTTAGCTTCATCCTCAAGTTGTTCACGAATTTCTTTGTTCTTAGCTGGACCTTCGAACAAACCGTCTACAAGGGCCTTGATGTACAAACCCGACCCACCTACAATAATAGGAACTCTACCATTAGATAATAATTCATTTATTTTCTTTCGAGCTTCCTGTCCATATTCACCAGCACTATAGTCTTCATCTGGATCAAGAATATCTATAAAATGATGAGGTATCTTAGCACGTACTTCTTTTGATGGCTTTGCTGTTCCTATATCTAATCCTCTGTAAATTTGCCTTGAATCTGCCGAAATTATTTCACCCTTAATTTTTTCTGCAATTCTTAAAGAGAGGTCGGTCTTTCCCGAGGCAGTAGATCCAACTATTGCAATAACTCTTGATTTAGTATTCAATCTCTCTGCCCAATTAATTGTTCTTGTCGTTGTTCCAACCTTCTTTTCCAATCAAAGGAACAAATTTAAATCCATATGAATCTTCCACCTCAAACTTGTCCCCGGCTTTTGTAATGACTCTGATTGACTGTACATTCAAATCTCCAACGGGGATAACAAGTCTGCCTCCATCTGCCAGTTGGTCAAGCAAAGCCTTTGGTGCTTCGGGTGCTGCCGCTGTAACAATAATGCCATTATATGGAGCAAACTCAGGCCATCCAATTGTCCCATCACCACAACGTGATGCAATGTGATAGCCAAGTTCTTCAAACAGTTTTCGTGCTTTCAAGTATAATTCCATTATCCTTTCAATTGTATAAACTTTGCATCCCATTTCCGCAAGAATAGCAGCCTGATAACCTGAGCCTGTGCCAATTTCCAGTATTTTATCACCTTTCTTTGCACGCAGTTTCTCAGTTTGAAAAGCAACAGTATATGGTTGCGATATGGTTTGTCCGCATGCTATGGGCAAAGCGCAATCGTCGTAGGCTCGATTTAAAAAAGCAGGCAATACAAATTTTTCACGCTCAACTTTATTCATAGCTTTCAAAAGCAGTTCATCCTTAATTCCGCGAGTTTTGAGCAATTCGATCATCTCTGCACGCTCTCTTTCAAATCTGTTTGTAATTATACTTTCCATCCTAATGTCTATCCTGTTCAAATATTCATTTCACTGATTTGTTCTGGATTTTAAAGCATCGGCGACCATTGCAACTCTTTTCATTTCTTTCACATCATGTACACGAACAATATTCGCACCATTTAATATGCAAGCAGTCACCGCTGCAGCAGTCCCTTCTACTCTTTCCGCAGGAGGTAAGTTTAGTATATTACCAATAAAAGATTTTCTCGAAGGCCCAACAAGTAAGGGGTAGCCTATTTCCCTAAAAACTTTCAAATTTCGAATTATCTCAATATTGTGCTCGAATCTTTTTCCGAAACCAATGCCAGGATCTATTATAATTTGCTTAATTCCATTATCTCTTGCCACATTTACTCTGTCCATCAAGTATTTCAATATTTCTTCAATAACATTGTCATACGTGGGATTTTCTTGCATATTCTTAGGCGTGCCTTTTATGTGCATCAGAACTACGGATGCCCCATATTTCTTTACAACTTTCACCATATCGCTATCAAAGGTCATTGCACTAATATCGTTTACGACACAGGCACCAGCATCTAGCGCTGCTTCCGCAACCTTCGATTTATATGTATCAATTGATATTGGTACATTTACCACCTTCGAAAGTTCCTTTATTACTGGCACAACCCTCTGTAATTCTTCCTCTAATCGAACAGGGTCTGAGCCTGGCCTTGTAGATTCTCCACCCACATCAATTATATCTGCTCCATCTTCTATCATTCTTTTTGCATGCTCTATTGCTTTTTCAGGTTCCAGGTATTTCCCACCATCGGAGAAGGAATCCGGTGTCACATTCAATATACCCATAATAAAAGTACGAGTGCTTAAATCATATTCGATTCTACCAAAATTAAATTTAAATCTGCTATTCATTGCCATAATAGTCTTATTAATGAAATACCAACTGCATTCACCGCCCAGACCATATTTGCAGGTTCTTTGTCAGTAGTGAATAATGGAATATCAAGAGAAGAATGATAGAAAGGAGAATAATCGATAATAACAGAATCTGGATTACCATTCCATGCCCTTGAAACCCAGCCTTGTGTCTGCAGCATACTTCTTGGCTTATTCCATGCAGCAGTAAAAACTGTAATAGTGGGAATTTCAACCTTTGGGACACCAAGTTCGCTTTGATACTTCGGTAAAAAAACATATGAATCCGTACTTCCCTGCAGTTGAGTTCCACCAAGCAATTCACGCAATAAGTTTATCAACGACCTCGATTCAATTGCTTGTAGATTCGGGCAAGTTGTTGCCTCCTTCCAGAAACCTTTCTTGCCAGCATAATTCTCACCTACTTCCTGGAAAACTTCCAGTAATTCTTTATTATATGAAATATCGTTTCCTTCAAAGTAAATGCAGTTTCGACCCTTCCCTATTCCAACTTCGTCTATATTAATCACTCCAAGAATTTGGTTTAACTCATTCGCATTCTTTTTTACAAAATTACTGCTTGAATAACATTCGCTCCCCCAAATTATGAATTTAATACTAAAGTTTGGTTGCGTTAACCTCCGTGAATCCACCAGCAACTTAAATATTCGAGCAATTTCTAACACCGCCGATACCCCAGAAGCATTGTCGTCTGCACCTGGGCCACCGGAATCAGAGTCACCATGTGCGCACACAATATAATAATCTTCTGATTTGCCTTGCAGAGTAGCTATTACAGTTTTAGGACTACCTGGTTTAATATCTGTAACAGCTGAATATTGGATTATGATTTCCTTTCCCTTTTCCAATTCGCTCTTCAATCTTTCACCTGTATTTGCCGGTACATTAAAGACGGGCATTGGATTGTTTGCTGATTCCTTCAAGGTTGAAATAATAGCACAGTCTGAACTAGCAGTTGGCACACCAGCTCTATAATTTAATATGCACTTCACGTTTATTTCACCAAACTTTTCATAATCTTCTTCCGTCAGATGACGTTCAAAAAGAACTGCATTTCCACGAATTGAATCTTCCTCTACTTCTTTAATATTATCTACAAATACGAGTCGAGCTGTATCACAAATCGCAGATGGTGAAAATCCAGCAAGCCACTCATTTTTTATCAATCCACTTAGTTTCTTAGGTTTTAAAACTTTTAATTTCCAATTTTTGTGAGCATAAGTTAATTTCTCTGGTTCTTCAACTATTACTGGTTTATATCCATATAGTAGAAATTTTCTGTATATATATCTTGCAGATTTATCACCTGATTTCGTTCCACCAAGTCGATTCCCAATCTTCACCAAATCGCGCACCGTTTGTTGCAAATTCGTCTGTGATACGTTTTGTATAAATTTTAATTCGTAAGGACTTTTAGCATTTAAAGGAATTAAATGGAAGGTAAAGATTATAATAGTTAAAACTTTTCTGAGAGGCATTTTGTGTTCTATTATATCTTCCAAGATTATTTTGCCTAAGTTTTGTTTCAATTAGAATCTAAATTAATAATTTATAATTTTATCAGCAATCATTGGAATACTATATTTCTATTTTTAATAGTTTCCTTCGTAACAATTCCAGACATGCCTGCGATGCTCTTTCTTTTATTGTTCGTCGTAACCCACCAAAGTTATATTGCAAAGCCATTGTGCAATATCTATCAGAATAGCCAATCCATACTAAACCTACTGGTTTTTCTGGTGAGCCACCCGATGGACCCGCAATTCCCGTAGTCGAAAGTCCAATATCAGTGTTTGCTTTTGTTCTTATACCAAATGCCATAGACTCCGCCACTTCTTTGCTAACTGCACCATGCTTTTTTATTAGTTCCAATGGAACTCCTAATTCATATATCTTTGATTCGTTACTATAAGTTACAACCCCTGTTTTGAAATACTCCGAACTTCCTGGCACATTCGTAATTCTATCTGCTATTAATCCGCCCGTGCATGATTCCGCAATCGATAATGTTAAGTTCTCCTGTTTCAACAATTCTCCAACTACTTCTTCTAGCTCTTTTTCATCAGTCGAATAAATGTATTTTTCAATTTTTCGTCTGATTCTTCGTTCAATCTGATTTAACTTGTCTTCCACTTCCTCGGCTGTTTTCCCTTTCACTGTTACCCTTAACCAGACTCCGTAAGTGCTCGGAAGAAAAGCTAAACTTGCATTTTCGTCATTTAGTAAAATATCTTCAACACTGCCAATCTCTTCTGCCAGAAACGATTCCGCAATTCCAGTAGTTTTTATGGTCAAATGACGTATTATAAGACCTGTTTCAACCTTTTTGAAAAAAGGAATTACACATTCTTCCAACATCAGTTTCATTTCTACAGGTACACCAGGCAATACAATAAAGAATTTATTATCTCGTTTAAAAAGATAGCCAGGGGCAATACCAATTTTATTCTGAAAAACCACACAATCTCTAGGTACTAATGCCTGATCCTCATTTATTTTTCGGGGTTCCTTTTTACGTTGCGCAAAAAAATTTCTGATATTTGCTAGCGCCTCTTCATTTAGAACAAGATCAGAATTAAAAAACCTGCATACGGCGCTACGAGTAACATCGTCGTGCGTAGGACCCAATCCACCAGTAACTACAACAACATCGTATGTATTATAAGCTAAATCGAATGCTTGAATAATATCACACTCATTATCTCCTACCGTAGTCATTTTACAAACGTTGATACCAACGGCATTCAGCTTTTCTGCTATGTAGGATTGATTTGTGTTTACAACCTGACCGATTAGTAATTCGTCTCCAATATTTATTATCTCAGCTCGCATTATTATTGTAAGATATCTTTTAAATATGGAGCTATCAGAAGTAAACGAATCATAATATTAGTATATAAGCCTGCCACAATATCGTCCAACATAATACCCAAGCCTCCAGATAGCGAATCGATTTTTCTTATCGGATATGGCTTTAAAACATCTATAAGTCTGAATAAACAGAACGCAATAATTATAACCATTAACTTCTTTGGCAAAAACAAAAGTGAAATCCACATTCCTGTTATCTCATCAATTGTTACTTCCGCAGGATCATGACCGTAGCGCTTCTCCATTACGGCCGATGCCTTAATTCCCACCGGTATGCTTAATAATAACACCGGACCCAGAACAATCAGCTTCTCAAATCCGGGAACATAATACAACAAAATTGCCAGAACACTTGCAATTGTACCAGACGCAACTGGTACGTATCCAATAAAAAATCCTGAAGCAAACATTTTCACCAATAACGATGGTTCTTCATCTGAACACTTTAAGTTTCTTCTTCTTTTCACAAACTTTGAAACATCGACTATTTCATATATTGTCTTACGATTTCTGTAAATATGATCCAAACCCGTCCACAACGTTAAGAATGTTACCACAAATGTCATCCAGTAGATTAATGTACCATTGTAAAGAAATTCTATTATTCCTGAATAATCACCATATAATTCTGGAGTGTTTTTCACCACATAAAGAATCAGTAAATAGTAGATCAAAACGAATTGGAGAAATGTTTTTGTTTTAGACAGCATAGGAGTCGATATTGATTTCCCTTTATACTCACCGTACGAACGCAGCAATGTTATAATAATATCACGAATAACAATGATCCATACCATCCATGATTTTATTAAGCCTAAGTAAGCAAATGCTATTAATGCCGCTGAGGTAATAACCTTATCAGCCAATGGATCTAAAAAGGCACCCCAAACTGTTACATAGCCCCATCTTCTTGCTACCCAGCCGTCATACCAATCTGTAATAGCTGCAATAGTAAAAATTGCTATCGACCATTTTTGTAGATTAACATCAGAAGACAAAAAAAACCATAAGAAAATCGGGGTGAGAATTATACGTAACAAAGTTAATTGATTTGGAGGACTGAAAAGTCTCATTTTAATGTTTTTGGATTGAATTAGAAACTGATAAAAAATCCCGCTCACAATGGCGGGATGTATTGTAAAAATATTTACTATGCGAGGCTTTTAAGCAGCCTTTTTGACTCTTCCAGTCTTAATACACTTTGCACATACACGAATCGTTTTTACACTGCCATTTTCCAGTTGCACCCTAACTCGCTGAAGATTAGGAAGAAATCGTCTTGGAACGCGATTGTTAGCATGACTTACATTATTACCTGCCATCGGCTTCTTGCCACATACTTCACATATTCTAGCCATTTTTTCTCCTTTAAATTATAATGTAAAAATATAAAAAAAAGTGTCTACTATAGCAAGAACATGAAAATCAAAAATTTTCCTTAAAAAATTGAAGGTTATTAACACAAATTATAACATACCATTAAATTCAAACGTTGCAAGACTTTAAATTATGCAAAGTTATGTTTATCTTTAACTTATAAAAATTAGGAATATAGAAACAATGATTAAAGCATTTATATTTGATTTGGACGGTGTTCTTGTTTCAACTGACGATTATCACTACCGCTCATGGATGCGTATAGCCGAAGAAGAAGGATTTGATTTCTTTGATTATGAATTTAACCACAAGTTTCGAGGTGTCGGGAGAATGGAATGCATCGACATAATTACACGTGCTTCAGGAAAGCAATATACGGACGAACAAAAAAAAGAGCTTGCCGAAAGAAAAAACAGATACTTCGTTGAATCCCTGGAATCCCTAACACCAGACGCATTATTTCCAGGCGTTCTGGATCTACTTAATGAACTAAGAAAAAGAAACATAAGAACAGCGGTTGCATCAAACAGTAAAAATGCAATGACAATCATAGAAAAAGTCGGCATAAAATCCTTGCTTGATACCATTGTGGACGGATATCAAATTACGAATTCAAAGCCTGATCCAGAAGTCTTTTTGCTCGCCGCCAGAAAGCTTAATGTCGATCCTTCTGAATGCCTCGTGTTTGAAGATGCAGTTGCAGGTATCGAGGCAGCGAAAAGGGCAGGAATGAAGGCTATAGGAATCGGCACTCAGACAAGATTACCAAATGCCGAAATTGTAATACCAAATATCGCTCACTTAAATCTTGATAGCATACTCAAAGCATATAACTAGAATTACTCACACCTTAAATTCAGTAATTTGGAAAACAAACGGCATTGAATTAATTATTGAGCAGTATTGGATCTTAAAATATCAGTTTATAAAGACAGGCTTTTGAACTTAAGTTTGCGACCCCGGCCCGACTCGAACGGGCGACCCACAGCTTAGAAGGCTGTTGCTCTATCCAACTGAGCTACGGGGCCAATCAAATTTCTAATATAATTTTACAAATTTTTTTCTGCTTTCTCAACATAATATGTTGCTATATATTATAGCGAGCCTTAAACCATTCATAAGCTGCATTGATTTCTTTAGTCTTTCGCTCAGCCAATTCGCGAAGCTCTGGCCCCAAATGCTGCACCTTGTCGGGATGGTATTGGGCTATAAGTTGTAAGTACTTTTGCCTAATTTCAGATTTTGTCACTTTTCCTCTCAAATCAATTACTCTTGCATAATAAGCCTCTTTTTCTTTATCCGTACTTGGATAATACCCACTATAATTTGCGTAAGTATATTCATTGTACGCATAACGTGACTTGTCCTGGTTATTATTACTATTATTCATTCCCTTGTTGAACTTTTCATCCCAAGAATTCTTCTGCTTTTTTTCGTATTCGTGAGCAAACGTGTCCAGTTTTGATTTTAGATAATTATAAAAATCAATATTAGGAATGGAAATGCTGGATATATATTTAAGTAAAAGCGAATTTAGAAATTTCCATTTGGTATCTATAATGCTGTCAACAGATTGAATTAATCCTGCTTCTATTGATTGCAGTGTAATATTTGGTACAATTTTCCTCATCTTATTATAGCCATCGGGAATAATCGCAAAATAAGTGAGTATGTTACATATTCCGCTTCCGTTGTTTTTGCTTGCAATTAATTGATAAAAAATGTAGAACTCAGATAATACATCTTTATAAGTTACACTCTTCATAATAGCAGGTGAACTACAAATACATTGAATGCGTCCACATAAAATATAAGCCAGTTCACTGGCAACCTCCATGAGTGTTTTGTTAAATTTTTTAAGACACAATAGATTCCCTACAACATTTATGTATCTTTCATAAAATGGTACATAAGCGTTCTGTGGATGTCTATTATTCTTTGCCTTGTAGAGCACATATCTGCTCTGAAGCTCCCCAAGCAATCCCATGATTTCTCTAAATAATTCATCATAAATAATAAGAGCTTTCCCATAATTCTTTTGTTTCAACAAAAGATCAGCTGCCATTCTCATTTCATTTAACTTTAACATATCAATACCCTTTGAACTTATTATTTAATGGATAACCCAATTTTTTCTTTGATTTGATTCAAAAGAGAACTGTTTTCTGATAGCTCCGCAATTATAGAGAACCCAATATTCTGCTCAATAAATTCCTTAACCTTTAATTTCAATACCTCATCATCTTTTATTGCTCTGTCAAGGTTATTCAGCTTCGCGTAATATTGAAAAGCCTTCATGAATGGTAACCCGTTCAATCTTATATTTGAAAGCCAGCTCCCAAGTTTATACGAACTAGATCTCGTGTTATTTACAGCCGTGCGCACTTCCTTCACAGAAACGTTAAGAATATTTGCAAGCTTTTGTATCTGTTCATCGTTAAATGCTCTTGTTCCTCTCTCAAGATTTGAATAATGACCTTGAGAAATACCAAGTTTTCTGGCAATTTCAATCGATTTAATCTTCCTTTTATGTCTAAGTTCTTTTAATGTCATTCTTTTTTAATATATAAAATATTTCATAATATGTCAAGCAATATTTTGACATATTTTAAAATTTAAAGAACATTTTTAAATACTTATTTCGTGGGTTTGATTTTATTTAATACCTGATAGCCTCTCTAAGCCTCGATATAAACCAATATTAAAAAATCCGTCGCAATTAATCTTGAAAACATAATCTCTTACAATCTAATTATTTCATTCTTCAGTAATTGATATCATTTCCTCAGTAGTTTTGAGCAACCTATTCGCAAGACTAACCATTATCTTTTTTGCCATTTCCGGATAACGTTCTATAAGATGATCTATACTCGCCTTAAAACAGAGAACTTTCGATTTTTCAATTGCTATAATCGAAGCACTTCGCGGAGTACCTAAAATATTACTTATTTCACCAAATATTGTACCTTTCTTGTCAAACTCCTCTACCTTTTTACCAGATTTGAGTACTCCCACTCTGCCCTCAAGCAGTATGAACCATCCCGGTTCAACATCTCCCTCCTTTGCAATAACTTCGTTTTTTTTATATTCGATTACTTTGCTTGTTCTTAGTATCTCGCTTGTGCCTATTGTACTTTTCATAAATGTTAAACCTTCTGTTTATTGTTAATCAATTTTTCAACTTCAATCAAAACACTATCTGCTGTTATTTCCTTCATGCAATTAAAATGCTTTTTAGGACATTTCTCTTTACCTATATGAGAGCAAGGTCTACAAGCAATATCTTTCTCCACTATAATATTTTCTGTTCCAAATGGAACAAATCCAAACTCTTTTACCGTCGATCCAAATATTGCCACCACTTTTCTCTTCATAGCTGAGGCTACATGCATAAGTCCAGTATCATTTGTAATTACGCAATTACAATACCTCATAAAAGCTGCTGTTTCGAGCAATGTATATTTCCCACTCAAGTCTATTGAAGAATTTGACTTCGTACACTCATTTATTGAAGTAGCTATTTCATTGCAAACTTTCTTATCAAGATTGCTCCCAAATATAATTATTTTTGCCTTATACATTTGGGCAATTTTTACACCAAGTTCAACAAAGTATTCTTTTGGCCAACATTTTGTTTTGTGCCTGGCAGAAGGGCAAAAACCAATAACAACATTTGCTTCATTTATTCCATACATTGACACATCCTTATCTACCCTGTAATAATCATCGTCATTAATAAAAAGGTCTAAACCAGCACCGTCATATTCAAGACCGTACTTTGCTACAGATCTAATATATCGTATCGGAACAGGAAGAATTTCTTTATAAAAGTTCTTTTTAAGAATCACAAGTGCCAACCTTTTCATTACATTCTTATTAACAACTACCTTCTGAGGACCCTTAACCAACATCCTAATATATATGCTCCTAATGTTATTCTGCAGATCAATTAAAAGGTCATATTTTTTGTAAGCAAACTTATTTTTTAGTTCTTTCAATCCTTGCCATCCACTTTGTACATTAAATTCAAATATATTGTTTATGTAGGGATTATAACGAATCAATTCTGAATACTCACTTCTTACTACAAAATCAATGCATGAATCGGGGAATTTCTTCCTTAATATTCTCAACAATGGAGAGGTAAGTATAATATCTCCAATCGAACTAAATCTTATCACCAATATTTTATTAAACGAATTCATATTTTAATCCAAGTTAACGCGTTTTTCCTGAATGTTCAATTAATAACTTCGGGCGATTCAGTTGACATCTTCTTGAATATAGACAATTTTTTGTGCATCTTGATATAAAATTAAATCATGATTTTAGTATACCCTTTAATAGAAATCAGCAAGAGTTGCTGTGTAGAAGTAGTCCACGGAGTTCCGGGTTCGGAGCACATTTACTCTGTTGATCCAGTTAAGCTTGCAATAATGTGGAGAGGTGAAAATGCTAAGACTCTGCATATTGTAGACCTCGATGGAATATCAGAAGGAAGAATAGTAAATGCAAATATCATTCGTAAAATCGCTGAAGCAGTTGATATCCCAATACAGGTTGGCGGAGGATTGAGATCTTATGACGAGGTTAAGAAAGTGTTAGAACTCGGAGTGTACAGAGTAACAATTGGTACCGCTGCAGTCGAACAACCCGGACTTGTTGAAAAATTAGTAAAAGAATTTGGATCTCGAAAAATTGCGCTCGCTATGGTTGTTGAACACAACAAAGTAGCCATAAGAGGTGGTGCTCAACAAACGGAGATATCACCTATCGACCTGGCTACACAAATGGCTAAGATTGGTGTATCAAGAATCCTTTACGTCGATCACAGTGATGATTCTCTCACTAGAAAACCTAACTACGAATTAATAAAAGAAGTTGCAATAAAAAGCGGATTGCGAGTAACAGTGCAGGGTAATATATCTTCTTATAAGGATCTTATGAAAGTCCAGGAATTGGAGAAATATGGTGTCGATTCAGCCGTTGTTGGTAGACCTCTTTATGAAAACCATTTCCCTTGTCAGGCATTATGGCGATTAAATGAGTACATATTGAAAGACCTCGGACCAACTAGAAGGCTCTAAATGATTATTACAGTTATTGGACATATTTGCAAAGACGTCATTCATACCACAGATAAAGAGAATTCTCATAAGGAAACTTTTGGAGGTATAATTTATTCTTTACTTACACTCGCCAATCTGATGAGTGATAAGGATACTATTCAACCGGTATTTGGAATTGGACAAGCTGATTATGATGAACTGATCGGGATGCTCAATCAATTTAAGAATATTGACACTAAAGGTATCTTCAAAATAAAGGGACCTACAAATCAGGTGCATCTTTTTTACAAAAAAAATCTCGAAACGCGGGTTGAATGTTCAAAGAATATCTCTCCACCAATTCCATTCAATAAAATTAAACCTTACCTGGATTGTGATGGAATTCTAATCAACATGGTTTCAGGACTAGACATAACGCTCGAAACACTAGATTACATAAGAATGGAAATAAGAGAACAGAAAATCCCGATACACTTCGATTTTCATTCCTTAACACTTGGCATAGATCAGGAATTCAAGCGATTTCGAAGACCATTAACTGATTGGAGAAGATGGTGTTTTCTTATTAATTCTATACAATTAAGCGAAGAAGAAGCACAAGGCTTAACAACAGAAAAATACGATGAAGATATGCTAGTAAATCATTTAATGCCTCTTATGGTTAATGTACTGCTTATAACTCGTGGTAGCAGAGGGGTTACTGTAATTCAACAGGACAATCACAAAAATCTAACAAGGCAAGATATAGAAGGAGTAAGTTTTGGTGCAACAAAAGACACCACAGGTTGCGGGGATGTATTTGGTGCAGCTTTTACATACTTCTTCTTGAAAACAAAAGATAGCATACAAGCAGCTGAAATGGCAAACAAAATTGCGGCTCTGAAAGCAACTGTTTCTGGCATCGATTTCTTTACCGACTTCTGGTTGAGAATTGAACAAAAAGGAGTCCTTAACTCAAAATCAACCACAAATTTAAGGGTAATGAATAACTCTTGATAATATATACTATCGATAGATGTTTAAACTATTTAAGATATAAAAATGAAGAGAATCCTGATCTGCGGCGCAAACGGACTTTTAGGACAAAGAGTTGCTATGATGCTAAGCACTCAGAACGAATACGAAGTGCTAAATACTTCAGTAGAACGTTCATTCGTATTTGATAATATGTTACTGGATTACACTCAGCTCGATATTACGAATCGTGGAGATACTAAAAGCCTTGTTGCAAGTTTTCAACCAGATATTATAATAAACGCTGCAGCAATAACTGATGTCGATTGGTGTGAAACTAATCGAGAAATTACCTGGAAAGTAAATGTTTTAGCTGTGGAAAATTTGGTAGAAGCAGCAAGAAAAGTAAAGGCAAAATTAATTCATATATCAAGCGACTACATATTCGATGGAAAAAATGGACCTTATGATGAAGAAGCAAAACCAAATCCAATATGCTATTACGGAAAATCAAAGCTGGCAAGTGAAAATGTTATAAAAATCGCAGAAATTCCATATGTAATATTAAGAACAAATGTACTTTATGGTAGTGGTGTTAATGTAAAATTGAACTTTGCGACATGGGTAATAAGCAAATTAGAGCAAGGCAATCAGATTTCCATAGTCGATGATCAGTACGGAAATCCGACCTACGTAGGCGATCTTGCCATGGCCGTAATTAAGTCATTCGAATTAAATAGAGAAGGTATTTTTAATATTGGTGGCAGTGAATACTTAAGCAGATATGATTTTGCAATCAGAGTAGCAGAAGTTTTTGGTTTTAACAAGGAACTAATAAAGAGGATAAAAACCAGTGAACTAAATCAGAAAGCTCCAAGACCCTTAAAATCAGGATTGATAACCTTAAAAGCAGAAACGCAATTTGGAATGAGATTTCTAAATGCAACCGAAGGCTTATCATTGTTAAAACGTGAATTAAGTTCTTGTAAATTGAATTGATGAAGGAAAAACTCCAATGTTAGACATAAAATTTATTCGAGATAATCCAGAACTTGTGCAAAAAGGAGCAGAATCAAAAGGATTCAAAATAAATGTTCAACAAATAATTGAACTTGATGATAAAAGACGGAAGCTAATTCAGGAAGGGGAAACCTTAAAATCTAAACGCAATAAAGTTTCAGATGAAATAGCAATAATTAAGAGAAAAGGCGGTGATGCAAGCAGTCTAATTGCAGAGATGGACTCTGTTAAAAAAGGAATACAGGAGATAGATAATGAACTAAAGGATGTTGAATCTACATTGAATCAATTACTTCTTGAAATTCCAAATGTACCACATCAATCAGTACCAATTGGGCAAACACCTGCTGATAACAAGGAAATATTCCGATGGGGAGAAATTCCAGAAACCGATTTTCAACTTAAGCCACATTGGGAACTTGTAGAAAAGTTGGAAATTATTGACTTCAACAGAGGTGCAAAGATTACAGGAGCTGGCTTTCCCATCTTTATAGGCAAAGGCGCAACACTGGAAAGAGCATTGATAAATTTTTTCATAGATCATGCTGTTAATCGAGGTTACAAAGAGATTATGCCACCAATTGTCGTAAACGAAGACAGTGCAAGAGGCACAGGGCAAATCCCAGATAAAGAGGATTTGATGTATATGGTGGAACGCGATAAGCTATATCTTATCCCGACTGCTGAAGTGCCCGTTACAAACACACACAGAAATGAGATTCTATATGAAAATGACCTGCCACTGTATTACGTTTCCTATACACCTTGTTTTAGGCGCGAAGCGGGTTCGTATGGAAAAGATGTCCGTGGCTTGAATAGAGTGCATCAATTCGATAAAGTAGAATTGGTCAAATTCGTTCATCCTTCTAGATCATATGATGAACTTGAAGCCTTAAGGCAGGATGCAGAACATTTACTTCAATTATTAAATCTGCCTTATCGAGTTTTGCTCATGTGTACAGGAGATATGGGTTTTACACAATCAAAAAAATATGACCTGGAAGTATGGGCACCAGGACAACAAAAATGGTTGGAAGTGTCTTCGTGCAGTAACTTCGAAGCTTTCCAGGCAAGACGCATGAATATTCGATTCAGGCCAAAGAACGGCGGAAAGCCCGAATTAGTTCACACACTTAATGGGTCAGGACTCGCTTTGCCACGAGTTGTTGCTGCAATAATAGAAAACTATCAAACACCAGAAGGAAAGGTTATAATTCCCAAAATACTCCATCCATACACAAAGTTCGAAATTATCGGATAAAGCATTTCCATTCTTTATATGGTGTAGACTTAACCAATGCAAACACTTCAATTTCTTAAACCATACTTACTTCGTTACAGAAAAATATTATTGATCGGAGTTGTCACTGTTATCTTGAGTAACATATTCAATGTAATTCAACCACTATTGCTTGGAAAGGCTGTAGATGAATTGAAATATGGCCTTGAAACTCATACCATAATAACGACTGATTTATTAAAGCTTGCTTCTTTGATTGTAATATTTGCTTTATTTGCTGGTATATGCATATTTTTCACGCGACAAACCATAATTGTTGCATCACGTCATATCGAATACGACTTAAGAAATGACTTCCTGCAACATCTTCAATCTCTCCACTACTCATATTTTCAGAATACATCAACAGGCGACTTAATGGCACATGCCACAAATGACATAAATGCAGTAAGAAATGCACTTGGACCTGGTATTATGTATCCTGTGGATACAATAATAACTTTGATCTTTGTCTTGATAATGATGTTGATTCAAGATCGGGAATTGACTCTACTTGCCCTGATTCCAATGATACCAACTGCATTTATTGTGTATCTTCTTGGAAAAGCCATAAATAAAAAATTTACCGAAAGGCAAGAACAATTCTCCTTACTAACAAGTCAGGCACATGAAAGCTTGCTCGCAATTCGAGTTCTTAGAAGTTTTGCGCGCGAAGAATATGAAAAACTCAAATTTAATAAACTGAGTTTAGATTACTTAAAAAAGAATCTGCAATTAGCTGTAGTTCACTCTGCGTTATGGGCTATACTTTTCGTTTTCATTGGTATCTCTTTATCAATTACATTGTATGCAGGAGGAATTAGGGTAATTGAGTCCAGAATTACAATAGGCACACTCACAGCATTTGCTACATATCTTGCAATGCTAATATGGCCTATGATTGCTTTCGGCTGGGTTGTAAATATGTGGCAACAGGGTTCGGCATCAGTAAATAGGCTTAAGTCTATCTTTGATATTCAACCAGAAATATGTGATAATGAACTAACAAATTATAACATTAAAGATATAAAAGGTACGATCGAATTCATTAACGTCTCCTTTACATATATAAATTCCAGTCAGCCAGCCATCAAAAATATAAATCTAAAAATTCACAAGGGAGAAACTGTAGGCATAGTCGGACAAACTGGCTCAGGAAAAACCACCCTTGTGAGCTTAATACCTAGAATTTACGATGCAACAAGCGGAAGAATATTGATAGATGGCATTGAAATTGAGAAGATTCCGTTATCCGTTCTTCGGGCACATATAGGTTTTGTTGCACAAGAACCATTTCTATTCTCAGACACTATTGCAGAAAACATCCGACTTGGAACAAAAGATTGTAGTTACGACTTATTGTATAAAGCAGCAGAAATTGCACAAATATTGAAAGATGTAGAAGAATTCCCGAACCAATTTGAAACCATAATTGGAGAACGTGGAATAACTTTATCTGGTGGACAAAAACAGAGAGCAACTATTGCAAGAGCTATAGTACGAAATCCATGCATACTTATACTTGATGACGCACTTTCTGCAGTAGATACCCATACAGCCAATAGAATTACAAAAAATATACGTGACTTTATGAATGGAAAAACATGCATTATTATAAGTCATCGCATATTAACCGTAAAGGATGCAGACAAAATTGTAGTATTAGATAATGGTGAAATAGCAGAAATCGGAACGCATGATGAGCTGATGTCTACAAACGGTATTTACGCCAATTTGTACAGAAAACAGCTAATCGAAAGACAGCTCGAAAAGATTGTGTAGTTATTGAGAACATACACAAGTTATAAGGAAACATGCAACAAGAAGAAACATTAGGAAAGGCATATGACTCCAGGCTAATGCGACGCCTTTTAAGGTATTTAAAACCATACCGCTGGCATGTAACGCTCGGCATATTGTTCAGTCTGGTTGTCAGCGCTAGCGAAGCCCTTAGGCCAATCTTCACCAAGATTGCAGTGGATAAAAATATTGCAACACATGACAAAAAGGGACTTTTAGTAACCATATCGCTTTTTCTAGCATTAATTTTCATACGAGGTTTAATTCAATATGCTAATGCGTATTTAACACAATGGATTGGTCAGAGAACAATTTATGATATCAGGATGGAGATTTACGAGAAATTGCAAAAATTATCTGTAAGGTTTTATGATAAAACTCCAACAGGAAGATTAATCACAAGGCTCACAAATGACGTTGAAGTATTAAATGAAATGTTCTCTTCCGGAATTGTAATGTTTTTCAGCGATATATTTACAATTCTTGGAATCATTTTTTTCATGTTTGTGATGGATTGGAGATTATCAATTGTATCATTGAGTGTATTACCTCTTCTATTCTATGGCACTTTCCTTTTCAGGAGAAAAGCTCGCGAGGCATATAGAATTGTGCGCACTCAGTTGGCAAGAATAAATTCATTTATGCAAGAACATATAAGTGGTATGCTGGTTAATCAGCTTTATACAAGAGAACAATTAGCATATCAAGAGTTTAAAGAAATTAATGCTGGGCACCGTGATGCAAACATAAAATCCATACTTTACTATGCAATATTTTATCCGTCTGTAGATCTTATTTATGCCATTGCGGTTGGTTTAATTATATGGTATGCTGGATATAACGCATTACAAGGTCTCGTAACCGTTGGAACAGTAATAGCTTTTGTTCAATTCAATGAAATGTTCTGGAGACCAATACGAGATCTGTCAGAAAAATATAATATTCTTCAAACAGCGATGGCTTCTTCAGAAAGGATATTCCAGCTCATTGATAATACAGATGTACAACCTGAACCCATTTTCCAACAGAATTTCAATAACATAAAGGGACAAATAGAATTTAGGAAGGTGTGGTTCACATATAACACTGCAAATGAAGATCCAAATACATCTCAGTGGGTTTTAAAAAATATATCTTTCAAAATTGATCCTGGCCACACCGTTGCCATAGTTGGATATACTGGTGCAGGCAAAACAACTATAGTAAATCTTTTGATAAAATTTTACGAAATTCAAAAAGGTGAAATTCTTATTGATGGGATTAATATCCAAAATATAAATATGCAGGAATTACGCAGACTCATAGGAATTGTGCCCCAGGATGTTTTTATTTTTTCGGATACTGTTTATAACAACATCAGCCTTGGTAATTCAGCAATCTCAAAAGATAAGATTGAAGAAATAGCACACTCGCTTGGTTTAAGCAGGTTTATTGAAGCACTACCTCAATCGTATAATACTTACTTGAAAGAATGTGGTTCTTCCCTTTCAGTTGGTCAGAAGCAATTGATTGCATTTGCAAGAGCATTAGCTTTCGACCCAAAGATATTGATTCTTGACGAAGCCACCTCAAGCATAGATACTGAAACCGAGCAACTTATACAACAAGCAATCAGAAACATATTAAAAGGACGTACTTCAATTGTCATAGCACACAGGCTCTCAACTATTCAACATGCCAATAAAATAATTGTTATCCACAAAGGAGAAATCCGTGAAGAAGGTACACATCAGGAGCTACTTAAATTAAAAGGTATTTATCGCAAGCTCTATGAACTCCAATACAGAGACCAAGAAATCAAATCACACAAAATTGGCAAGACGAATCCTCTTTAAAGAATAACATTAAATAATTATATTTTGTATAGAAATACTTCTAAGAATGAATCAATTTGATAAGTACATAGAGGATACCACATTTGTCGTAGTTGATGTTGAAACAACAGGGTTGAATCCTGTCAACGATAGAATTACAGAAATTGCAATGTTAAAGGTTAAAAATGGTGTTCTTCTCGATGAATTCTCGACGCTCATTAATCCTCTCGTCCCAATACCAAACCGTATCACTGAAATTACAGGCATAGACAATATAATGGTCGCAGACGCACCTACAGCTAGAGAAATTGTTCCAATGGTCATAGAGTTTTTGGAAGATTCTATTTTTGTAGCACATAATGCACCTTTTGATTGGTCTTTTATCTATCAAACTGTTTGGCGTGAACGCAACGTCGAACTATTTAACCCTCAATTATGTACAGTAAAATTGAGTCGAAGAATTTTACCATTCCTATACAGTAAATCGCTTGATCCGGTAACAGCGGCCTTGAATATCAATATTCCAGCACGTCACAGAGCGTCTGGAGATGCTTACGCTACTGCACTCATATTAATTAAGTTTCTTTCTTTCCTTCGGCAAAGGTACGAAATCAGAACTGTAAAAGAATTGTTGCAGTTTCAAGATGGATGTTCATAATTTGCGAATGGCCATAATAGCTAGCCAGCTCACTCATATCTTAATGTTTCAACTGGATCAAGGTTAGCAGCTTTCCATGCAGGGTACACACCGAAAACCACACCAACAATAGTAGCTATAATAAAACCAATTATTGCCCAATCAACCGGAAATACTGCAGGAATCTTAAATACGATGGCAACAATATTTCCCGATATTATTCCCAATAATATTCCTGCTAATCCACCGATTTCGGAAAGCACAACAGCTTCCATAATAAATTGTGTAAGTATATCCGATTTTCTTGCTCCTATAGCTTTACGTATGCCTATCTCTCTCGTTCTTTCTGTCACTGAAACAAGCATAATATTCATAATTCCCACACCAGCGGCAAGAAGTGCAATAAAACTTATAAAACCAACTCCTAATTTCACATAAAAAGTAAATTCATTAAACATAGAAATTAAGGAATCGTTTGAGAAAATAGTAAAATCGTCTTCCTCGGTGGGTGGAACATTTCTCAGCATTCTCAAAAGCATTCTTGCTTCTTCCAGGCAATCCTCATAAACTTCAGCATTTTTTGCTTTTACCATTATATTAAGACTACGTTGTTTACCATATTGATTGAGAAAACAACTTAAAGGTATTGCTACATAATTCTCCATATTTCTACCAAGTGATACACCTTGAGTTTCAAAAGTACCTACTACACGGTAATAAAATTGTCCTACTTTAATTTCACTATTTATTGCACCACCTAACGGAAATAACTTTTTTTCAACATCGGGTCCTATTATTGCCACAGGAAACGAATATTTAACGTCGTCATCCGTAAGTCCTCTTCCTTCTTTTATTGTCCAATTATTTGTAATTATGCCTTCAGGTTCTTCACCGCACACATTTACATTAGGATTTGTTCTTAAAGAACCAAATTGTATCGTCTGGCCATCTTTCCATGCTTCTATGCTAACATACTGCGCAAGGGTCATCTTCTCCTTAAGAGTTTTAGCCTGTTCATAAGTAATATCTTTGCGTCGCATTGCTTTACGTCTTTCAGCTTGACTTGCTATAATGGGCCACTTCTGTATTTGAAATGTATGAGTACCCAAATTGCTTAATCCGGCCTCTATACTATTCTGTAGAACATTCACTGCAGTCATTACAGCAATTATAGAGAAAACACCGACTATAATCCCTAACAACGTGAGCGCCGATCTCAATTTATTTGCACGTAGGGCAGATAATGCAATTTTGAGTATTTCTGAAAACATTTTAAAGTAGAACCTAAGTTAAAGTAAACATTGTCACATTCTTTTATTCTTTACAAAAATCACAAACATTACTCATATCTCAGCGCATCAACTGGATTCATCTTCGAAGCCTTATACGCTGGCAGAATCCCAGATAATATTCCCACACAAGCAGATACAGCAAGTGCAATCAGTACAATACTGAATGGCATAGCGGTTGGAAGAAAAGCATCAATTATCAGACTGAGAGGAAATGCTAACAAAATTCCAATAAGCCCACCCATAACAGATAATGCAGTTGATTCCATAAGAAACTGAGTAAGTATTGTACGGCGTGGTGCACCAATTGCTTTTCGAATCCCAATTTCTTTCGTCCGTTCAGTAACAGAAACAAACATAATATTCATTATACCGATTCCTCCCACAAACAGAGCTAGTCCGGTTATAAATAAACCAACCGCACCAATTATTCCACCAATTTGATTAAAAAACTGAATTAACATTTCTTGCTGATTTATTGCAAAATCATCTTCTTGAGAAGGTTTTAGATTCCTCACTCTCCGCAAAATGCCCCTTATTTCTTCTTTCGTATTTTCTACTTCTTCTATGCTTCTTGCTTTCACCATTATCTGAATACCGCCTCTAAAAGATTTAAATTCTCTGAAGAATCTCGTAATCGGGATATAAACGCGATTATCCAGACTTTCGGTTCCAAACATACTTCCCTGTTTTTCAAAAACACCTATAACCCTGTATGCATGTCCACCAAGTTTTATCACCTTGCCAATTGGGTTTTCATTTGGAAAAAGATTTCCTGCAACATCGGAACCTATAGCTACAACGGGTCTGCCACCATCTGCTTCCATTTCTGTAAAATATCTTCCAAATGCAATATTTATTCCCATGGTTTCCAACAACTTTGAGCCTGTTCCTACAACGAGCACACCTTCTATGAATTTCTGTCCATACCTCACCGTTGTAATGGTTCCGGTTGCCGGAGTAACGGCCGAAGCATATTCCGAGAATCGCTCAATTGCTTTTGCATGTTCAATTGTAATATCCTTTCGATTACGTATTTTCCACCAATCTTCACCAGGATCCCCCCAGGGCCATTTTTGCACATATAGCACGTCGGGTCCCAAACTCGCAATAGAATTATTAAAAGCTCTATTCAAACCTTCTATGGCCGTACCCATCAGCGTTACAGCAAGAATTCCAATTATTATTCCCAGAGTCGTTAAAACTGAACGCATCTTGTTAGCACGAATAGCAGAAAAGGCTATCAGCATTCCTTCTTTAAATTCATCGAAAATAAATTTCATGTGCTTGCCGAAGTTTAGATTTCCAAAATTGAATAAATGAAACTTTTTTTAGACTACCTTGCTTAATATCTTTTTTCCTTTTCATCCTTCTCAATTCTACCATCCCTCAAACGAATCCTTCGATGTGCATGAGCTGCTATATCTTCTTCATGAGTTACAATAATTACTGTATTGCCATCCCTGTGTAATTCGTCAAAAAGTTCCATTATTTCTTCACCCGTTTTCGAATCTAAGTTACCTGTTGGTTCATCAGCCAGAAGAATAGAGGGTTTTGTTACCAGTGCTCGCGCAATAGCTACTCGCTGCCTCTGTCCACCCGATAATTCATTTGGTTTATGGTGAATTCGATCAGATAAGCCAACACGATCAATCGCAATTCTAGCTAATTTTTTTCTTTCAACTGAATTTACACCACCATAAATCAAAGGAAGTTCAACATTATGAAGGACATCTGATCTAGGAAGAAGATTAAATGTCTGAAATACAAAACCTATCTCCTTATTTCTTATTTTTGCAAGCTGGTTGTCGTTCATTGCACTAACATTTTTTCCATTTAGCTCGTACAAACCTGAAGTCGGCGTATCTAAACAGCCTATTATATTCATTAATGTAGATTTGCCCGAACCTGATGGGCCCATTATTGCCACGTATTCATTCTTATTTATCGTAAGAGATATGCCATTCAACGCATGCACCTGTTCTTCGCCAACCTGATATATTTTTACAAGATTTTTTAAATGTATAATTGTCGACATTTTTAATTTTACTCGCCGGATGTTAATAAGTTTACTTACTTGCGCTCAAACCTGTTCTAAATTGAATCTTATTATCAATTTTTACTCTTGAACCATCTTGCAAATCCCGATTTATTGCTTTAAATGGACCAACTACTACTTCTTGCCCCTCGAGATCATTGGCGCCAACCAGTTCCACATAAACGTTATCACTGATTCCTCTTTTTACAGGACATGTTTTCGCTATCCCATTTTTCACTACAAAAACCACTTCCTGTAAATTTTCTTTGTTTTTCTTACTACCAAGATCAAGTTGCACATCTCCTTCTCTAATTTCTTCTCGCTCTCCTTTCTTAGGCAATCTTATTGTCACACATTGAATTGGCACAGCTGTAACATCCTGATGCGTTTCCGTTTCTATATCGGCAGACATTGACATTCCGGTTCTTAGCTGAATACCTTCAGGTGTATTTATCAAAATTCTTACTTCAAAATTTATCACTTCGTCCTGGGTGCCTGTTCCTCGAGTTTTAGCTGTATTTGCAATGTGCGACACTATTCCGACAAATTCCCTATCTGGATAAGCATCAATTCGAATTCGTGCTGTATCACCTTTACTAACAAGAACAACATCATTCTCACCCACTTCAACCCTTGCTTCCATTCGAGAAAGATCTGCAACTGTCATAATCTCCGTACCTTGCATAAAGGTACTTCCACTTACCCGTTCTCCAACCTCTGATAATAGCTGACTTACGACGCCATCCATAGGAGAATATATCGAAGTCTTTAATAATGTTTCTCTAGCTTCTTTGACTGATGCAAAAGCTTGCTCGTAGGTAGCTTTAGCGCTTTGATAGCTTGCTTCAGCTATGTCCTTTTCGGCATCTGAAATAAGCTTTTTTGAATATAACTCTATTATACGCTTATAATCAGCTTCCGCCTTACGTAGATTTGCTTCTGCCATAGCCAAATTTGCTTGAGCCCTCTCAAACTGTGCCTGATACGCATCGGGTTTTATACGAACTAATAATTGTCCTTTTCGAACACGCTGTCCTTCTCGAACAGGCAAATCTATTATTTCTCCACTTACTTCCGCATTTATCTTAACCTTCGTTTCAGGCTCAATTTTCCCTGTAGCAGATACAATTTGCGTTATTGTTCGTCTCTGCACTTTTTCTGTTTGCACAGTAATTACCGGGTCTCTCTTGCTTCCAATTATTACGAGAACAATCAATATAAGCAATGCTATTCCGATTGTTGAAAATATTATTATTTTCTTTTTTTTCTGATTTTTATCCATCTGTCTCTCCTAAAATTTTTAAAACTTAATATTTTATTTCGCCTAACACATATTCAAGATTTCTCTTTGCAATTATGTAATTGTAAGTAGCATTTATTTTACTCGCTTGCGCATTTACGAGATTGGCATTTGCTATTTGCAAGTCAATTAAAGTACCAGAACCAAGATTGTATTTGCTTTCTGCAACAATTTGATCCTGTTGAGCAGAAATTAGATTACGTACACTGGCTTCGTACTGCCGCTTCGCTGATTCAAGATCTAATAGAGCTTTTTTAACCTCAACACCTATATCACGTTCAGCTTGAGCCAGCGACAATTCTGCGTTTCTTTTTTGAACTTGCGCTATCTGCACATTCTGATTTGTCAGAAATCCATCGAATATAGTCCACCGCAGATTAAGTCCCCAGCTATAGTATTTTGTGTTCGAAATGTTAGAAATTACTGGCGAATTCAAATTATATCCCGCATATGCATTAACAGTAGGTAAATATCTACCCCAAGCAGAAATAACACTGAACAACGCACTCTTTTTATTTTCAGTAGCAACCTTATAATCCGCCCTGGAACTAATGGCTCGCTTAAATAAATTATCAAAATCTTGAACTTGTGGGGTATTCAGAAGTTCTATAGAGTCAATTTCAAAAGGAATGGTAGTATCCCTTATAACATAATCTTCTGAAACATTTAGACCAATTAGCGAAATCAAATCAGCTATGGACTTGTTATACACATTTTGTGCCGATATTAGGTTATATTCGTCCGCTGCTACCGCAGATTGCTGTCGGTATACATCACCAATAGGTGCTGCACCGACCCGGTTAGATTCTACTATCTTTTCCAACTGTTTTTGATCACGCTTAAGATTTTCCTCGTTAACACGGACCAATTGTTCATTACGCAACACAGTTAAATAGATTGATTGAACCTGATAAATGATTGCTTGTTTTGTTCGTAATAGATTTTGCTTCGATATTTCATTATCTGAAATAGCTTTACCAAGGTTCATTTCACGATTTAATCCGTCAAAAATAGTATAGTTCAAATTAAGTCCTGCAGAATATGTCGTGCTAATACTCGTACCACTCGAAGGAATCATTCTGTATCCAGATATGCCAAAAATAGAATCTGCATCAACATGTACCCAGCGATATATCGGATCAGCAATTAAGCCCGCCGGGGCTTCTATCTGTGATCTTGACCAGCCTGCAGAGGCTGATAAATTCGGAAGGTAGGAACCATAACTTGCAAGAGCAGTGCTACTTGCAATGTCCAGATTGTTCGTTGCTTGCTGTATTTTTAAATTATTATTAAGTGCTATTTCTATTGCATCATTTAATGTTAACACTTTCGCAGGCTTAACTAAATCTTGTGCGTTACATACGGTTAGCATCAGAAGAAAAATTAATAGTGTTTTCTTCATAATAATACACTCCACTCATCTTTTTTCATACTAATAAAACGATAATTTCTAGAATAAGTTTCACAAAAATTTATTAAATAGACGCTTACTATGTTATATTAGTTTCAATTCAGTGCATTCTCTTCTTTTTGGGAGGAGGATTTTTTATAATTTCATCTTTAATCTTAAGCAAGTAATCAACTGCCGCGTCGTGTTCATTCGGAATTTTGCCTTCAAGAATTGCATCTGTAATTTCATCTTTTAGAATCCCAACGATTGGACCTTCCTGTAAGGCACAAATATTCATTATTTCATCGCCCCGCAATGGCGGTTGCCAATTTCTAATACGATCTCTTTCTTCGACTTCCTCCATTTTCTTAACCAGACGTTCATAATTTGACAAAACCTGTGCAATAAGTTTCTGATTCTTTGAAGTTATATCGGCTTTACATAATGTTATAAGATCATCAATATCATTGCCAGCTTCAAACATAAGTCGGCGAATAGCGGAATCCGTAACCTTATCGTCGACTAACGCCTGTGGACGCAGGTGAAGCCTAATTAGCTTTTCCACATAGGGTAAATGTTCGAGCGGAAATCGCATTCGCCTGAAAATCTCTTTTGTCATACGTGCACCTAATTCTTCATGGCCATAAAAGGTCCAACCAGCATCCTGTTTAAACATCTTTGTTTTCGGCTTCCCAATATCGTGAAATAAAGCGGCGATCCTTAACCATAAATTGTCCGAAATTTTCGCAATATTATCAACAACTTGAAGTGTATGGTAAAAAACATCTTTATGATGATACTCTTCTCTCTGTTCTATACCAGCAAGGTTAGCTACTTCAGGTAGTATTATGTGCAAAATACCAATGTCATACATTAATTGCAAACCTATAGACGGTTTTTCAGTCGAAATTGTCTTCAGAAATTCATCTGTAATTCTTTCCTGAGAAACAATCTTAAGCCTGTGAACCATCTTCTTCGCTGCTTCTAATACATTTTGTTCTATTGTAAATCCAAGCTGTGAAGCAAATCGCACTGCACGCATTATTCTAAGCGGATCATCATCGAAGGTTTTTACAGGATCCAGCGGCGTGCGAAGAAGTTTTTTGCCTAAATCTTCAATTCCATTGAAAGGATCTATAACCTCACCAAAGTTTTCGGAATTTAAAGCAATTGCTATAGCATTTACAGTAAAATCTCTCCGCGCTAAATCATCTTCCAGCGTCCCTGTTTCAACCGAAGGTTTACGCGAATATTTCTTATAACTCTCTTTTCTTGCTCCAACAAATTCAATTTTTCTGTCTTCAACCATCAGCATTGCAGTACCAAAATTATTGTAAACAACCAGATCTTTACCACCAAGAAATTCTGCTACCTTACGAGCGAATTTTACACCGTTACCAACAACTACAACATCAATATCTTTTCCACCAGCTCCTTTGCCAATAATCATGTCGCGAACATACCCTCCTACGGCACATGCCTTGAGTGTACATTCATCTGCAACATTTCCTATCTTTTTCAAGATTTCATCATTTATTTCAATTTTCATAGTCTTTGAAATCACAATAATTTTTGTAATTCTATTTTATGGAGAATTTTTTGTGCAACTTCCAGGGCTCGTAATCCATCATATCCCGTTACAGGTGGCTCTAAATTATTCTGAACAGCCTCTACAAACTTTGTTAATTCGTATTCAAGAGCATTTATTTCCTTAATTTCCGGTTGCTCATAAATTATAATCCTTTTACGGTTACCTTGATTAATTTGGCCTAAAAGCATTGTAGGAATAACATTTTTTGAGTTATCATCCACTAATCTGAAGACTTCCGACTTACCCTGTGCAAAATCAATTGAAATATACGCATCGCGTTGAAATATTCTCATCTTTCTCATTTTGTTTTGCGATATTCTACTGGCAGTAACATTTGCCACACATCCATTTTCAAACTGTATCCGTGCATTTGCAATGTCCGGCGTTTCCGAAATTACTGAAACACCATTCGCGTCGATCTGCGTAACCCTTGACTTAACAAGACTTAAGATTAAATCAATATCATGAATCATCAGGTCAAGAACAACCGCAACGTCGGTACCACGTGGATTAAATTGAGCAAGTCTATGTGATTCAATAAACAAAGGATTCAGATTATAGGATTCTAATGCTATAATTGCAGGATTGAATCTTTCTATGTGTCCAACCTGTAACTTTATTCCTTCCTTTTCTGCAAGTTTTACCAGATTTTCCGCTTCTTCCAGAGTAACTGCTAATGGTTTTTCAATAAGCAAGTGCTTGCCCTTTTCAATTACTTCTTTTGCCACTTCGTAATGTGTGCTTGTTGGCGTCGCTATACTTACCGCATCAACACTCGATAGTAATTGCTCAAGGCTGGAATACGGTGTTGTTCCAAATTCTTTTGCAATTTTTTGTGAAAGCTTCAAATTAATATCATATATGCCAACAAGCTTAACAGCACGCATTCTTGCATACATCTTTGCATGCAAGCTGCCAAGATGACCAACTCCGATAACTCCTACCTTTAAAGGTTCCATAAGATTTATTAGTCATTATTTAGTTGTGATTGATTTGTTCCTTAAGCCATCCAAGAAATTCTTCTATACTCCTGAATGCACAGTCAACATCGTCAGGCAATACATCGTCAACGAAAAAAGTATCCCAGAGTGCTAATGCAACACTTACCCCAGCATGACGCGATGCTTCGATATCAGCTCTTGAATCGCCAACCATAAGCAGATTCTCAGGGTTTAATGAAAAATAATTAATGATTTTTATTAACCCTTCAGCAGATGGTTTATAACTTTTTACATCATTGCCCGTTACTATATAATCGAAATAGCCCAATATTGAAAACTCTTCTAATGTTATGTTTGTCGTTGCCCTGCATTTACCAGTAAAAATAGCAAGATGCAAACTTCTTTCTCTCAAAAAATTCAACATTTCTTTTACACTGGGGAAAAGTCTTGCCAGTTTATTATGATTTCTGTGATAGTACCTAAGATAATCATCCATCGCTTCCTTTGCTTTATCTGCACCAACTAATGAAGAAATAACCATTTCCTCCGGTGGACCAAATCTAGACACAATCTCGGGAACGGTATAAGTTTTTCCTGTATACTTCTCAGCTACATAATTGAAAGATTCAAAAATTAGCGGTGCCGTTTGTGTCAAAGTTCCATCAACATCAAATACAATACACTTATATTTAGATTCTGCATCCATATCTATAGAATTCTCTTATCCGCAATTAAATAGAAAATATCCAAGAAGCATGAATAGCTTTGCATCTTGAATATATGTTAAGGTACGAATTTTTTATGAAGGCTACAATTTCCCAACTATTTCACTAATTTAAGTAATAAATAATGGATTCTGCCTAATGTTGATATTGCATATACAGTAAAAACTGTCTAACTTATTTTTATGAAAAAGCAAGTAATACTAAAGAGAAATGAGGAACAGCGAATACTCAAAGGGCACATGTGGGTCTTCAGTAATGAAATAGCTTCTGTTGAAGGAGACCCCAAACCTGGAGATATAGTTGAACTCGTAACCCAAAGTGGTAAATTTTTAGGATTATGTTTCTACCAGCCTCACTCATTAATTACATGTAGAATTTTAACATCGGAGCATGAAGAAATTAATTTTGAATTTTTTGAAAAACGGATTACCAAAGCATTAGAGTTAAGGCGAAAACTCTATCCAGGCAGCGAAACATACAGACTGGTTCATGGAGAAAGCGACTTTCTCCCTGGTTTAATAATAGATAAATATAATGAGTTCATCGCCATACAAGCCCTAACTCTCGGAATGGAGCTCAGAACCAAACTTATATGCGATGTTCTGGAGTCTATTTTTCATCCGAAAGCAATAGTAGCAAGAAATGACGTACAAATAAGGGCTTTAGAAAATTTACCTATCGACAAAAAAATATTAAGGGGCAATCATGGAATCACAATATTCGACGATGAAAACGTAAAATTTGAGATAGATGTATTACAAGGACAAAAAACTGGCTTCTACCTTGACCAAAGAGAAAATCGCAAATCAATACACAGATATGCTAAAGATTGCAACGTACTTGACTGCTTTTGCAATGAAGGAGGATTTGGTTTGCACGCGTTATATGCCAAAGCTCGTTCGGTAACAGCTTTTGATATTTCAGATTATGCAATATCCAAAACAAAAGTAAACATGAAATTGAATTCAATGATAATTAACGTAGAAACTGCAGATGCATATGAAAAATTAAGGTCTTTCGTTTCTGAGAAAAAGCTGTTCGATATGGTTATTCTCGATCCACCTGCTTTTACTAAATCAAAAAGAAATGTTAAATCCGCCATGTACGGATACTTGAGTATAAATAAACTGGCATTAAAAATAATTCAACCTGAAGGATATCTTGTAACATCATCCTGCTCCCATCATATTAGCGTTGATGATTTCCTTTCGGTTATAGAAAAGGCTTCTGTAAAAGCAGGAAGATACTTACAACTACTTGAATTAAGAGGTGCAGCACCAGATCATCCAGTGATACCATATATGCCTGAAACAAAATACCTTAAGTTTGCAATTTTTAAAGTAAAATAATGAGTATCCTATTAATCTTGACTTTTAAAATAAATTTACGATTTTAATAAATATGAGAAAAAGAACAAAATACGCGATTAAAACAGTATTGCTGGGAATTTTTATCGGTATATACTCATTATCCCAACCATTGCCAACGGATACCACCATAATATTTACACCTTCAGAACCAAATCTCATTCGTGACGAAAAGTATAAACCTTTAAAAAACTCATGGGGTCTGGATATATTGATATCAAACAATGGATTTGGAGCCGGAGGATTCTATCGCCATGAAATAACTGATGAGCTTTCCTGGAACATAAGCATTGCAATCTCTGATGTTAAGGACGATGCTGAAATTGAATACTATGATATATATGGGAACAATTTCGTGCCCGGGAAGAAAAACAGACTGCTCTTGATTCCACTTACAGTTGGACTCCAATACCGTTTGTTTAAAGATGACATTGTTGATAATTTCCGCCCATACCTAACAGCAGGAATGGGTCCAACAATGATGTATGTTTTTCCCTATGTATACGATGAAATCTATACTGATGGCTTTTTCTACTATCGGAGAAAAATGGATTTTTTCACCAGTCTTAAATTCGGTAGGCCAAGATACACACTTGGCGGTTTTATTGGAGGTGGTGTATACTTCGGAATGGAGAAAGGTAGTATGTCGGGAATCAGCATAAAATATTTTTTAGCTCACTACTCAGACGGAATCGAAGTTATGTATGGTGGGATCAGGAAAAATTTCGGTGGTCTCTTTATTATGCTGACGTTTGGTTCAATGTTCTAAATCATAGATAATTACGTAAGTACCTGCCAGTGTAAGAGTAAGGACATTTTGAAATATCTTCTGGAGTACCAGAAACTACAATTTCACCACCCCGATTTCCAGCTTCTGGACCTAAATCTATAACAAAATCTGCACATTTGATAACATGTATATTATGCTCAATAACTAAAACAGAATGGCCCGTATCAATTAAAGCATTGAAACATTTTATCAATTTTGCAATATCATCAAAGTGCAATCCTGTTGTTGGCTCATCAAAAATAAACAGGGTTTTACCTTCCGACTGGGACATTGCAAGGTGGTATGCAAGTTTTATTCTTTGAGCTTCCCCTCCAGACAGCGTTGTAGCAGACTGACCTAACTTTAGATAGCCAAGTCCAACTTCTTCAAGTACTTTTAGTTTTTTTACTACACGTTTGCCTTCGGTGGAAAGAGAGAAAAAATTAATAGCCTCTGTAACTGTCATGTTAAGTATATCATCGACGTTCTTACCATGGTATTTAATATCTAATACTTCCTGTTTGAAACGCTTACCTTTACATGACTCACAAGGCAGATATAAATCAGCCAAAAATTGCAATTCTATTTTCTGGATACCATCTCCTTCACAAACTTCACACCGACCGCTTGGTACATTAAATGAAAAATGTCCAGGTTTAAATCCACGCAGTTTCGCAGCTGAGGTATTAGCTAACAATTCACGTATATTATCAAAAGCTTTTATATAAGTCACAGGATTTGATCTTGGTGTTTTACCTATGGGGGTTTGGTCTACCAGCTCAATTCTATTGATATACTCAATTCCTTCTATTGATTTACAATTCCCAAGTGTCCCTTTATATCCCTCCATTCGCTTCTTGATGCCTGCATATAACACATCATGTACAAGCGTGCTTTTCCCTGAGCCACTAACTCCGGTAACACAAACAAACATGTTTAATGGGATTCTAATATCTATGTTTTTTAGATTGTGCTCAGAAGCACCTCTTATAAAAATTGATTCTTCTCTATCCTTCCTCCTTTCGCTGGGAACTGGTATCTTCATCGTACCATTAAGATAGGCTGCTGTTACAGAATGTTCGCATTTTAAAAGCTCGTTTAAGGGTCCTGAAAAAACCACCTCTCCTCCCTTCTCCCCAGCTCCTGGTCCCATATCTATAATCATATCAGATTGCTTAATAACTTCTTCATCGTGTTCCACCACAAGAACTGTATTGCCTATATCCCTTAAAGATTTCAAAATATTCACCAATCTTTGACTATCCCTTGGGTGTAAGCCAATTGTAGGTTCATCGAGCACGTAAAGCGAACCTGTCAAAGATGAACCAAGCGATGTTGCTAAATTTATTCTCTGCGCCTCTCCACCAGAAAGAGTCATACTTAGTCTATCAAGCGTCAAGTAACCTAAGCCAATTTCGTAAAGTACTCTAAGGCGCTTACGAATTTCTTCCAGTATTCTCCTCGCTACTTCTTCTTCATATTTTGTAAGCTTAATATTGTTAAAAAATTCATATGCTTCTTCAATAGTCATTCGTACAACATCATATATATTTTTGTCTCCCACTTTAATATTTAATACCTCTTTTCTAAGCCTTGAACCTCCACATTCATCGCAAGTTGTGTATCCTCTAAAACGGCTCAGGAAAACTCTATAATGTAGTTTATAAGACTTCTTTTCCAAATAACGAAAGAATTTTTTCAAGCCCCCAAATGATTCATAACCATTCATTATAATATCTATCTGCTTTTCATTCAAATTTTTGAAAGGGATTTCTAATTGTATACCTGCTGATTTCGCCACATTCAGCAAATCGATGTAATACTCTCGCCACCGCGGAAAAGTCCATGGTAAAATGGCACCTTCCTTAATTGACTTGTCAGGATCTGGAACAACTAAATTCATATCTATACCAATAACTCTTCCAAAACCCTGACATTTCGGACAAGCTCCTACTGGATTATTAAAAGAAAAAAGACGTGGCTCGGGTTCTTCGTAACAAATTCCATCTTCAACACACTCAAAGCGTTTACTAAATCGCTTTAACTCTTTTCTCGCTATAATATATACATGAACATAACCATCACCTTCTTCAAACGCTGTTTGAACAGAATCAGCAATTCTAGTTTCTAATTCCTTATCTCCCTTCCTGACTGTAAGTCTGTCTACAATCACTTCTATATCATTGCTAATTTTTGGCAACTTCTGGTTCTGATTCAGGTCTATCAATTCTCCATCATGAAAAATCCTATAAAATCCTCTTTGCTTCAGCAAGGCAATATCATCTTTTATCCCCCGACTTGAACTTTTCTTAACCGGAAACATTATATAGACTTTTTCTCCATCTCCAGATTCCAGTATATTATCAACAACGCTAGAAGGAGAGTCTCGTTTTATGAGTTTACCACATTTACCACAATAAGTTTTACCAACACGCCCGAATAAGAGTCTGAGATAATCATAAATCTCTGTAGTAGTCGCAACAGTTGAACGAGGATTTCTTGCTAAAGTTCTTTGTTCAATTGCTATGGCTGGACTTATTCCTTCGATTTTATCAACATCTGGTTTGTTCATTCTCTCAAGAAATTGGCGGGCATATGAAGACAAGCTCTCAATATATCTTCGTTGGCCTTCTGCATAAATTGTATCAAATGCTAAACTAGACTTTCCAGAACCACTTACACCAGTAACAACGATTAATTTACCACGAGGCAAAGTTAAACTTATGTTTTTTAAATTATTAACTCTTGCCCCGCTTATTACTATCTCTTTTGCCATAGTTTTGTTTTCAGAGATTCCCGTGCTCATTATCCCTTCGTTAGAAAAACTCATAAAATTTATATTAAGAAAAAAAGTAGATTGGTTAAATGGTTTTCTTCAAATATATGGGTAAAAATTATCCTTCAAAATCTAAACATAAATTTGAAGAAATAAAGATATTTGATTACAGAAATTGGATGTTTTTCAAATCTTTAGAAACTTCACTTACCATTCCAGCCTGCCAGACGAGCCCATAACCACCAGACACCTCGCCCCTTTAGTACACAATTTAAACAATGGGAATGAGCACATCCACCACATTGTTCAGTTTCTTGTGCAATAACACTTGATGGATTTCTATTAATCCAGCTATCTGCCCAATTTACTCTGTGGCCAGAACTATCGTAATTACATGCATCATCCGCATTTAGTTCCATGTAATTTATTAATCCATCAGGATCATAGCTCTCAATATCAGCAAAATCGAACAATATTTTATTATTATTTCGGCAGTAGGTACGTATCTGCTCGTTCCTTAAATTAAGATTACCATCTGCTCCAGTTCCATCCAAGTGGCAGGTCATATAAACAAACTTAACACCGTAGTATTCATTTTCAAGCTCCGTCATCGCATTTAAATAAGCATCATTCATAGTCTGTTCATCATAGCCTGCTGCTTGTCCACACCATAACCAAATGATAACATTTATCTCTGGATGGTTCGATCCACGACCACTTGTGTTAGGATTTCCTAAATAGGCTCGCGTTTCATTTACCCAATTTGGATAATATCCACAATCATGATCCATATCACCTGAACCGTAACCATCTCCTTCTCTGAGATCGAGCGCACCATTTGTCCCACCAGAATTGTAAGAATAAGTATTTCCATGATAAAGAAATAAAGCTTCCATGCCACTAACCAGCTGACTACCGTGAGAGGTGTGACCATACATTATATGGAGCATTTCTCTTGCTTTACCTATCCATTCTACTGGAATTTTGTTGATATCAGTACATTTATGATCAATAATTAAAGGAGCTGGAGACAAATCTGACGCTGGCTCTGTTGTATGCTTTTTACAACCAACCATAAACCAGACAAATAATAAAATAATAATCTTTTTATGCATTTTTGATTACACCTCTGATTTTTGATTTATTTACTTTCCAACAGGAGCCCCAAAATAAGTATTAAATGTTACCTAGTAAACAACATCAATCAGTAACTACTTCTATAATGTGAAAGAAAAATTCCACAAGCAATAGCAACGTTCAAAGAATCCACTTTCCCATATTTGGGTATTTTGATAATTTCATCTGCTTGTTCTAATAATTTTTCCTCCAGACCATGAGACTCGCTTCCAAGCAAAAGAAGCATTTTTTCTGGCAATTTTGTGCTGTAAAGCGGCCTCCCAGCAATCGAAGTAGCAATTACCTTAAGTCCCTTACTTTTGAAAACAGGTATTATATTTTCAAGATCTACGTTTTCCATAACCTTCACATTAAAAATTGCTCCTGCTGTAGACCGAATAACTTTCTGGTTGTATGGAGAGACACTCCCTTTGCTTAATAATAAATAATCGATAGCAAACCACTCACCGGTCCTAATTATTGTTCCTAAATTTCCTGGGTCATTCAATCTGCTACACGCTATTACCAACTTCGAATTAGATAAAAACGGTTCATCAAAATTAATACTTTTTTTTCTAACCAGGGCTATTATACCTTGAGAATGTACTGTATCCGAAATCTTAGACAACTGCCTTTGGCTTATTTCTTTTACTGGCAATCCTTTTGATCTAATTAATTCCAGAATTGTTTTAGTCTCTGGTTTAATTGCTTCTTTTGTTAATGCCACAAACTCCACACTAACATTTGATTTTACCGCTTCATATATAAGATGCCATCCTTCAATAATAAATTTGTCCTTGTGTTCTCTAACCTTTTCTTTTTTAATAGACTGTAAATATTTCAGTTCTGAATTTGTAATTAACATAAGTAATACATTCTAAAATAAAGTATCGAGTTATTTACTGGTTCCAACTCAGCATTTTATATCTTTCACAATAAAATACATACAACTCTGAATATAATAATTTAATGAAGGTTAATTTAATTATTAAAGGAATTTAATTTAAAAATTAACGTTAAATTGTCACTTTATAAAATTAATGAATTCGATCGCAAAAACATCAATTGGAAGGAATTTTCAAAAGTTGTCCTACATAAATCTTTTCATTACGTAAATTATTATATTTCTTCAAGCTCCTAAAATCGACATTATATTTTCTGGCTATTGTATAAAGACTCTCGCCTTTTTTTACTTTATGTTCTGGATTAAAAATTCCTGTGCTTTTTGTCTTTATATTGCTTCTTGGTTCAGCACCAACCAACGGCTCTTCACTTTCTTTGCTTTGAGACTTCGTATCATATATTTGCAGAACTTGGCCAGCATTTATTCTGTGGGTTTTTATACCATTCCATCTCATCAGATCTTTTACACTAACATCATAAATGCGAGCTATTTTCTCTAATGTCTCACCCCTTTTAACCTTATGCCGAATCCATCTATCCATTAAATAAACAGACTCTTTTTCTCTATTCAATATTTTATTATTACTATTCACTTCCTTTTTTAACATGTTTTGCTTCTCAGAAAACTCCATATTATCAATTTTTCTTAATGAATCCGCTCTTGATTTCAAGACCCATATAACTAACTCTTGCCCAGCATATATATAATTTCCGTATGAAATATCATTCCAGTTTCTGATATCACTTGCACGCACACCATACCACTCAGCAATATGACCTATTGTGTCACCTGGCTTAACATGATAAACAAGTTTTTCCTTGCCTTTAAGGCTACCTGAAGTAATATTCCTATTTTTTGATGTCGTTCTGCTACGGTCAATTTTAGCTATTTGCTCCTTTATGGCTCCAAAGTTCAGTCCTTTAACATCAGGGTAATAATTAAATGGAACCTTGCTCGAAGCAATATCTTTCGGTAACGGAATTGCCAGAACAGTACCAAGCTTTAAGTGCCTATCGTTTTTTATATTATTAACTTCTTTCAATATCGCAGTAGTTAATCCATATTGTCTTGCTATAGAACCAAGTGTTTCTCCTTTCTTGACCTTATGAATCGCCCAATCTTTTTTCTGATTTTCGGGAATTTCTGAATATTTTGAAAGAAATACATCTTTTCTTCCTAAAGGGATTCGCAATCTATATCCAAGTACACCTGGAGGTGTACACCATCTTAATAATTCTGGATTCAAAAGCTGGATGGTATCGATTGTTGTCAGAGCACACTTTGCCAAAATTCTAAGATCTACGCAGTCGTTGATTTCTACTACTTCGTATGCAAGAGAATCGGCAATTTCTATGTTATTGAAACCATGTTGCTGTGGTTTCATTGCTATCCGGGCAGTTGCTATATACTGGGGCACATAATTTCTAGTTTGCCGTGGCAAATATTTCCTCAGTTCCCAAAAATCTCTGGAACCGCTACGCATTATAGCTCTATATACTCTGCCTACCCCTGCGTTATATGCTGCTAACGCTAAATGCCAATCCCCAAGCTCGTCATAAAGGTCTTTTAAATGTTTCGCAGCAGCACGTGTTGATTTTTCAAAATCACGCCGCTCGTCAATCCACCAATTCTCTCGCAATCCATACAGTGAACCTGTACCTTTAAGAAATTGCCATATACCAACCGCCTTTGCCCAAGACCGTGCATCTGTTCTAAGGCCACTTTCAGTCATTGCCAAATACACTAACTCCTCAGGTACCCCTTCCTCACTGAATATCCTCTTCATTAAGTTTATGTACCTTCCGGATAAGTATAACCATCGCTCCATGTAAGCGCGTCCCTTACCCATGAAATACGCTATTGCTCTTTCTGTATACTCATTTAACGGGAGAGGTACCTGTGTGCCCTCAATCTCCAAGACCGGTATATTCAATCCCGTCGTGTCTCCTTGCTCAACAATTTGATTTAGTTTTTCTCTAAGAGTATAGATAGAAGCATTCGGACCCAGGCTATCTATTATCGCTACATACTTCTCATAATCTTCGATTACGCTCTTACTGAGTTCAATATATTCTTTTGAAGTATCTATATTCAAATATTCGCTTAGCTCATTAAGGATTTCAATAGAGTTTTCAAACTCAAGAATACTATTAGTTGAATCGCCTTCCTCCTGCATGGCAAGTGCAAGCAAATAATGTTGTCTTGCCAGCTCGAGTCTCTGTAACAAATATCTGTTCTCCACCGAAAGTCCATTTTGCAAGTTTCCATTTGAATATTCACTCTTCTGAGCTTTCACCTCAATGCTATCGGCCTGTGATAAAATACCAGATTCGGTCTGATTATTGATTTCAAGCTTGTTATTAGGGTCGGACTTTGCCACCTTCTCAGAAGAACACCCAGATATCGCAACCAAGGCTATAACAACAAGGAAGCTTTTTACGTGAATTAATTTTCTCATAGCTAACTCTTTATATTAAAATAGGATATCATTACCATTTAATCAATAATTTTAAACGAAGTCAATTTTTATATAACAATACTATAGGATATCTGCAATTAATGGATGGAATTAACAATTATATTATCTAGATATGTTAGTCAACGAATGAATCAACATTTCGAGCATGTTTTTATGGTCGATAGAAGTTGTTTTTAGTTTTAGGTCAGCTTCAAGCAGGGAATTAAAAATTGAATCAAATTTATTAATATCGATTTTCTTTGCTACTTCAAGATAATCATCTACATAATACGGCGAAACTTGAATCAAGGAAGGCAGTTCATCTTTATTTAAATTTTTAGATGATAACTCCTTGATTTTCCAGATAATAGTGAAATATCTTGTTAGCATTACCAAAATAAGTTGTGGTTGCTCACCCTTTTCTAACATGCGTTTTAAAATGTGCAAAGCTTTATTTATATCACCAATACCTATTGCTTTCTGCAAATCAAAAATTGTATAACCTCTAGTAAACCCAACCAGATCAATTGCATCTTCCGTTGTTATTTTCTTTTTCTCTCCCACATAAGCAAAGAGCTTATCAAGTTCGTTTTGAATTACCCTTAACGAGTTACCAACATACGCATGGATTAATTCACATGCTTCTATCTCGATATCCTTTCCTCTTTTCTTACATCTTTCATATATCCATTTTGGTATTTGATTATCATACAAAGAATTAAATCGATAAACACAACCAAGTTTTTTTAATTCATTAAAAGGTTTTGTTCTGAAATCTGGATTATCTGCAATCAAAATTAGGCAGGTTGATTTTAGTGGCTTTGCAAGGTAAGACGAAAACATAGTTTTGCCATTTTCATCTGAAACCAGTTTTTCAAACTCCTTAACTATTACCACCCTTCTATCGCTATTCAATGGGTATGAGCTTGCAACAGAGAGCACCTCTTTGATATTCGACTTGCTGCCATGTAAAACATCCAGATTGAAAGCTTTTGCATCATCTAACAATGTATAACTAATAATATAATCTACACATTCATCAATTAGAAAATCTTCATCACCGAAAAAAAGATACACAGGCTCAAATTTATTTCCATCTGCAATCTTGCGAAATTCTTCGTACGAAGGAAATTTTTCTTTAGAATATCCTGCTGGCATTTTACTGACTTTTGCTTTTATTTCTTAACTGTAATTCTTTTAATTACAACATCAACTACAGGTTTGCCATCATTAGGTGAAAAAACAGGAAATATTTCGACTGCTGCTATCGAATCAACGACATCCATACCTTTTACAACCTTGCCAAATATCGTATATTTTTTGGGAAGCCATGGAGCATTTTGCAAAACAATAAAAAATTGACTTGTATTTGTATTTGGACCAGAATTTGCCATAGCAACAACACCTCTCTGGTAGCCTTCTTTATAAGACGAAGTAGATGAATCTAATTCATCTTCAAAAGGTTTACCATAAATGCTTCTGCCTCCGTATCCTGTGCCAGTCGAATCACCAGTTTGAATAACAAAATCTTTGGCAACTCTATGAAACTTTACACCATTGTAATAACCTTGTTCAACAAGACCAAGAAAATTTGCAACTGTTTTTGGCGCATCAGATTCATAAAGCTCAATTTCTATATTTCCCTTAGTTGTCTCAACTGTAACATTTATTGTTTTTCGTTTCAAAGAATTACTTTGACACGAGATTATCTGCAGCACAATTAAACAGAGAAAAATTAAAAAGAACTTAAAATTGTGTAGCATATCACACCTCATCCCAAAATCTATCATTTATTATTATTATTACAATTTTACGACACGGACAGAAATTCATTTACTATTCATACATAATCACAAAGATTAACCTATTGCATCACGAATTTTGAAGTGATCCTTAAAATAATAGTATGTTCCAATAACAGTAATTACAATATAACCTATTTCATGGGTAATTATTGCATAACTCAATGCAGTCGTTAAATCAATACTATATAATTTAATCATTGCAAATACTAGGAATGAATGATAAGTACCCATTGCACCTGGCGCAGGCATAATCCAGGCTACAGATGTTATAACAAGGAGAACAACTGCAGCTCCGAAATCCATCCCTGGCTTGGAGAGCGCATCAAATGCAAAAAAAGGCACATACATAATTAAGGCATTAATTCCCCATATTACAAAGCTCTGTAGCAATATAATCCAGAATTTATCATGAACTTTTGATACTGCAAATCCTTTATAGAACGATTCAAGTATTTCATTGATTCTCTTATAATATTTGGAAGGCATGAATTTGAATATACCGCCAAGGAACCGGAAAAACTCATTGGCTCTAAAATACAAAAGTACGAAAATTATCAATGAAATAACCGAACCAAAAAGAAACAATGGCCTGGTCAACTTTGGATTTCCTGCAAATGGATCTAGTGCATATGGATAGAGAAATAACACTATGCACGTTATAAAGAAAAAGCTCATGAAGTCCAATATACGTTCGACAACCACCGTAGCTAATGTTGAACTTACAGATATTCCCTCTCGTTTTCCAACAACGTAAGGACGAACAATTTCTCCTACTCTGGGCAAAACATTATTTATTGCATAACCGATCATAACTCCTGCAAATAATATCCGCTTGGATATCCGCGATTTTATTGGTGACAACAAATAAGCCCAGCGTTCAGCTTTCATCCAGTTCATAACTATGTTTAGTGGTATCAACAATAAAATCCAAAAATAATTTGCACTCTTAATAGATACCCATAAATCTGCAAATCTCACCCCTTTAAAAGCCAAATAGAGAAAAATTAATGCTAATAAAAAACTAAATGAGTATTTTAAGATTCGACGCAGTGATTTGGTCATATTGCATTATGCGGTTTTTATTTGCGGATATCAACGACTTCTGTTCCTTCGGGAATTTTAAATACGAAGATATCTTGTGATATGTCTGTGTTCGTATTAAGGTTCTTCACTGTATATATTGTTTCCGTATCATTTACGTCAAGTATATCTATTTTCCTGATAAGCCACTTATTTGTTTCCACAAATAGTTTAACAGATTTGATAAAAGACCTATCGTCTTTTGGTACAAGCTTCAATTGCACAGTTTCACTTTCTTTTTTCTTATCAGATTCAATTATTGAAATGTAGTAATTTTTTGGTAAATCTATCATGAATTTAACAGGAGAAATCATATTATTACTTTCTTTATACCTATCAATTATAACCTGATTATTAATTGGAGAATAAGCCCATACTGTAACACCATCGGTAACAAGAATTTGATCCTCAAATTCAATTCGATAATAACTTGGTTTCTTCATAAACAATTTACCTTTGAAACTCTGTTTTATGCCTGAAAAACCTAAATTCACTTCTTTGTCGAATTCAACTATAGCGTTCTGTATTAAGTCATATTTGTGATGCAAATTATCGATTATCTCTTTTATGGTATAATCCTTAGTTTCTCCAAATGCACACAGAATGAACGATATAACGATGTATTTCATTATTAAGTTCATGTTTTCAATCTCTTTAAAATGTTTTCCAATTCAGTTTCGTTTTCTATTAAAACCTCACGAGCTTTGCTCCCGTCAAACGGACCGACAATACCAGCTGCCTCCAGCTCATCTATTAGACGAGCCGCTCGAGAATAACCTATTTTTAATCGCCTTTGTAACAAAGACACAGAACCTTGTTGATGCCTTACTATAATTCTTGCAGCTTCCTCAAACAACTCATCTTCACCCGTATCTCTGCCTGCCGAAGATATTCTTCTTTTTTCCAAAACTGATGGTAAAATGAACGGAGTAGCATAACCTTTTTGTTTATGTATATAGCTAACCACTCTTTCCACTTCTTCTATTGAAATAAATGCATTTTGTATTCTCTCTGGCTTTGGAGAACCTGCTGGTAAGTAAAGCATATCCCCAGCACCAAGCAATTGCTCAGCGCCATTCATATCCAAAATTGTACGAGAGTCGATCTTAGATGACACCTGATATGCTATCCTTGCTGGAAAATTGGCTTTAATCACTCCTGTAATCACGTCTACTGATGGCCGTTGCGTTGCAACCACCAAATGTATACCAACTGCTCGGGCAAGTTGCGCTAACCGCGCAATCGGTTCTTCAATTTCGCGAGCAGCTGTTATCATCAAATCAGCAAGTTCGTCAATTACTACAATCAAGTATGGTAATTTTTTATGACCAATTTTCCCATCATTATTTAGCCGTTCCGAAGCAAGTTTCCTATTATAATCAACAATGTCTCTAACACCGGCTGATGCAAGCTTATCGTACCTATTTTCCATTTCTAACTCTACACTTTTCAAAATCAATACCGCATTATTTGGTTCTGTAACAATCTCTTCTTCTATATCTGGAGATACTGCTAAATAATGATTTCTAAGTTTCCTAAAGGGTGCTAGCTCGATTTTCTTTGGGTCAATAATTACAAACTTTACATCGCTCGGATGGAGCTTATAAAGAATGCTGATTATTATTGTGTTAATTCCTACGCTCTTACCGGAACCTGTTGCACCAGCAATAAGTAAATGTGGCATTTTTGCAAGATCATCGACATAAACCTCCCCCGAAATAGTCTTACCCATTGCGATTGGAATAAGTGCGTTTGTGTCCCTAAATTTTGCCGAATTAATAACACTTCTCACAGTAACCAATGAAGGATTATGATTCGGTATTTCAACTCCTACAGTACCTTTGCCTGGCATCGGGGCAATGATTCTAATACCCTTAGCTTTTAATGCAAGTGCTATGTCATCTTGCAGACTTTCAATTTTACTTATTTTAACACCAGGTGCTGGAACTAATTCATATAGAGTAACAACAGGACCGGGAGTTACTGAAACATTCTCAATTTCTACCGAGAAATCGGAAAGTTTCATGCGCAACAGTTCAGCATTTGCTTTCAACTCATCTTCATTAATCTCTTCTGTCCCTCTTCTTGCATCAAGCAAATCAACAGATGGAAAAACATAATCAATCTCTTCTTCTCGATCTTCAGATACTGTAGCACTCACTTCACCAATATCTTCAGAAGTCTTGCCAATTCCTTGAGCAGTTAATCCTCGCTTTACATTTTGCTCGCCCCGTTCAAACTCTCCAACATCATGAATACCAGCAACATATTCCTTAGATATTTTATTAGATGACTGCTCAACAGGTTTATTAGCTCTTGGAATTATTTGTTCTCTGGATTCTATATCAGGTTTTTTAATATGCACAGGAAATTGTTCATCTTTCTCGTCAAATTCGATTTTTCTTTTTTCTGATTTGTTCTTTCTATAATTATTTATTTTACGCTTAGACCAGATTATTATAGACCAATAAAATGATTTGAGCTTTTCCATGGTTACAGCAAAATCCAGATCGATCAACAATGCAATTACGATAATAAAACCGGTACCAATTAGTAAAAATGCTCCAACTGTGCCAATAAGATTGATTAGAACATGGGCAATAAAAACACCAACTACACCACTCCATTCGGTCGACAAGGAAGGATTGAGTTGACGCCACAAACCCGAAAAAGCAGACAGCAATATTGTAAGAATAATAAGATAATTAGTAAGGACTATTTTTCTATGCAGATTTTTTTTGTTCAAAAGGTATATAGACCATATTAAACCAAGAAACGGAAAAACAATAACGAAATAGCCCACTGTAGAATTTATCAACCAATTCGATACTATCGCACCAAATAATCCAAGTAAATTATGAGTTCGTTCTGCCTTTATTAATATATATTCATCATTCTTGAATATTTTCCATATATCACTTAAACGTATTTCTCCGCTCGATTGATCCTCTGAAGAGTATGAAATAATGCTCAGAAAAAGCATTACAGAAATAACGATACCAACCACAGCTATTAATTGATATCTATGGCTACCCGTACGAGGGCTCATTTTATTGTTACTAATAGTCATTTAATTAATTCAAAAGCGTTTTAAACTTACTCAATTTTTTCTTCTTCTCTTCTTAACTTTATGGAAGTACCTAATAACATTGGAAGAACTGGAACCGAATCAATAGCACTGCATATTTTTATATCTTCAGAAAAACCTATTTCTATCAAGTACTTCCCATGTTCTGTATTTTTTAACATCTTCAAAATAGAACGCCCTAACGACTTATACACTGCTCTAGCAGCCTTAGCCGAATCACTGAGTTCCAATTCTATATCATCTTTATCCATCAGTTTATCTATTATCATTCCAGCACAAACAACATCTTCAAGTGCAAAATTATCCATGCTATTAACCCTGCCTGCACAAATAATAATGTAGTCTTTATTTTCCTTACACATAAATTCGATAACTTTGCTTAAATTAACAAATGATCCTATAATCATCGATTTTGCGTAACGACATTTCGCCATGGCTATAGAACCATTAGTAGTACAGTAAATTATTGATTTACCTTTAACTGCAGATTCCGAATATTCTACCGGAGAATTTCCAAGATTAAACCCTTCTATTATTTTTCCATTGCGCTCGCCGCCGCGAAGAGTTACTTCTCCGAAAAGGCTACCCGAGATCTTTGCCGCAGATTCTATACTAGCAACTGGAATTATTTCTCTAGCGCCATTGAACAACGCTACAGTTACTGTAGTGCTTGCGCGCAAAACATCAATGACAACTACATTCCTATCGCGCAATTGAATCTCATCAAACTGAAGAGCATTAAAACTAAGGTCTATCTTCATTAATTTCTCCATTATTCCTAGTTTTTGATTAAGAAAGGTATTTTAACAATCGTTGCTTTGCCTGCCTTCTCTTTAAATGAAAAATATATATCTGTTCCTTGACTGGCATATTTGCATTCCACATATCCCATACCGATACCCTTTCCCAACGAAGGTGAGTATGTTCCACTCGTTACAAATCCTATTTCTTCGTTCTGAGCAAAAATTTTATATCCATGCCTTGCAATAAACTTATCATTCATCATAAAACCCACCAACTTTCTCTTGGGGCCTGATTTCTTTATTTCTAACAGAGCTTCTTTTCCTATGAAGTTTTCTTTATCAAATTTTGCAACCCATGCTAAGCCAGCCTCGATTGGATTAGTAGTATTGTCTATATCATTTCCGTATAATCTGTAGCCCATTTCCAATCTCAATGTGTCGCGTGCACCAAGTCCCGCGGGCACTATATTATATGGTTTACCAGCTTCAAAAATTGCATCCCAAACCTTTTTGGAATTAAGTCCCTCTGCGTCGAAAAAAAGTTCAAAACCGAGCTCACCAGTATAACCTGTTCTAGAAATTATCATTTTAACACCAGCAATTGAACCATCTGCAAAAGTGAAATAGCTCAAACTGTTTAAGTCAAAATCTACAATATTTTGCATAACATCCAATGACCTTGGTCCCTGAACTGCAAGTGCAGCTGTAGAATAACTCATATTTTGCACAACTACGTCACCCTTTTGTTGTGAAAGTAGCCAGTCAAAATCTTTTTCAATATTTGAAGCGTTCACAACAAGAAAAAATTCATTCTCACTGATCTTATAGATTAATAGATCATCTACAATACCACCGTCTGGATAGCACATAACAGAATATTGAACTTTCCCTGGTATTAATTTTGAGACATCATTAGTCACAACATATTGAATAAAATTCTCGGCATCCTTTCCAACCACCAGTATGTTGCCCATGTGGGAAATATCAAATACTCCAACATTTGTTCTGACATTATTATGTTCTTCAATTATACTGCTAAATTGAAGAGGCATTTCAAACCCAGCAAAGTCTACAATCTTTGCATTGTTCAGAATATGATAATCGTAAAACGGTGTCTTTCTACCCATATCAAAAATAATCCATTTAAATATGCTATTTATTGATACAGATCAACTCGCTATTTGTATTGATCTGTTACCTCCTTATTTTGCTTCTTGGAATAAAACCTAAATTCATCTGCACTAACCGTTTGATCAGCAATCAATTTAATTCTAACACAATATTTGAATTGCAACTTTAATATTTTACTTATTAATCCTTTCGACAAAAAATCAGCAATAATCGGATTTACCCTTAACTCTAACCTGCGCTCTTTACTTTCTCTTCTGAATCTCCTGAGCCATCTGTCAATCTGATTGAAAATAAACAATTTTGATTGAATTAAACCACTACCTCCACACATTGGACATTGTTCACTAAAACTAAGTTGGACGCTCTGGCGAACTCTTTGCCTTGTTATTTGCATCAAACTGAACTCTGTTAAAGGCAACACTGTAATTTTTGCTCTATCCTTTTGAATTTCCTTTTTTACTTCATCATAGATTTTCTTATCGTTTTTCTCATCTTGCATATCTATAAAATCCACCACTATAAGTCCGCCTATATCTCTCAATCGCAATTGTCTGCATATTTCACGCGCAGCTTCGAGATTCGTTCTCAGCGAATTCAACTCCTGTTCTTTTTTAGCCGCATATCTTCCGCTATTCACATCGATAACCGTCATTGCTTCCGTACGTTCTATTATGATATAGCCACCACTCTTTAACCTGATCTTTTTACTCATTAAATCGTGAATATCCTTTTCTATCCCAAATTTATCAAATATAGGTTCATCACCTCGATACAATTCAATTCTATCTAACATGTCAGCGGATACCCATTGTATATAAGCACGAATTTCTTTGTAAAGTTTCTTATCATCAACTACTACTCTTTGAACGGTATCTTGAAAAAGATCACGTATAACACTCGATGTCGTATTTAGATCCTTATAAATGAGCGCAGGAGCTTTTTCAGTTTTAACACTTTTTTCTATCTCCTTCCATGTTCTCACAAGACCATCCAGGTCCTGCCTTAACACAGCCTCTGTTTTACCTTCTGCAGCTGTACGTATTATTGCTCCAAATCCCGGTGGTAACATTGCTCTGACTATTCTTCTTAATCTGCGTCTTTCTCTGAAGTTCCCTAATTTCCTTGAGACTCCAACTTTTCCGTCAAAAGGAATTAATACAAGATATCTTCCTGGTAATGATATGCCTGTACGAACTCTAACTCCTTTCTTCCCAACAGGTTCTTTTATTACTTGAACAAGAATATCCTGCCCTTTTTTCAAATTTACCTGAGCATGTTCACCACGGTTATTCTGATGGGAATCATTCAAATTCTTATGGCCAACAAAATCAAAAAAGGTATCATCGCCATTTTCTATATGCTCATTCTGTCCAGATGATTCCGAATGAGCTTTATCTGAAGTCCCTTCTTTTTCCTCCTCCTCGTCAAAAATCGCATTGTAGAACTCTACTGATCCAATATCCGAAAAATGCAAAAAGGCATCCTGTTCTAATCCAATATCGATGAACGCAGCACGAATTCCTGGCATGACCTTTGCAACCTTACCTAAATAAATATCTCCTACATTACGGTCTTTACCAGATGTCTCAACAAATAATTCCGCTGTTCTTCCATCTTCAAGAATTGCTATTCTACGCTCACTGCCGCTTGAATTTATTATAATCTCTTTTCTCATGAAAAAGCTCGCTGTCTCAATAACTTATTACTAATTTCAAAATCATAACTCCATGAGGTCAAGCTACCCTGTGTCACACAAACTCTCCTGCCTACCGTTGCTTCCTTCCGGACCTGGCGGAGTTCGGCAAGGTTTTGTTGCACAGGACTTGACCTCATAGGTCTAAATAAAAATGAAAAGCAAAAAATATCATGAAATAGACACAAGTAATTATAGATTAGATATTGCAGGATACGGTGTGAATCATCAATATCGGACATTTTTTAGTTATATTTCCTAAAGTTATCTGTAAAAAACCAGCGCTATCTTTTTAATATTCAATCTGTTAATATGCTGAATTGTCTTCCTCTTAAACTTGTCATCTTTGTGGAGCTGATCGGAATCGAACCGACGACCTCTTCGTTGCGAACGAAGCGCTCTCCCAACTGAGCTACAGCCCCTTATTATTTAAAATTACGCAATAACTTCATAAAAAACAAACATTTGACTATTAAATTGTTTTTAGTTAAGATAAGCAGGTTTAAAAACTAATTTATCGATAATCGTTATGAAAAAAAGTAGCAATTTTAATGATTTTGTCAATATCATAAAGAAGCTCCGCCGCGAATGTCCTTGGGATCGCGAGCAAACCCATCAATCTATTAAGGATTGTTTGCTCGAAGAAACATATGAGGTTTTGGAAGCAATTGACAGGAAAGACTTTGCCCTTCTGAAATCAGAACTCGGCGATTTACTTTTACAAGTGGTCATACACTCTGTTTTTGCAGAAGAAAAGGGAAAATTTACTATTAATGATGTCATTGATGAAGTATCAAAAAAGATGATAGAACGACACCCCCATGTTTTCCGCAACACATTGTTGAAAACCTCTGAGGAGGTTAAGAAGAACTGGGAGCGTATCAAAATACAGAAAGGAAGAAAGTCTATTTTAGAAGGAGTTCCGAAAAAAATGCCTGCACTGCTGAGAGCAAAAAGAATACAGGAAAAGGCATCAAGAATTGGGTTCGATTGGAAAAACAAGAACGATGTATGGAAAAAAGTAAAAGAAGAAATAAAAGAACTTTCTTTGGCTGAGAAATCCAAACGTAAGGAAAAAATTGAGGAAGAATTCGGAGATTTACTTTTTGCTTTGGTCAACTATTCAAGGTTCATTGGAATAAGCCCTGAATTAGCCTTAAGAGCATCCACTGATAAATTTATTAAGCGTTTTAACCATATCGAAAGAGAAATTCACAAAAAAGGGAAAAAAATAGAAGAAACCAGCTTAAAGGAAATGGATAAAATCTGGAACAATTATAAGAAAAAAACATAACACTTACGAACTATGTTTTTCCTATCTGCTTTCCTTTTCGTCCTGTCCATTATTACTATTATATCGATTGTAGGCTTCAATTATATCTTTCACCAATTTATGTCTTACAACATCATTTTTATCGAGGTAGCAAAACTTTATTCCTTGAACTTCTTTCAGAACATCCTGAATTTGGACTAAACCCGAAATAGACTTATTTGGTAAATCGATCTGAGTAATATCGCCTGTTATTATGGCACGAGAATTAATTCCCAGCCTTGTTAGAAACATTTTCATTTGAAGTGCGGTAGCATTTTGTGCTTCATCAAGTATAACAAATGCATTGTGCAAAGTTCTGCCACGCATATAGGCAAGAGGTACTATTTCAATTATCCTTTTCTCAATATATCCTCTTAGTTTTTCCACTGAGAGCATATCCTCCAGTGCATCATATAATGGCCTCAAGTATGGATCAACTTTTTCTCTTAAATCGCCTGGTAAATAGCCAAGACTTTCCCCCGCTTCTACAGCTGGACGTGCAAGAACTATTCTTGTGACATCTCTGTTTTTTAACGCAGCAACTGCCATAGCAACTGCCAGATAAGTCTTTCCTGTTCCTGCAGGACCTATAGCAAAAACAATATCATTTTTTCTTGCTTCCTGCACATAATGTCTCTGGCCAGGGGTCTTTGCCTTAATAGCCCCCAGTTTCGTGAAAAGTATTACTGAATCCCCCTCAGTCTGGCTTTCAATTTCAGGTTCTTGTGCAGGACCATTCACAGTTACCAAATCTATTACGGTATCTATATCGTTCGGATTCAAACTGCCATTCTTATTTAACATATAGATTAATTCATTTATAACTCTTTCGATTTTTCCGATCTCGAATTGGGAACCTCTAATAGTTAGCTGATCACCTCTTACTACCAAACTTGCATCAAATCTCTCTTCAATCATCTGTAAATTTACATCGTTATATCCAAGTAACTGCACCACATCAATACCGGCGAGAGATATTTTCTTTTCTGTCAATTCATAACTCCTTTAATTGGTACAACAAAAACAAACGCCCTCTTAATAGATTTTCTCTATTTTGAGGGCGTTCAATATAAACTTTTTTTGCCACATCAAGTTGATGTGAGTTGACCACTCCTTAATAAATTTTACTCACTTCCTCCAGCTTTTGCACGCTTTTTTGCCCAGTAAGAACGCAATGCACTTAATTCCTCTTTCGTTAAATCAGCCTTTGGAGGTATTTTAAGTTTTTGACCTGGATAAATTAAATCTGGGTTCTTAATCTGATCTCTATTGCCCTGCCAGATTTTTGGCCACAGGAATGGGTTATCATAAATCTTCGGCTTCTTAGCAATGTTCCACAAGCAATCTCTATCCTTCCACCAAGTGCCAACAGTATAGATTGTCTCTAATCCTGCTGCCTTTTCAAGAGACTGCTTCAATGCATCCAACCGTGCTTGTTGTCCATCTAATCTATCTCTATACTTCTTTACTACATTAAGCGGGCTTTTTCTACCAGCATCTATCCATTTCTGGACACTGTCCAGCTCTGCTTTGCGAGCCCATAGATCCTGTGGACTCAGAGCTGATAGTTCATTTAGCTTAGCATCAATTTTATCGAGGTTAGCCAAAAATGGCGGAAGCAGATCGCCTGCAATTGCTGATAACTCATCGTTGCACTTCTGTAATGCTTGTGCCTTTTCAGCTTCTTGGGCCTGAAGTCCAGCTATTTCTTTCTGTAAGCTGTCCAATGTTTTTTTCAATTGCTCTTTCTTAGCAGTCAATTCATTTATTTGTTTCTGCCAGTCTTCTTTCGTCATTTCCTGAGCATACAATGATAAGGCAAATGCACTAATCAAAACAATTACTAAACTAAAAACCAATAGTTTTTTCATGTCCATCCTCCTTTCTATTTTTTCCCACTTTTTTGAGTTTTCTGAATGGCTTCTTGCAAAGCTGCCTTATCACTTGCACATTGTGCGAGCTCAGCATCTTTTTCAGCGATAGACTTGCTCAACGCTGCCTTCTCTGATTCACGAGCTTTTATTGCATTCTCCAGAGAACTTACTTCTGTCTTCAAATCATTCAACTGTTGAAGTTCCTCAGCTGAGGGCTTTTTACTGCAACCAACAATTGAACCCATAATAATTACGCTTCCTACTGCAATAAATGCGAAAGATTTTCTCATATCGCATGTCTCCTTCTTTTTATTATTGAAATTTATTATTAGGATTACGTATGTAATTATAACTATAAGACCATAAAAAGTCAAGAAAAATCGCAAATGGAGCCTATATGTCCTAAATTAATCTTTTTTAATAATTTACATCAAATTCCTTTCAGCAAAACTTATATAATTATCGCCAGCAATAATAATATGATCATGGACAGAAATCCCGATAATTTTCCCTGCATCAATAAGCTGGCGAGTTATAGCCAAATCTTCAGCACTTGGTTCAGGATTACCGCTGGGGTGATTATGCAAAAAAATTACTGCAGCAGCAGATTGGGAAATTGCTTCGCGGAAACACTCCCTCGGATGCACCAATGAAGAATTCAAAATACCTCTGCTTATTTGCTTTGGCTCAAGTAATCTATTCGTAGAATTTAATGGAAAAATCCAGAATTCCTCTTGCAATAATCCCTTGAATTGCATAGCAAAATTCTTGACAATATCTTCTGGAGATCTAATAATAATTTTATCTTTTGATCTCGATGCCCTTAGTCGTTTGCTAAGTTCGAGGGCAGCTAATATAGTAATTGCCTGATTTTCTCCTATTCCCAACCTACGCATATCATGGACGGACATTTTTGAAAGTTCAGATAATGATCCGATCCGAGTTATTAAATTTCGCGCAAGATCAACTGCTGTAATTCCCTTTTTGCCTATTCGAATCAGAATAGCCAATAATTCTACGTCAGTGAGGGCAGATGCTCCTCTTTTTAACAACCTTTCCCTGGGCCGTTCATCCGCAGGCCAGAACTTTATTGGTATGTGATATAAAATAGGCTCCGTTTTTTTGATATCATTACTTTTTTGGCGCTTCAATGCTAGATTTCCCTAAAAGAGCAATGTCTACTTCTCCGATTTTATATATTTTTCGGTTCTTATATTGTACCAAACTCAAACATGAATTCACACGATTCAATGATAATGAAATCTTATTGTGCAAACACCTATATCCTTCTATAGTACTAAGAGCATTTGCAATATCAGACCTTTTATAATTATTCATTGCAATAACATGCGTTAGTAGTTTCGCCACATCGTAACCAAGGAAAGCATTTTCCCCAGGAATAGCATTGTAAAGCTCTTTATATTTTAAGATAAAGCTACGATATTTTACATCAGTGGTATCATAATATGAATCGGCAGTAAAAATCACACCGTCAGTATACTGTCTATTCTGGTCGAGGATATTTAATTCATTCCATTCTCCTGTTCCCAGAATTTGTGTTTGTATATTGAAGTATTTAAGCTGTGAACTTACCACCGGTATTTCATCTGCACTCGAAATTGGAATAAAAATAGCATCTATGTTTTTAACAGCCAGTTCAAGACTATCATATTTAATTTTCTGATGTTTCATCGGTAATTTTAATGAATCAGCGATAATAATTCCTCTTTCTCCAAAAAGTGAGGTTACAGGCACAGCAATCCTACGTTCAACAAGTGAATCCAGTACTCTTTGCTCAACACCCCATTCTACTATTTTATTCAGTTCAGCTTGTTTAATTTTACCACTGAAATCTATCACGGGTACTTCTAATTTCTCTAATGCGCGCTGTCTCAAATCAGCTATTTCTGATCTTATGTCACCCGCCCCGGAAATATACCATTGAACATCTATTATTTTTCCTCCAAGGGAATCAATCTCATTAACAAATGAATTTACTATTTGTTTACTAATGTCGTCCTTTGGTGAAAGGACGCAAAACGTGCGCGCCTTTAAAGCATGAAAAGCAAATATAGCCATTGCTTTGCCTCTCATGTTAAAATCGGGATTTGCCTGAAAAATATACGGTCCAATAGCTGAGATTCCATTAGCATTAGCAGTTGGAGTGATTAGTGGAACTCCCCTCTCGTTGGAAATCCCGGCGCAAGCAAAAACTTCATTGCTAAGTAAAGGACCTATAATTGCTCTTACAGCCTCATTATTACACAAGTCAGACACGTGCCTTGCAGCGACGCTCAGGTTTCTTTCAGTGTCACGCAAATCATATGCAATTTTAACATTAGCTGTCTGATTATACTCATCGAAAGCCATTTTTATACCTTGGAAAAATTCCAGCCCAAGCATTTTTGCAGAAGGGTTATCCGATTTCAACATTAATGGTAACATAATTCCTATGGTTATTACGCTTTCTTTTTCGAATTTCTCCAAAAGTGTAAGCGCTTCTTGAACATATTCTATATTTGGAGGCAAGTCCGTGACTCTTCTTAATAATTGCATAGCAGAAACTATATCGCCAGCAGAAATATGCTTTTTCGCTAAAGCAAGGTCCAATAACGCTCCAATTTCGATATTTTTAATATCAGACCTTATGTATTCTACTTCCTTCATAGTAAGTTGAGAATCAACCACCACTGTCAGCATTTTCTTCGAGCGCTTGAGCAACTTTACATCGGATGAACTATTAATTACATTAATTAATTCATTAGCACAATCCTCGAACCTTCCTAACTTGCTATAATCAATTGCAAGAGTGTAGTGTGCATCGTCCAGATAATTAGAACTCGAATAGATATCTATAAAATCTTTTAACAGCTTTATTGATTCTTTCGGTTTATTCGATTCACACAACGCTTTACCAGCCATAACATATGCTGCAGTGGTGCGTTGATTTCTAGGCAATTCTTTTGCCACACGCAAGAAAATGGAAGCGGAAGTGTCGTATTTACCCATTTGATACAATTTTAGACCTTCCAAGAAGGAGCTCTCAGCCAGAGAGTTATACATTACCAGCGTATCTTCTACAAAAGTCTGAGATATCGAACTATTTTGAATAACAAGTAACAAAGTTATCAAGACAAGGTAAAATCTATTTACTAACATGGATTATTCACCCCGAGTATTGATTTGATAATGTTTAGAGGACGTAACATTCAAAATTTCCAACCAATATTCTAGAAATCTTTGCTTATTGATTTAAAGCCTATTCTTATGCCCACTATAAACAAAATAAAAGACACTAATATAATTAGCGTAATAGGAAAAATAATGATTTTCACATTAAAATGCCCAGCCGTGTAGAATTTTTCGAAGTAAACAGATACTGGACTAATAAATATAACAGTCAGAATAAATAAATATAGGATTGAAAGCAAGAACGTTATGGTTGCACCCTGGGAAGATGCAGCCCTAATTGGGTTACGTTCAAGATAATTTGCAAAATATCCTCCCAGTCCTAAATTTAAAGAAACCGTTACTAGAGAAATACAGAACGCACTAATTATTCCTAGCCACAATAAGAGCGGTTGCATCGCAGTTGATTTTACAAAAGGAATATTGCTTGAAACTCCTATGTATTCTGCCATTATAAGTATCGGTAAAAAACCCATTAGGAATTTAATCCAGAGTATTTTTCTCTCTTTAACTGGACTGCTTTTTAAAGCCCAGAAAGCTTTTCCTTCCAAACCTATCATAGGGAAAACAAATCGAAGTGCCAGCGCACTTACCATGAAACCACCGAAAGAAAAAATTATAAGATATGTTATTAATTGTAAATCGTGCAGGCGAAAACGGAGATTAAGATGACTTATGCTTATTGAAAAGATGCCCGTTAGCATCACCATAATTAAAAGATGTATCCATTGGCTTGCTTCACGAAAAAATGTGAATACTTCTTTCTTTATAATTACTTCTGTCTGAGGAGGCAAAATGCTTCGCAAACGAAAATCTATAAAATGCACCTTTTTTACATTATAAGGCTCCAAACCTGTTGATTTTATATGTAAAGAAATTAGCCAGCTTCTATAATAAAACTTATCTGCAATTAAAATGGTAATTAAGAATAAAGCTGTAGTGATTAAAAGTAAAATAAAAAGATAAGGCAGAGCTAAATTAATCTTGCCAATATCCACATAATACAAAATCATTGATACCCATTGATTTGGCAAATATTTCAAGAAAGTTGGTGTAGCTTGAACTAAATATTTATCAATATTTGGATAATAATGATGCAGTTTCTCTACAACTGTAAGTGGTCCTGTATAACTAAAAAATATGTATGTAATTGCTCCATAAAGAACAAATATCCCGGCAAGTACTTTTCTAAAGCCGATTCTGCTTGCTAACTTCATAATGGCCATCAGTATCAATACTGCCAGACACGCTGAAAGGAACATAAAGGGAATCAAGACAAAAATCAAAATCAATACAAAATAATACCAGGGATAATAAAAATATCTTCCATAGCCTAGCAACACCATCAAAGCACCAAGTAATAGTATTGTCGAGCTATAGAAAAAGTTATCAAAAAACTTTATGAGAAAAATATACTTAAAATCGACTGGCTTGCATAGAAGGAATTCAACTTCCTGAGATCTATAAAGCGTGGAGTATGATACTATAATGTTACCTAAGTTCACTGCAATGAAAAACACAAAAAGAATCATGGAGACAAAGATATGGAAGAGGTAAAGGCTTGCAAAAGTTTTTTGCATCATAAAAAAGGTTACAACATAAGCAAATCGATAGGCTCCATACGCAAATCCTATATATACGAGTAGTGAAACTAAATTACGCAGTACTGATGAAAAACGAGGGTCTAATGTTGTCTTGATATTTGAATACAGCTTATATTTTATAATGTGAAAAAATGGTGACATCAGCTCCTCGTAACCTCCAGGAACATAGATTCGAACTTGCCATCGTATCTAGCCACCTCTTCCTGAAGCTGGCTCCGAGTGTTACAGAACACCAATTTACCATTATTTATAATTCCAATTCTATCACATAATTCCTCAGCAACATTAAGACTATGAGTCGACATAAAAACAGTAACGCCTTGTCTTGCTTTTTCTAAAAGTACATCCTTGACTACCTTAGCGCTTCTTGGATCAAGGCCAATCATCGGCTCATCAATGACTATATTTGATGGATTGTGAAGCAGTGTTGCAGCTATTGTTATACGCTGTCGCATGCCTTGAGAATAATCTTCCGTTCGTTTATCTATCCAGCTACCTATTTCAAAAATATCGATTAGCTCTTCAATACGATTCTTCGATACGTCTTTTGGAATTTTGAAGAGCCCTCCTATGAAAAATAAAAATTCCCTACCTGTTAGTTTTTCGTATAAAAAGGGAACATCAGGCACGTAACCTATTGTCTCTTTCGCTTTCAATGGTTCTTTAACAATGCTATAACCATTTATAAATATATCACCTCTGGTAGGCGAAAATAAGCCAACTATCATTTTAATAGTCGTCGTCTTGCCAGCTCCATTTGGACCCAAAAAGCCAAAAAATTCACCTTGTGGAACTTTTAGCGAAAGGTTGTCAACTGCAGTGAAATTGCCAAATTTCTTAGTTACGTTTTGAATCTCAATCATAATAGTATTTATCTTTTAATTAATTAATTTCTATTCCCACTCTATAGTTGCTGGCGGTTTCGATGTAATATCATATACAACCCTGTTTATACCCTTCAATTCATTTGTGATGCGATTTGAAACGCTCGATAACAACTCGGCTGGCAATTTAGCCCAGTCTGCTGTCATTCCATCTACACTTGTTACAGCTCTTAATGCAATAACATTTTCATATGTACGAAAATCACCCATTACACCTACAGAGTAAACTGGTAAAAGGACTGCAAATGCCTGCCATACTTTATCATACAGACCCGCTTTCCTAAGCTCATCAATAAAGACATGATCAGCTTCGCGTAAGAGATTTAACTTGTCCTCAGTTACTTCACCAACTATGCGCACAGCTAGTCCAGGACCTGGAAAGGGGTGCTTACCAATTATATCATCTGGAATTCCAAGCAGTTTACCAATTTCACGTATTTCATCCTTAAATAATTCACGGAATGGCTCAATCAGTTTAAATCTCATTTTCTCCGGCAAGCCACCCACATTGTGATGAGTCTTTATTGTAGCAGATGGTCCTTTAAAGGAAACAGATTCTATAACATCTGGATACAATGTGCCCTGTGCAAGATATTCAATTCTACCATCAAGCTTCTTTGCTTCGTTTTCAAAAATTTCTATGAAGGTATTCCCTATTATCTTTCTTTTTTCTTCAGGATCTGTTATTCCAGATAAACGCGAAATAAAAACCTTCGAAGCGTCCACATATTTCACATCAATGTTAAATTTATTCTTGAAAGTATCTACCACCTGTTCGCTTTCGTTTTTACGCATTAGTCCATTATTTATATGTACACAGTGCAAATTCTTGCCTATTGCTTTATTTAGTAAAACTGCCAGAACAGATGAATCTACACCGCCACTCAATGCGCAGATCACCCCCGCAGAAGCAACTTTATCGCGTATTTCTTTAATTGATTTGTCAATAAACGATTCAGAATTCCATTCACCTTTTGCTTTACAGATTTTATAAAGAAAATTGTATAGTATTTTTTTTCCATCTGGAGTATGCACAACTTCTGGATGAAATTGCACACCATATATCTTCTCTCTTAGATTTCTAATTGCACATAGTGGAGAATTTGTAGAACTTGCAATAACCTCAAAGCCATCGGGCAATTTTTGCAATGTATCTCCATGACTCATCCAAACCTGAATACAGTTAGAAAGCTCTGAAAACAAGTCAGAATTACTAAAAATCTTGAGTTCAGACTTTCCATATTCCCGCCTTGCCGATGGATCAACACTACCACCAAATTGCCTGGCAATCAGCTGTAAGCCGTAGCATATTCCAAGTATTGGGATGCTTAATTTGTAGACATTCGGATCAGGAAGGGGAGCATCTGGCTCGTATACACTTGAAGGTCCCCCAGAAAAAATTAATCCAATTGGAGCTCTCTTTTTTATTGAATCTGCTGGATAATCAAATCTCTGGATTTCTGAATATACTCCTAATTCACGAATGCGGCGCGCTATTAGTTGAGTATATTGCGAGCCAAAATCTAGAATAAGCACAAATTCATTAGTTTCCATACCAGAATATATGGAAAAAGTTGATTTGCTTCAAACTTCATTGGGAACAAAAAAAAGGAAAAATCTTAGGAAACCTATACTTGGAACAATTAACCCTGAGCAGACCCCTGCGGGTTTTCCGTATCTTCATCTAAATTTGTTTGATAAAGCTGTAGTAGTATACGTTGAATAACGCCATTAATATTGGCAATCGCTTCTGTTGAAGAGAACCTCAAAACTTTATAGCCCTTTTTCCTCAGATAGTCATCAAATGCTGCATCTTTGCGTCTTCCCTCTTCAGTATCATGCCTTCGCCTGTTCATCTGCACAACAAGTTTAATTTTTGGTGCATAGAAATCGACAAAGTAAGGTCCAATCTTAACCTTCCGCTCGAAACTTACGCCAAGCTTTTTCTGCCTGATTTCTGCCCATAAAAGCCGTTCGGCTTCTGACATTTCTGGTCTGCTCTTTCTGCCCACATTGTTCCTTATTATGCTGTTATAATAATCACTAACGTTTCCATTCATATGAACTACTCTCCTTTTGAGCCTTTTACTGGAAATATTTAGCCACTACTACAAGCTACCCGACAAAAATACTTTAAACGATTTCGTAAACTCCCTAAAACCTTCTTAAATTAGTCCCCTTTTCGTAAATTGAGAACAACAAAAATTTAACCGGAAAAATTAGTTATCCGTGTAAGATTTAGCTTAAAAAAATTTTGATAATTTTTAGGCTCCCCCTCGTACTACGATAAATAATGTAATTAAAAAGATTTTAAAAAGTCAACTCTTAACAGAAAAAAATATTCTTAAGTATTTCGCTAAGCTAATTCAAAATGAATACTTTAGCCTAACGAAACCCATTTGCCTTTCTGGACCATACTCCGATAAATCCTTTCCATAAAGACACAGAGCTATTAAAGAAAGATCTAAATTCTCTTTTAATGAATAACTGAACATTGGTAGCAGTGCACAAGAACCATCGTAAGGATTTTGCAACATCATAATGTCCCCGCGTAACAACGGAGTAACATCATAACCTATATGATAAAACAGTTCAAGCTTTGAGGGTGAAAGCAATCCAATTTCAGAAGCACTGTAAATATACAGCCCAATCTGTTCCGTTTTACCTATATCGTTAAATAAAATTTCAGAATGAATATATAAAGAGTTAGAAAAAGTATAATCGACGGAAAGTACTGCGCTAAATTGAAGACGATTTTCTTTTGCAAATAAATTTAAGGTATCAATATTTGATGATGCCGGTGATTGCATCAACAAAAGTTCACCACGAAAACCAGCTCCATGAATATCACCTGCCCAATTTGTACCAGCAAGAAATCGATTCTTATGAAAACCCGATAATATAGAAAAATCATATTCATGCACATTCCCAGTGTATTGCACTGCTACAGTGCTATTTTTCTTCTCCTTAGCTGGCTTGAAAGCTAAATCGAATTTGGAGAGTTCCGAAGTATAATATTGGATTCTAACAGCATCTACAGCTGAACGTTCTTCATAATCGAAATCAAGAATGGACAATGGATTGAATAAATCCGTAATATTCCAGACTAAACTCGTCCCCCATGCAATACGCTGTTTGCCAACGCTAATCTGAAGATCGTGTAAATGAAAATCTAGCCACATCCTATCACATTCAAGGTAATTAATGCTCTTCTTTTTCTTCCACAAAAATCCCTCCCATTTCAATAGAGACGTTTTGTTTCCAAAGTTTTGCTCATAATCTGGGATCGTTTCCGGTGACTTGCCATATATAATAAGATCTCTTAAGCCTAGCGAATAAGTTATATCATCATTTAAGTAGTATTTAAAATTTACGCGCGAGTGCAGGGTATGATCTATTAGGTTCTTATCTATCCCCGAAATACTTGTTGAACTAAACAGGTATTTAATATAGCCACCTATTTCATATTTTTGCCCAAGAATAGGCTGGAATTGCAGTGAAAACAATAAAAGGAAGAAAAGCCTAGCTTTGCTTAACATCTGATTTAACTCTCCCATCTTCCAGAGTTACTATTCTTCGAACCCTTCTTATCACCTTATGGTCATGAGAGGCAAAAATAAAAGTCATTCCTAGTTGCTTGTTTAAATGTTCCATCAAATCCAGCAGCTCTTCAGCAGATTCCGTATCAAGATTTGCTGTTGGCTCATCAGCTAAAACAAAAGACGGGCGGGAAGCAAGGGCTCGGGCAACTGCCACCCTTTGTTGCTGACCACCTGAGAGCTCAAATGGTCTTGCATGCAACTTATCACCGAGTCCGACAGCTTCTAACAGCTCCACGCTCCGCTTTTCTCGTTCTTCCTTCTTGGCCCCCTGCAGAAGCATTATAAACTCAACATTCTCTTTTGCTGTCAGAACTGGAATTAAATTAAAGGATTGGAAAACAAACCCGATATTCTTCAAACGGAACTCAATGAGTTTGTCGGTCTTTAAGCGGGATATATCCATTCCATTTATTACCACTTTGCCATAAGTGGGGCTATCCAGTCCTCCAATCATATTAAGCAATGTAGTTTTACCTGAGCCTGAAGGGCCCACTATAGCGGTAAACTCACCTCTCTCGATTTCCAAATTAACGTCGGTCAGTGCGTGAACAGGCACTTTGGTTTCGTCATAAATTTTACTCACGTTCTCGATTCTAATCAATGCCATGTTTCGATCCTTTAATACGTTCTAATTGCTTCTGCTGGCTTCAATCTTATTGCTTTAACTGCAGGAGAAATAGCTGCAATGGTTGCAGTTGCCGCCATCATTATGAAAAGACTTATATACATATGCAACGGCAGTTCTGGATACAAAATAGCAGGCATTCCATACGCCGACATTCCCTCCTCCAATGCAGAAAGATTTATTCCTCTTTTCGAGTAGAACTCAATAGTAAGATATCCGATTATAGTACCTATTATACCCCCCGTGAAGAGCAAAAGAATTGATTCCATTATTATCATTGCAAATAGTTTCTTTCTTTTCATGCCTACAGCCATAAGCATACCAAATTCTCGAATACGCTCAAACACAGACATCATAATGGTGTTCGAGACGCCAAAGAGCAGTGCAAAAAGAATAATTCCCATAAAAATATTAAGCTCGAGATAGAGGAACTCTTGTATAAACGCAAACTCAGGTGCAAGGTCATTCCAATCTTCAACCTTAGCGAAATCTATCTTTGATCTCAGGTAGTTCCTCAACGTGTCGACGTGCTCAGAACTGGTAGCTCGTATTGCAATTTCATGAACAAGTGTGACATTCCCGAGCAAGCTTGCAATATCATCTTTTTTCACAAATACAGTTGTGCCATCGTAATTTAACGATTCAGTTTTATATATACCGGAAACTCTAAATGCAGATGACACAAGATTGTTATTCATATCCTGAAATGAAAGAACCACTTTCGAATTAAGTCTTACTTTCAACTTCTCAGCCAGTTTATTCCCAATTACTATTTCATTATTCTTTTTCTGCCCAAAATATGTTCCTGTGATTATTTTCTGATAAATGGATGTAATTTCTTTCTCTGCTTCTGGATCTATTGCAAATATCCTTACGCCTGCGGTCGATACAGGCGAGGATGCAATACCTTCAAGAATGGTGCGCTCGCAGTACTTTTTCAGGAACGGAGCTTCCTTCAAAATATCTTCTATTTTTCGCACATCTGGTATGCTCTGTGATAGAAGCTTTTCATCTCTAAATTTCGGGTGATGGATTTGAATATGGGACAACTCTCTATTAATAGCGGATTCAATTGTTGTTTCCCACATACCAATCATAACGCCATTTGAAGCCACGCCTCCCCATATTCCAACAATTGCGGACAAAATTAATATGAGGCTCCGTTTTTTATTTCGCCATATATTTTTCCATGCAAGCTGTAAAAGCATACCTACGCTCTCATTGCTTTAATAGGATGGAGTTTACGTATAAAATTTACAGGATACAAAGCAGAAAAAAGTGCAATTGCCAGCACGACAAGTGTCTGTGCTATAAATATACTCACATCGGTGCTAAACGGAAGAACAGGCTCAACTCCAAACTTCAATGATGCCTCAGCTAGTTTACCAGTAAATTCAATAGGATTTCTTTTGAAGTAAATTATGATAGGGATAGAGGCAATAAGTCCAGACATAGCACCAAGAAAAGAAATAAAAATTGCTTCGATTGTTGTAACAAGAATTAACACGGATTTTCTCATACCGATCGAAATTAGAATGCCAAATTCCCTTGTTCTTTCAACTGTCATCATCATAACCGTGCCAAATATTCCAAAAGCGATTATCAAATATAAAATTCCAATCATAATTCTTCCACCTACATTATCGAGCAGGATTCCCTGTACAAGTTCAGGCATCATATCTTCCCATCGCATAACTTCATATTTGCCCTTTGCTATAGCCTTAATGGTTTCATATACTTTATCGAGTTTTCTTGGATCATTAATCATTACTGATATCGTTGTCAATTTGCCCTGCATGGAAAAAAGTTCCTGCCCATAAGAAAGTGACATATACATAAATGTATTGTTCAAATCTGGCAATGCAAATTTAAGTATACCAACAATCGGTACCAATGTAGCTGCAGTTACTCCATAAATACCCTGTCCATAAAGAACCACAGTATCACCTGTGCTGACATTGAGCATTCTAGCAAGGCCTTCGGAAATTAAAATACCATTGTCACTATCATTCAAGTATCTCCCAGCTACAAGCTTATTCTTTAATCGAGTCATTGAATTTTCTTTTTCAGGATCGATACATACAACCGAACCTACTTTCGTAATTTCTTTTGACGAAACGAGCATAAAATTTTCCAGACGCGGGACAGCTACTTCCACATGCTCAATATTCTCTATGCTTGAGATAAAAACACTGTCTGCTTCTATAGATTTTTCAAGACTTCTTTCATCCCAGTATCCAATTCCATGTATTTGTATGTAACCCGTGTACATTCTTACTGCACCGTCTATCATAATATCATGTTGACCATGCTGAAAAGACTCCGTTATTAATGCCAAAAGCATTGCAAAAAACACGGATGAAAATGCTAAGATTGTCCTTCTTTTGTTCCTCCAGAGATTTCGCCATGCAAGTTTAACGTAAAGCTTCATTCTATTTCACTCTTGTCATGTTCTGTTGAGAAAAGAACGATTTGTCTACCTCAATGTTAAATTTGATTTTCTGGTACTCGATTATTGTTTTATTACCTTCTTTATCAAGCGGAATCATTTCCCAGTGAGCTGGGATTAGCCTTCCATCCATTTCTTTAATCTGACTTCCTACAAATATTTTTACTAAGTTATTTTCTTCATCGTAAAATTCTGTCTTAAGGTGAATGTAGCTTCCTTTTGCTATATAGCTTATTACCTTACCCCAAACAATTCCTGCTTCTGGCTTTGGAATGGATTCGATTTTGTAGCAAAGGAAATTATCTATTTTCTCTTCACCGACAATTTTATGTTCATAGTCGTTGACATATGACGAAGACCTTACCAGGTCATCGTTTGTAAAATCAGAACCCATCCAGGATTGATTCATCATAGATGGTGGAATTTTAATGGTTTTCTGAACAGTAGGTAGCCAGTTCCAGATTTCGTTCTTCCTTTTCAATGTAACAGTTCCTTTATCCCGGGCAGGTTCGGTTACATAAACCAGCACATAATCGGGTTCTAGAGCCCAAACCTTCATACCGAATTTTCTCTGCCAGGTTGGCTTTATGATTGTCATGGTCATCTCCAAATAACTGCTTTTGGCATAATGCAGATCTTCAGATTTCTTAACAATCTCTAAAGCCGTCTGGGAATAGGTGCTACTAATTACTATTGAAAGTGTTAGAATTAACTTTTTCACCTTAGCTCCATGTCCCTGATTTAACATTTGCAAACAATTTAAGAAATATTTATCGAACTATCTAATTGACATCCACTTTTTAGAAATTATAGGATAAAAATGAAGTGAAACTCAATCTTATACCCCAATCTATATTAAAAATTATAAAGCAAGTAAACTGAGCTGATAAGGTACAATCTCTGCAATAGATTTTAGAAAAACCACAGAACTTTATCCAACTTTACAGACTTTTCTTTTAAGTCAACTTGAATAAGTTTTTCTTGCAAAGTTATAATACACTTTGTAGCTTTACTTCTAAAGGCAAAATTAATTACATGTTTTATGAGGCTATGCAAGTAATTATACAAAATTAGGAGAAAACTATGAGGAGAAAAGTTGTATTTCAAATACTATTAATTTTAATAATTGGATCTATTGTTAATGTTTCTGGTTGTAAGAATAATGAGGAAGAATTCTGGAAAAAGGTTCAAAGTGAGAATACCATAGCTATGTACGAGGAATACATTAAAAAGTACCCAAACGGAAACTATGCTGATCAAGCACGGGCAGCAATAGAAGAAATCGCTACATATGAAAAAGTATGTTCTGAGAACAACATAGAGTCATACAAGAGATATCTTAAGCAGTACCCTCACGGAAGATATGTCTCTCAATTAGAAGAAAAAGTTCTTAAGCTAAAATTTTCTGAAGGAAAGGTCATTCGTATTATGGTCATGCAGAACTACGAAAAAGCTAACAAGGTAAATCTCCCTTTTTATGAATTGACAAAGAAAATATTTTGGGAATACACTGATTTTTATCCTGTAAAAGAAGATTCGATGATGTATAACGGTACATTTTCAATCAAAGCCAGAGGCATAGCCAGTTGTGATTCAATAAAAGGAAAATGTGTTTGGACAACAGCCACAATTGAAGGGGAAATTTTTTTCTCTATAAAAGGCGGTAAAGCCATATCATGGGACTTTTTTAATACTTATCAGGAACTGGCTCCTGCAGAAAGTAAATTTCTTACACCAAACGATGCACCTTTTGAAAAAGCTTTTTCAGAGGGATTTCTAGTAGGTTTATTCAAAGCAATCAGAGATTTAAAAGGTTTAGCTCCTCTTGTCTCTGCATTGAAAGATGAAAACTCTAGAATACGTCATTCGGCGCTACAAGCTTTAAAAAAAATTAATCCAAAGTGGGCAGAAACCGAAGAAGCAAAAAAATTGGTACCAGAATTTATATCTGCGTTAAAGAACAAGGAATGGGTTGTTCGATTTGCAGCCGCCAAAGTCTTGGGGGAGATAAAAGATTCAATAGCTATTAAACCTATCATATCTACGCTAAAAGATGAAAACGATTATGTCCGTGAAGCAGCTGTTATAGCTCTTAGAAATATGAAGAATCTGCAAGAAACAGACATTTTCTTAAATGCTCTGAAAGATAAGTATGTGGGGGTTCGCGAAGCTGCAGCGGAAGCTCTCAGAGACAGAAATGACCCACGAGCTGTTGAAGCTTTAATTTTTACACTAAAAGATGAAAATCCATACGTTCGTAAAAAGGCAGTTGAAACTCTTGGGAAGATAAGAGATAGGCGCGCCGTACAACCCCTCATCCTTGCTCTAAACGATAAGGTTTTTTGGGTCCGTGGAGCAGTAATCGAAGCTCTTGGACAGATAAAAGATCCGCAATGCATAAAACCCCTTACTTCAGTTTTAAGAGATGAAGAATGGAGTGTTCGATTTTTAGGAGCTAAGGCTCTTGGAGAAATAGGCGAAATAAAAGATCCTGATGCCCTCCAAGCTCTAATATCCGCTTTGGCAGATAAAGATCTAAATGTCCGAAATGCTGCAGCTGATGCTCTTGAGAAAATAAATCCACAATGGATGAAAACAAAAGAAGCAAAGAAAATGGTTCCAGAGTTTATCAAAGCGATGAAAGAAGAAGAGTGGGATGTTCGTATAGCAGCAGCCAATGTTCTTGGAAAAATAAAGGACACAACTGCTGCAAACTCACTTATCTCAGCCTTGAAAGACGAAAACATCAACGTACGAATTGCGGCACTAGAAGCACTCAGAGAAATAAGGACTTCAAAAAGTCTTAAAGCTCTTATCCTTGCATTAATAGATGAAAATTGGGAGTTTAAGCAGGTAGCCTCGAAAGTTCTTGAGGAAACAAATCCAAAATGGATGGAAACAAGAGAGGCACAAGAATTAATTTCAGAATTGATTTCTGCTCTGAAAAATAAAAATTGGAGTATCCGAATGTCTGCAGTTGAAACACTTGGAGAAATCAAAGACCCAAGCGCTATAAAACCGCTTAGCTTTGTAATGCATAATGATGAAATCTTATATGTTCGCATATCAGCAGTCAAAGCTCTTGGAAAGATAAATGATCCACAAGCCCTTCATGCCATCATCACCGCCTTAAAGAATGAAAACATGGAAGTCCAACAGACTGCATTCGAAACTATCTCAAAAATAAATCCAAACTGGGGTGAAACTGAAGAAGCAAAAAGGATGGTCATTGAATTTATATCTTCACTAAAAGATGAAAATTATATTATACGTACAGGATCAGCCAGAGCCCTTGGCGAGATAAAAGATTCTCGTGCAGTCAACCCCTTAATCTCTGCACTAAAGGACGAATATTCTAATGTCCGCGAGGCAGCGGCCGAAGCTCTTAAAAAGATCACAGGTATGGACTTTGGTACAGATTATAATGAGTGGAATAGCTGGCTACAATCTGAAAAAGATAAAAATATTAAGAAATAAGCTTATGACTTGATGCAGTGATATAAAGCTTGCCCAGAGCGATTGAGTAAGTAGTAATAATAATGTCAAATCCAACATACACTAGCTAGTGTGCCGACTTATAGCTGGCCTCGTATTGCATCACTTACAGCTTACTACCATACCACTGGTAATTTCATTGTAAGTTTTATTATACTTTAATAATTTTGAATCCTTTAAACATGCATTAAGTTGTATGAGCATCACGGTAAATATTCACTTGCTCCTATCCTGATAAAACCGATCTTTATGAAATAATCGTTTTACCTTTTTGGCAAGATTTATCATTTCGTCGAACCTATTTAGTAGAATCGCTCCTGTTTATCTTATCGCTCACTTATCTACACTCTCCATTTTATTGCCAGAAAAAGCCATTTCCTTCTAATTCCACTGATGGTAATTTATTCACCGTTATATGCCATAATAGCCCCACCCTTTCAAGAAAATGCAGAAAATATAAGAAACCCCAAGCCAGGGATCTATCTCCCTATATCAATTGTCTTGTCTTTTACCCTACTTTATTCCAATGTAATTACGATAATTTTATTCGTCAAGGACAAGTATTATTTTTAATGTAGATTTTACTACGGTATTTACCTTATTTTTAAATTACGGTTTATACTTGATTTTTTTTATTTTTGCTATTTCTATATTATAGTAGAGAAAAGAAAAATAATCGGGCGTTCAAAATGAATAAACTAATAGCCAATGTCGCCAAATATTTTAAGACATTAGGTTTTTCAACCCTTATTTTTACATCTCTACTTCTTTCACAGACTACTGCCTGGCGCGGAACTGTTAGCACCGCATGGGAAAACGCAGCAAACTGGACGAATGGTGTACCAACTGCAACATCAACAGTAATACTTGGAGATGTGGCACCTACAAGGCAGCCTACAATTTCAAGCACGGTTACTATTGCAGCCCTTAGCTTTCGATCAGCGTCCGCTATTACATTAACTATCGGCACAGGTGGTTCATTAATAGTTACCGGTGACGTAAGCGGAACTTGGACAGCAAATCAAAGGCACACAATAGCAATCGGCGCACAGACAATGTACATCAATGGAAATTTCACCAGTGGAACAAGTAATTTTCGAAGAATAAATATAACAATTTCTAGTGGAACGCTTAATATTAGAGGAGATTATACTGGAACTGGTACATTAACATTTAGCGCTACCGGTTATATGTATATTGGAGGAAACTATACATCAACCGGAGCTTTTACACGTTCAACGAGTACGGTTATATTCGATGGAACAGGTAACCAAACTGTAAAAGCCACAACTTATTACAATCTTGTTATAAACAAAACATCCGGCACGGCAAACTTAGCAGGTGCTACAACAATTAGGGGAGGAACATTAAACGTAGCTCAAGGTACATTAAATATTGGTGGTAATACATTAGATGCACGAAACAATGTAATAGTCAACGGAATTATTAGTGGAACAGGTTCAATTACACTTTCTACAAATACAGCTACTATAGACGGAACGGGACAAATTACAAATACAGGTACTATTACGATAAGCGCAAATAAAACTTTCCTTTCTACAGCAAACCTGACAATCGCAGGTCAAATAACAATTAACAATGGAATTACAGTAACAAACAACGGTACTGTAACTTCAACCAGTGCTAATGGTATTGTTGGCGGAGGAGCTACAGCTACGTGGATCAATGCAGGGGGTTCCACATTAAACATCGCAGGACCGTTATTAGCTACTGGTACCTTAAATGCCAGTGCAAATCCAAACACAGTTAATTACAACGGCACAACAGTTGCTCAAACAGTGAAGGCAACAACATATTACAACTTAGTTATTACAAAAGGCACACAAACAGCAACGCTTGGCGGGAATATAACAGTAAATGGAGATTTAACGATTGCATCGGGCACACTTGCCTCTTCAACTTATTCAATGACTCTAAATGGCAACTTTGCGAATGCCGGCACATTCAATGGAAATACAGGCTTAGTTACAATGGCAGGAACAAATGCTACAATAAGTGGTGCAGGTACTTTTAATTTCTATACTTTATCAGTAACAGGTTCAGGTGTTACGGTTGCTGCAAACTCTACATTGACTATTGCGGATAATCTTTCCACATCTGGAGCAGGAACATTTACACACACTGCTGGCGGCACAGGCATCATTACAATGTCAGGTACTGCAAAGACAATAAGCGGAGATAACATCCAGCTCGATGATCTAACCGTCACGGGCTCTGTTACAATGAATAATTCTATGGCAATGACTGGCAATTTGAATGTTAGCGGTTCTTTTACCGGTGCAACTGGCACTACGCTAACAATGAGCGGAAATGGAAGTACAATTAGCGGAAGTGGAACTATTACGCTTAGTTCACTTTCAGTTATAAATAACGTTACTGCAACAACAAGCGTTCAAATAAATCAGAACTTATCGGGCGGAACAATTACTGCTACAAGCGGAACATTTACATTTAATGGAAATCCATCTCAACTATCAGGAACTGCAAATCTTTACAATGTTACTGTAAGCAGTGGAGCTGCACTGCGATTAATGACAAACGCCCAATTAGGTATTGCCAATATTTTTACACTTACAGGAGCACTTGATGCAGTAAATGGTGGCACTCCAAATACCGTTGTTTACAATGGCACTGGAGCACAAACTGTCTTATCGGCAACGTATCATAATCTTACATTATCGAACGGAAATACAAAGACAGCAAATGGTGTACTCACTATTAATGGAAATCTTCTTATAAATACTGGCACAACATTTTCGGCGGGTACATATACTCATACCATCCAAGGAAATATTACCAATAATGGCGCATTCACACCCGGCACAAGCACCGTGCAAATGACAGGCTCGAATGATGCAACAATTAATGGGACAAGTGCTACAACATTCAACGTGCTGACAATAAATAAATCGAACACAACAAATACAATCACATTAGGAACAAATGTTACCGCAGGTACGGTAAACATGACAAGCGGAAACATTAACACTGGTTCAAATAGCATCACTATCACAAACACTCGTACTGGCAACGGATATATCATTGGCACGATAACTCGTACTCACTCCTACTTTGCAGGCATAGCCTACGCATTTGAAAGTCCATACAACACAGTCACTTTTTCAACTGTTGGAACGGTATCTTCGATTACCATCACGGTAACGATTGGCGCAGTAGGCGACTTTCCTTTTGGCGGTTCTATCAACAGGCAATATAATATTTCTGTAACTGGCTCAGGTTATACTGCAACATTACGATTACATTACTTAGATGAAGAATTAAATGGCAATAACGAAGCGTCAATGCAACTGTGGCGGTACAATGGAACAACATGGAATGTTTCGGGTAAGACAGGCAGTAATGAAACCGACAACTGGGTTGAGCAAAGCGGATTGACAAATATTACAAACAGATGGACTATTTCTGATGATCAAAACGTTGTGCGCTGGAACGGAGGAACAAGCTCATCATGGTCAACTGCAAGCAACTGGACTGCTGTTCAAGGATCTCCTTCCCTGCCGCCATCAGCAAATGATATAGTCCAGCTTGGAACATCTGCTTTTAGCAACCAACCCGTTATAAGCTCAAACGTAAGTATAAAAAACATGATATTCGGAAGTGCTCAATCAGTTACACTTACAATTAGTTCTGGTGGTTCATTGACGACTACAGGTATAAATGGCCAATGGAGTGCAAATGCTGTGCACACAATAGATGTAGGCTCTCAGACTCTTACAGTAAATGGTGACATTTCGCTTAGTGATGGGGCTGCCAATCATTCTATAAATCTAAATCTCAGCAGTGGCTCAATTACAATTACAGGAACGCTATCGCAATCTGGCAATGCAAGCGTATCGCTTGGTTCAGGCTCGCTAACAATAAGTGGTAACTTCAACTATACAAGCGGTACATTCTCTGCTGGAACCAGCACTGTTACATATAATGGTGCAGCCGACCAAGTAGTTGGTGGCGTGACTTATAACAACCTTGTAGTAAGCAAATCGGGTGGTACTGCAAACCTGAATAGCCCGGCAACTGTAAATGGGAACTTTACATTATCTACAGGCGGCACATTTTCTGCTAATGCTAACCTCACCGTGAATGGAAATATCAATATAGGGACTTCTACAACTTTGAATGCTAACAATTCAACTATAACAGTTGGTGGAAATTGGGTACGTGCAGGAACATTTAACCCCGGCACATCAACCGTTATTTTCAATGGATCAAATGATCAAGCAATTGATGCCACAACATTTAATAATCTCGTTATCAACAAGCCGGCGGGAATTGCATCGCCAACAGGTGCACTTGTTATAAACGGTAACTTTACGGTTGCAAGCGGTATCTTTGATTTAAGTAACTACACAGTTAATAGAGCATCTCTTGGGGGAACATTTAGTTTATCAGCAAATACAGTTTTCAGGTTATCTGGTGCAAGTAACTTCCCTGCCAACTATGCAACATATTCCCTTGCAACATCAAGCACAGTAGAATATTATGGTACAACAGCACAAACTGTGCAGGGCGGAATCAGTTACGGAAACCTGACAATCAACAAGAGCGGCGCTTCCGCAACACTTGGCAGTTCAACAACAATAGCCGGCGACCTAACCATACAGAATAACAGCGCCTTGAATTCAAACTCTTACTCAATTACTCTGCAAGGCAACTGGATAAACAACGGAACATTCAATGCCGGAACTGGTGCAGTTCAACTTGCCGGCACTGGAAAAGCAATAAGTGGAAGTTCACAGAATACATTTAACAATCTGACTGTATCTGGAAGCTATACCTCATCAGTAAATAATTCCGTCAACGGAACACTTGCCATAACTGCAACCGGAATACTTACGGCCGGCTCAACCACATTAAACATAATAGGCAATCTGTCGAATAATGGCACGCTAACATCGAGCGGTATTATTAATTTCGCAGGCACTCAGGCACAAACAATAGCAATGAACGCTGGATTCTTAAGCAATGGAACTGTGAACTTTAACGGCACAGTTGCGCCAGTATTCAGCGGTTCAAGTCCGCCTACATTTAATAATCTCAACATTAACAACACAGCCGGAATATCTCCTACAACTGGTTGGACAGTGAATGGAGCATTTACCGTAGCTGAGGGTTCCACATTCAATGGCGGTTCGGTAACGCACACATTCAATGGACAATTTACAAACAATGGCATAATAACAAGCAGTGGGGTGCTTAGATTTTTGCCATCTTCACCTGTAACAATTACTCTCTATGGAACATCTTTTACAAGTACAGGAACAGTTGAATTTGGCGGTTCAGGCCAGCTTACAATTGCAGGAGCATCACCAAACATTAGCACACTGACCATATCGAATACACATCCAGCCGGCGTAACATTAGCAGCGGGTTGGACGATAAACGGGGATTTGAATATTTCGTCAGGTGCGTTATTGAACGGCGGTGCATTCAATTACACTATTAATGGCTCCATCAATAACAGTGGCACCTTAAACGGTCAATCTTCAACAATCACGATGACAGGAACTGGCGAATCTATCGCAGGGGAAGGCACTGTATTCAACAACCTTACCATCGCCTCTGGTGCATCGATAGCATTGAATTCAAGTATCAGCATTACTGGCAATTTGATTGTGAATGGAACACTTGATGCAAGCTCACAGACCATAATTTTTACAGGCAATACTTCATCTATAATAGGCGGTGCTGTAAATCCTATAAATTTAAGTAACCTAACAATAGACAAAACATCTGCAGCAACCACGCTTGCACAAAACATTGCAGGAATAAACGCGTTATATATCAAAAATGGAATGTTTGATATTGCAACTTATACAATGACTCAAGATATCGACGGCGGAAGCATCACAATGGATGCTAATACTTATCTGAGAATTGGCGAAGCAAGCGGATTACCTGCATTTGAAACATACGATTTAGACCCGCTCAGCATTGTAGAATACTACAGCAATTCACCTCAAACAGTAACTCAAATAGATTATGGAAGTTTACTTTTCTCTGGTTCAGGCATCAAGACAATCAACACAAATCTATTGGCAAATGGAGATTTCACTATATCAACTGGAACTCCTGTAACTTTAAATGGGACCATAACTCTGACAGTGAACGGAAACTGGCAGGATAATGGTAATTTCTCACCAGGGACAAGCACGATTAGATTGAGTGGCTCTGGAAAATCAATCTCTGGAGCTACAAACTTTAACAATCTTGATATAACAGGCAGCATAACAAACCTTGGTACTGCAACCGTGAACGGAGAACTCACTGGAAGTGGCACTTTAACACAAGGAAACAATTCAACATTTATTATAAATGGACAACCTATTACTATTAATGCAATTAATGCTGAAGCGTACCCGAACGTAATTATTTATGCTGGTATCAATAACCAGGTAATAAAACCGACAACTTATTATGATTTAATAATCAGGAATTCAGGAACCAAAACTGCGAGTACAAACTTTGTTGTGAATAACGATTTGACTGTAGAAGAAGGTTCAAAGTTAGACATCGGCTCAGGCATTACAATACAGGTCATTGGTAAAGTGACAACTGCTGGCGCTATTAATAACAACGGAAAACTCTTGATATCTGACTAATTGAGCAATAACTTTACCCAGTCACTATAACAAGAAAAAATTAGCTGTATACACCAGTAAACAGCCCTGAATCAAAGTGTATACACATTAGTCATATATTATTTTAAAAATTGAGGCATTAGCAGGGTGGCATAATTATTGACACATTAGCAATTAAAATTGTAGAAATCTAAAAAATTGGAGGTGTAATATCATGAAAAAAGGAATCCTTTTGGCACTGCTGTTAGTCGGAATTGCATTTATAATCTGCAGTAATAAAGCCAATGCAGGTGTAAGTGTAAACATCGGGTTTTTCTATTCATCGCTGGGTCCGCATGGAGAGTGGATAGAAATTGAACCTGGATTTGTTGTATGGAGGCCATTCCACGTACACAGATACTGGAGACCATATATGCTTGGCAGGTGGGTATGGACAGCTTACGGATGGTATTGGCTCTCAGATGAACCATTCGGATGGATTGTATATCACTACGGTAGGTGGTACTATGATGATTACTATGGATGGATCTGGGTGCCAGACGATGTATGGGGACCTGCATGGGTTGAGTGGAGATATGATGATGATTATATAGGCTGGGCACCATTGCCACCTTATGCGGCTTTTAGAATACATATCGGAATAAGATTCACGCGCACATGGGTTGCACCTCCTCACTATTGGGTATTCATTCGTTACAAGCATTTTGGCAGACCAATTACATATGGACACATAGTTTCATCCGAACGCCACATTAGAAGAATAATCGGCAGAACACGCAGCATTCACCAATATAGAGTTGAGAACGAAAGGGTGGTTCATATAGGAATTGATCGAACTATTATTGAAAGAAGGACAAGAACTCCTATACGAGAAGTCACAGTAAAAGAGGTTAGGGAAAGAAGCGGAGAGCGACCGGTTCTGGATAATCGAAAGCAAAACGTTGAAAGAATAGAAATCTATAGACCTACGCGAGAAGAAATTCAGCGTCCTGCTGAACGGCCCACTATAAAGCGTTCAGAGCGCAAACCAACGCTTGATGTTAATGAAATCACACGTTCCAGAAGCGAAACTCAAGATAGAGACATCCAATTACAACGGGAACAAAGAGAAAAAAAATCTGAGCAGATTCAATCCGAACAAAAGGTTGAACAGGAAGAGCGGGCTAATACCAGAAGTCAACCCAGACAACAGGATATACAGAAAAGTAAAATTGATAGGCAGGAAAAACGTAAGGAACTAATAGAGCGCCAGGACAATCTTCCGAATCCTCCGGTAAGAGAAAGACCTGCTATTGTAAAGCCTCAAAAGGAAAAGCAAAGTCCCCAGGTGCGGCAATATTATCCACGAGAGTCACAACGTTCTCGATCTGAAGGCAAAAAGCAAAGGTAAAAAAACGACCGAAAGTAAATTGTGCAGTAATTGTAATCCGCAACAGGCGGAAAAGCAATTTTATTTTTATTTTTCAAATATATTTACTACTTCGTTGGCTCTGTCATCCACCAGGAATTTTTTCTTTTGAGTAAACGACTAAACATTCTTAAAAAAATATAATTAATCGGACTTTGTAATCAATTCAATAAAATCCAGCGATTGATTTCCAAAGAAATCTATAAAATAAAAAATCGCATGCCTATCAGAAATTATTTTCACGTTACAAATACCTAACCTATCTACATTGATTAAAGTTAACTTATTACGTTCAAAAAAAGGATTCATTTCGCCAACGGAAACTTTTTTAAGTCTTAGGGCAATAACATCAGCCACAATTTCATAAAGTTTTCCACCCTGAGAATAATACCATTTACCGTCTTTTTTCAGATATAACCTATCTCTTAGCCTTACTTCAGTTATCAAAGTATCTACTATTTTACCAACCGTGCGTGTTTTTACACTTATATTTCTCACCAGTCTGCCAGACGATAGTTCCTTTACTAAATTAAAAAATTCTGATCCACTTGATAATTTTATATAATACCTAACCCTGGATTCAACTTTCTTTATAACGCAGTTCAATGCAAGTAAGATTGAATCTATATTTTGATTTATAGCTTCTTCATTAAAAACAATTTCGATGTCGCCAAGGTCTAATTCATATATCTGTCCACCATGCTTTACACACCATTTATCTGCCTGCCTTATATGAAGATCATCCCAAAATGTATACAATGGTTTCCCAAAACATTGCACAATTGAAGCCACTAAAAATAGGATGAATATTGCTCTTACTTTAATCATATTACAAAAGCAGTATATGTTAAAAGGTTTAGTTCCAAGTTATAAATATCGTACAAAAATTTCAACAGATAATTTCTTTATGCAAACAATTACCGCATAAGAGCTTTGAGATATTACACAAGAAGGAAACCCTCATCTTTTCAAAATCTATGGCACAAGGTTTCTTTCAGTCCACCTCCTTTTTGAAATTCATGTGTCAATTAAAGCCCTTATTTATATTATCTAAAACACTCTTCATATCATCTGGAATCTCTGAATCAAATCTCATAAATTCATTTGAAATTGGGTGGATAAGACCCAGCGTTTTAGCATGAAGTGCTTGCCTTGATATCAGCTTTAAAAGATTAACAGCCTGTTGGGATTTCTTGCCTTTGAGTCCGCCCCATTCTGGATTTCTGCCATTATATGTTGGATCTCCAAAAACAGGATGTCCAATGTGAGCAAGATGCACACGGATTTGATGAGTTCTACCTGTTTTAAGATGCAGACGAACCAACGACAGAAAATCAAACTCTTCAAGAACTTCATACTCAGTCACTGCCCGTTTTCCACCTGCAATCACAGCCACCTTTTTCCGATCTCGCTTGCTCCTGCCCAGATCAGCTTCAATAATACCTTTATTTGTCTTAAAATTCCCCCATACAATTGCCCAGTAATCTCGTTCTATGGTTCTTTTTTGAAATTGCTTTGCGAGAAACGCATGAGCATAATCCGTTTTTGCCACTACGAGTAACCCGGATGTATCTTTGTCTAGCCTGTGCACAATACCAGGTCTTAAACTTGTATTTACTGTAGATAATTGATTACAATGATACAGAAGCGCATTAACGAGCGTGCCGGAATAGTTACCATAGGCAGGGTGCACAACCATGCCAGCTGGCTTGTTAACCACCAGCAAAACATCATCTTCATAAACTATATTTATTGGAATATTTTCAGCTTTCGCTTCAACTCGAGGCGGTCTCGGTAGTGTTAGGTCTATAATGTCATTTGGATTTAATTTATAACTGGGTTTAACCACTTTACCGTTTACAAGTACTAAACCCTGCTCAATTGCAGACTGTACTTTGCTTCGCGTTGCATTTTCAATGTGATTGGTGAGATAAACATCTATTCTTTTTCTGTGCTCCCCAGCTGGAACAATTAACCGCAGATTCTCTTTTTCATTAGATAAATTTGGAGATAACATATATACCTGAATGAATAGCTAATAGGACTATTCATTGCAATTTTTATTTTCTGTCAAAATGCCGGTAGGTTCCTGACCCTCCTGAGCAGATTGCTTCTTCTGGGTTTTGACAAATCGTGGATAAAGCAAAAGCATCAACACAACCCCTACCGTTACTGCAGAATCCGCCACATTAAATACAGCAAAGCGATCCACGTGAAATGATAGAAAATTTATATCAAAAAAGTCCATATCAATAAAGTCCACAACTTTCCCGTAAAAAATTGGCGCATCCTCAAATATCACACCGTAAAACATCCTATCAATAAGATTTCCAATAGCACCACCCAGAATCAAAGCAAGTATCAGACGCACCATCAAATCTTCATTTCTGACCTGGTAAAGATAATAAAAAACAACAACTGTGGCTATTAGAGTAACGGTTGTGCGAATTAATGGATTTCCAAAATCAATTCCAAATGCCATTCCTGGATTTTCTACAAGTGTTAAACGAAGGAAGTCGCCTATAATTTGTATTGATTCACCCGGTCTCAAGCCTGTATGCGCAATGTTCAGAAAAGGTATTGCAAAACCCTTTACAAGGAATTTCGAAATTTGATCGATAATGACAATGGTTAAAGTAACATAAAGAACTCGCAATTGCCAGCTTCCTTTTAAATGGTTTACTATCTTCCGCTCTTTTTCGTTTTACAGGCTATACACAAATGAGCATGAGGAACAGCCTCCAGTCTTTCTTTGTCAATCAGGTTACCACATTCCGAGCAAAATCCATAAGTACCATCTTCAATTCGTTTTAAGGCATCGTTCAAGTAATTGAGGAACTTGCTCTCACGAGATGCAAACAAAAACGTCTTCTCACGTTCCATAGCGTCGGTACCTTGTTCCATATGCAATGAATATGTTGAATTCTCTACCTCGTACTGACCAGTAGTTACATCCATCATGGAAGATTTAAGCGACTCAAGTTCGTCAAGAATTTCCTTCCTTTTCTCCAGTATAATATTCTTAAAGTGCTCAAGTTCTTCTTTCGAATAACCTTTCTTCCTGTTTTGTTGTTTGACGGTAGGTACTTGTACCATTGATTTATCAGATTCCTGCTTCAATGGCTTTTCCACTTCCTTCCCAGTAGCTTTACGCTGAACCTTTTTTGTTTTAGAAGCACCCTTTTTTGATACTAACCTGGAAGTTTTCTTTGTCGATTTTTTCGTTGCTTTTTTCTTTGCCATTGTTATTTCTCCCTCCTTATTAAAGGTTTTCTTTTATCCTTTCTAAACTTCCCCTATCCCTAAAATATACACTAAATCTTTTCAACTGCAATCCTACTCGGCTCACCATTTATATCCGCTTCAACAAATTTATATTCGGATAATTTTTCGCTTGGAACATTGGTTATCTCAACTGCAAGGGTTTCCTGCTTAATATATACTGCCATCTTTTCAATAGCCTTAGATAGCCTGTCTGAAGATGAATGCATTATACGGATTCTATCAATAACCTCCAGGCCTGTTTCTTTCCTGAGATTTTGTACTCTATTCACAAACTCACGTGCAAAGCCCTCATTTATCAAATCCTCAGTCAGAGTAGTATCCAGAGCAACGGTTATCTGACCGTCCGACTCTACCAACCACCCCTCTATATCTTCATGAATTATTTCTACATCGGCTAAATCAATTCGATATTCATTGCCATCTATTCTTAATGTAAGATTTCCATTGGCTTGCAGATTCTTAATTTCATCGGGCGACATTTCTTTGATTCTTACTGCTATACTCTGAACTGACTTTCCAAACTTTGGTCCAAGAGTTTTGAAATTTGGTTTGCATCTTTTCTTTACAATCGATGCTTCATCTGTTACATACTCTATCCGCTTAACATTAATTTCATCCAGAATTATATCCTGCATCTGCATTATCTTCTTCTTTTCCGATTCAGACTTAACCGGGACTATTATTCTTCGGAGAGGTTGCCTAACTTTAAGATTAGCCTTCATTCTCATTGACCGAACAAGACCGACTATTCGGATTGCATTCTGCATTCGATCTTCAAGTTCCTTATTTATCAGTTGCTCATTAACGACCGGAAGAAAATCAAGATGAACTGATTCAAGTCTATTTTTACTGCCTTCTGATAAATTGCGATAAAGCTCCTCTGCGATAAATGGAGAAAACGGGGCTATTAATCTGGCAATCGTTATCAGGCATTCGTGCAATGTCTGATAAGCAGCTGTTTTATCCTTTCCTTTCTCGCTTTTCCAGAATCGTCTTCTATTCCTTCGTACATACCAGTTAGATAGTTTGTCGATGGTAAAATCACTAACCGCTCTCGCAGAACGTGTAATATCATACTCGTCCATGGATTTAACATAGTATTTAACCAATGAATTGAGTTCCGATATAATCCACTGGTCAATCTCCTGTCTTTCCTTAACTGGAATCAAAGGCTCACTGTTATTAAACCCATCCACATTTGCATAGAGTGCAAAGAAGGAATAGGTATTCAATAGGGTACTGAAAAATTTTCTCTGCACTTCCTTTATTCCCTCTTCATCAAACAATGTTGGCCTCCAGACCGGACTTTGCGATATTAAGTACCAGCGAACCGAATCTGCACCGTGCCTTTGTATAAGTTCAAATGGGTCTACAGTATTGCCCCTCGATTTGGACATTTTCTGCCCGTGCTTATCGAGAATGAGCTCATTAACCAGCACATTCTTAAAGGCAGGCTTAGCAAAAAGAAATGTTCCTATTGCATGCAATGTATAAAACCAGCCTCGTGTTTGATCTATGCCTTCTGAAATAAAATCCGCAGGGTAGGAATTCTCAAAAACATCTTTATTCTCAAAAGGGTAATGCCATTGGGCAAATGGCATTGCGCCGGAATCGAACCATACATCTATTAACTCCGGCGTCCGCTTCATTGTACCACCACAATCGCAATCAAATACAATTTCATCCACAAACGGCTTATGCAGATCAAGAGGTTCAGGCACATTTTTTCCTTTCTGCAGTTCATTGATACTGCCTATACAAATTTCCTTATCACATCTTTCGCAGACCCAAATTGGTAATGGGGTTCCCCAAAATCTATCTCTTGATAAAGCCCAGTCCTTGTTTTCCTTTAACCAGTTACCAAATCTACCCTCTCCTACTTCAGGTGGCACCCAGTTTATTTGCTTGTTTAATTCTATCATTTTATTAGCATATTGCGTGGTGCGAATATACCACGATTCACGGGCATAATACAAAAGCGGAGATGAACAACGCCAGCAATGCGGATAACTATGCAAATATTGCTCTTTCTTATAAAGAATGCCTCGTACTCGTAAATTCTGGATAATTTCTGGATCCGCGTCCTTCACAAACTTACCTGCAAAATCTTTGACCTCAGAATTGAATTCGCCAGATTTATTAACAGGGTGTATTGTTGGCAACGAATACTTCTTGCCCACTCGATAATCGTCTTCACCATATGCAGGTGCAATGTGCACAATTCCGGTGCCATCTTCAGTAGTCACGAAATCGCCCAGAACAACATACCAGCCTTTCTCCTTCGTCTGCTGGTAAGAATAAATTCGTTCATATTCTTTACCCTCGAGCGAAGCACCTTTGAACTTCTGAACTACGTTATAATCACCATCGATTACAGAAAGTCTTGCTTCTGCTAAAATAAGATATTCTCCCTTATGTTCAATTTTCACATACTCAACTTCTGGATTAACCGCCAGTGCAACATTTGATATAAGAGTCCACGGAGTTGTTGTCCATACAAGATAATACGTATTATCTTCATCTTTACTCTTTAACTTGATGTAGATTGAGGGATCTTTCACATCTTTATAACCGAGTGATACTTCATGCGAAGATAGTGGAGTTTCACATCGCGGACAGTAAGGCTGAATTTTGAAGTCCCTGAATATCATTCCTCTATCAAAAAACTGCTTCAAAGCCCACCAAACAGATTCAATGTAATAATTTTCGAACGTTATGTAAGCCTTTTCAAGGTCAACCCAATATCCCATTATCCGCGTTAGTTTTTCCCAGTCCGATTTATATTTCCAGACAGATTTTTTACATTCTTCATTAAATCTTGCAACGCCGTATTTAAGGATCTCGTCTTTTCGCTTAAAGCCCAATTCCTTTTCGACCTCTATTTCCACTGGCAATCCATGCGTATCCCAGCCGGCTTTTCTCGGCACTTGAAATCCTTGCATTGTTTTATAACGGCATATAATATCTTTCAATGTGCGAGCCATTACGTGATGAATACCTGGTCTGCCGTTTGCAGTTGGTGGACCTTCATAAAATGTGTATTTGGGTTTGCCATTTCTCGATTCTATACTTTTCTCGAAAATATTATTTTCTTCCCAGAATCTTAAAATAGCCGACTCCAGCTCGTAGTAATTTATCCTGTCTGTTAATTGCTTATACATCTTTGAATCCGTTATTAATTATACATTATACTCTTGTGCCTATTTCTTTGTAAAAACATTTATAAGCCAGAATATCAAGCTCAGAACAACGCTAAGCAATAAACTCGTCGCTAAAGGGATGTAAATCTCATAATTTTCTTTTTTTATATGAATATCCCCTGGCAACTTTCCCAGAAAAGGGATCCTAGGTGAAAGCATTAAAAGAACGCCAATCAAAACAATCAGAATGCCTATTATAATAAGAGTTTTCCCAAAATGCACCATCATAATTACGCTCCAAGGAATATTTATGGCAGGAATACTAATGGATTATTCTTTTAACCACTTCCTTTACAATTGAAGTCATTTTCGGCTCAGCTTTTGCCGCAACCTCTAAGATTTCTTCCAAAGTCGCGGGCTTTAACGAATCCGGAAAGCACTCGTCAGTCAATATAGAAATTCCGAGTACTTTCATTTTCATATGCACTGCAACTATTACTTCAGGCACAGTAGACATGCCTACTGCATCGGCACCAATTGTTCTTAAAAATCTGTATTCTGCCTTGGTCTCAAGATTTGGACCTTGCATTGCCACATATACACCTTTTTGCAATGGTATTTTCAGACTGAGTGCTGATTGTTCAGCAAGAGCAATTAGCTCCTTACTATAAGGCTCCGACATATCAGGGAACCTTATTCCAAGCCGGTCATCATTTGGTCCAATTAAGGGATTATCACCAAGCAAGTTGATATGGTCTACTATCAACATTACATCTCCCTTTTTAAAAAGCGGGTTAAGCGCTCCCGCAGCGTTTGAAATCAAAAGAGTTTCCACTCCAAGAAACTTCATCACACGAACCGGAAAAGTTACTTGCTTAAGGTCATACCCCTCATACATGTGAAATCTTCCCTGCATTGCCACAACATCTTTACCTTCAAGCTTTCCAAAAATTAATCTTCCGTGGTGCGATTCAACTGTTGACACTGGAAAATGCGGAATTTCCTTATAGTCAACCACAGTTTCAGCCTGAATTTCCCTTGCAAGACCACCGAGTCCTGTCCCCAGAATCATACCAATTGACGGGGTCATTCTAGTCTTTGTTCTGATAAAGCCAACTGTTTCTTGTATGTTTTGCACAAGATCAGCCATAAGTCACTTTTCATAATTTTTTCAGTATCTCTTCTATTTCCAGAAATTCTTTGCCCGTTCCCTTGGAAGGATCTGTTTTTTCAGATTCCTCTTCCACCTCAAGCGCTTTTAACAAATTAAGCTCGGATGATAGCAAAACTTTCAATTTGCTAATTATACTTTCTTTCCTTGCCTTAAGCTGAGTAATCTCCTCCTTAACTCTTGCAAAGTCAAGGCGAGCTTTTTCAACTATCTGCGACGCTTTAACTTCAGCTTCCTTTATAATGAGCTCAGCTTCCTTCCTTGAATTTTCTATCGACTTTCCACTTGCTTCCTGCGCTTGAATTAATGTTTGCTGAAGTGTTTTCTCCATGTTCTTATAATCAGCAAGTTGAGTTTCCTGCTCAATAATCTTATCTTTTAAGTCTCTATTTTCCTTTATGAGTTCTTCCAGTTCATTTGCAACCATTTCCAAAAAAGTCTCAACCTCAACTATATCGTACCCTCTCATCCCCTTCTTGAATCTTTGATGCTTTATTTCAAGTGGCGTAATTTTCATAGGCTAACCCTTTCTTTTTAGTTCAGGCGTTTGCCAAATATGGCAGTACCTATTCTTAGAATTGTTGCTCCTTCTTCAATTGCAACCTCAAAGTCATTTGTCATTCCCATCGAAAGATGTTCAAGATCGAAGCCCTCCCTTACAGCTTGTTTTCTCAACTCAGATAAAATTCTAAATGACGGCCTTGAATCTTCCGGATTTTCCGACATAGGCCCCATAGTCATTAGTCCAGTAACCTTAAGATTAGACAATCCTGAAAGGTCCTTTAACAATGGGATAACGTTTTCTGGTGCTACCCCATATTTTGTTGCCTCGGCTGTAGTTTTCACTTCGATAAGAACGTCTATCACCCTATTATGTTCTTTTGCTCTTTTATCAATTTCTCTGCCCAGATTTAAGCTATCGACAGAATGTATTAGATGAATATAGTCAGCAATGTATTTTACTTTATTTGTTTGTAAATGGCCAACAAAGTGCCATCGTATTGGTTTATTGAGCAATTCTGTTTGCTTTTCTTTAAGTTCCTGAACATAATTCTCACCAAAATCAAGTTGACCTGCATTAAACGCTTCAACTATGGCCTGAACTGGGAACGTCTTAGAAACTGCAACGAGCACAATATCATCACTTTCTCGTCCAGCCTTCTGACAAGTTCTTTTTATACGGTCTTTGAGTTGCGCCAGATTTTCAGCAATCATTATAGTTCACAATATACAAATATACTTCAACTCATTACCAAAATCAAATTGAGCCTTTTTCTGAGAACTAATTGATTTCCAAACAAGCTAATGAAAAGTATAAGGAACGAAAGCGAGATAGTCCCGCTTTTTAAAAATTAGCTCAATAAAAAGAGGCCTCGCTGCTACCTTTTATGTAAGCTCAACCCCCATGCTATAGTGCTCAAAATGTATTGAGCCCATATTTTACTTTACTCGATCTAATCTCTCGCTGAAACTGTTGCAGGAATTACATCACGAAAATCTATTAACAACTTGAGAAAAGATTCATTAGCAGAGAAAATGTTTTTCTCTATATCCAAGCGCTATTTAAAAAACCCTAGCATTTGTCAATACCTTTTCCCAAAATTATTATACAGTCCTTGACTTCGACCATTAATTTTACTTTATTGATTATAAAAGAAGAAACAGAAAGGTAGTACAACCGTGTCAGAGCAAGAAAATTTTGACGAACATAAGCCAAATTCGAAACGCAGTAAGCGCTCAGAGGAAGATGTACGAAAGTTTCGTGAAGCCATTCGAAATGGCAGTAAAGACATAAACAATCCGGAAGCGCTGGAAGAGATTGTTCAATTTTTGTTTGAACACGAAGAATTCGAGGAAGCCTTATTCTATATCGATCGATTAATATCTTTTGAGCCTTTCAATGCCGAAGCATGGCAAAAAAAAGGAATGATTTTAAATAACCTTGCTCGATACGAAGATGCACTCGAGTGCTTTAAAAAAGCCATAAGTTTAAATCCAGTTGAGCCCGAATTTTATATAAATCAAGGTATAACCCTTGATAATCTGAATCTCGTAGAAGAAGCATTAGGCGCATTCAACAAAGCTTTAGAATTAGACCAGTCAAACGAAGACGCTCTGTTTCAAAAAGGACTAACTATAGAAAAACTTGGGAGATTCGAAGAAGCGGTATCCATATTCCAAAAAGTCCTTCAATTAGATCCTGATTACTACGATGCATGGTACGAACTTGGCTATTGTTTTGACTTTCTCGATAAGCCAGTCGAAGCACTTCAATGTTATTCAAGACATATCGATTCTAACCCTTACAACTACAATGCATGGTACAATAAAGGAATAGTTCATAATAGACTCGGAGAATACACTAAAGCATTAGAATGCTATGAATATGCAATTGCCATAAAAGAAGACTTCGAAGCCGCGTGGTTCAATATGGGCAATACGTATGCTAATCTCGGTAGATTGTACGACGCAATCAAATGCTTCAAAACTGCATTACAGTATGACCCAAAAGATGTCACAGCTTTACACAATCTGGGTAATGCATACGAAGAACTAACAGATTATATAGAAGCAATAAACTGTTACTCGCGGGCTATAGAAATAGACAAGTCACACCATGAATCGTACTTTGGCAGAGGTTGTTGTTATGATGCTCTTGGTAATGCGGAGCAAGCACTTGTTGAATATCTAAAAGCAGCAGAACTTTGCCCTGAATATCCTGAATACTGGTATGCTTGTGGGGATACCTATTATAACTTAGGGAAAATTGAAGAATGTCTTGAATGTTATAGAAAGGTCATTGAGCTGGATTCTAATGACGCTGAAATCTGGTTTGATTATGGGGATACGTTGTTTGAACAAAATCGGCTTGAAGAGGCACTGGACGCATTGAATAGGTCAATTAAATTCGACCCAAAATTTGCTCCGGCATACTTTAGCAGAGGCAGGGTCTATTTATCAATGGGGCTAAAAGATAAGGCACTATGCGACTTTGTGAAAGCATTCGAGTTAATGCCGGATCTAGTAAAGGACTTTAAAGAGCTTTTATCAGAGTATGTAGATGACCCATTGTTCAGAGATCTCCTTAGAAAAAACTAATCCAAACAAATCAAATAAAAAAAAATTATGGTAAGTTAAAATGAAACGCTATGCTGTACTCGGTCACCCTATAGGACATTCGCTTTCACCATTGATGCATAATACGGCTTTCAAACTTCTGGGCCTTGATTGCATATATGAACTGATAGACATTGATCCAGCTAATCTCGAAAAAGAGATTGACAAATTTAAGAGCAATGAATGGGGTGGTTTCAATGTAACTGTTCCCCACAAAGAAGCAATAATCCCTCTACTTGATGAAATCGACTCTGAAGCACAAAGAATTGGAGCTGTGAATACGGTTGTCATCCAAAACAATAAAATGAAAGGCTACAACACCGATATCATAGGAGTTAAAAAAACTCTTGAAAATTATGCAGGAAAAATAGACGATAATAATTGTGTAATAATTGGTTCAGGTGGAGCGGCACGTTCAGTTGTTTATGTTCTCACACACAACTTCAAGCCATCAATGATTACATTTATAGCTCTTTACCCGGAGCAAGCATTTTCACTGGCGGAACATTTCAAAGAGAAACCCGTATGGTTCAAAGTAGTATCAACAGAAGATAAAAGCATAGAAAACATTATAAAAAATAGCAAGTTAATTGTAAATGCTAGCCCGGTCGGTATGTATCCAAAAGTTGATGAATCTCCTGTTCCAGATTGCACATGGTTTTCAAGAGATCAGGTTGTGTTTGACCTGGTTTACAGACCTCTCGAAACCAAATTGCTCAAAGACGCAAAATCTCAAGGGGCAATTACAATCGGTGGACTCGAAATGTTCATACAACAAGGCGCCTCCGCTTTCAAGATATGGACTCAAATGGATATGCCAATCGATAAGATACGCTCGGAACTGATAAAAGAATTATTGTAAAAAATTGAAATAGGAAGGATATACAAGATCGATTGAAATTCGAAATTGATTATTTAGCAAATTTTTGTTAGTATATACTGGAAATTATAATTATAAAGAAGGTGGATTATGTTTGCCATTGTCGAAATTGCTGGTACACAGGTTAAAGTTGAACCCAAACAAAAGGTATACGTACCAAAGCTTAACTCTGAAGCAGGTTCCACAATAAAGTTTGACAAGGTATTACTGACCGAAAATGAGAATGAAGTAAAAATTGGTACCCCTTACATAAATGGTTCTTATGTTGAAGCGAAAGTTATTGGGCATTTAAAAGACGAAAAAGTTTTAGTTTTTAAGAAGAAAAGGCGCAAGGGCTACAAAGTAAAGAGAGGACATCGTCAACAATATAGCGAAATTGAAATAACAAAGATAGTATAGGAGTTACATTATGGCTCATAAAAAGGGTGGTGGAAGTTCAAGAAACGGTCGTGATAGTCAATCACAACGGCTGGGTGTTAAACGATTTGGCGGACAACGTGTACTTGCAGGTAACATAATTGTACGTCAACGAGGCACAAGATTTCATCCAGGCACGAATGTCGGCATAGGACGCGATGATACTCTTTTCGCTCTCAAAGATGGTATAGTTAAATTTGAAAGAATTGGCAAGAATAAGCAAAGGATTAGCATAATCTGAGCTAAGTTGAAAGGGGATCAACAACATCAATGACCACTGGAGGCATTGCCAAGAAAAGATTTAAAAAAACGCTTGATTTTTAATTAGTGAAGATTTATATTTTTTCGAGGTATTTAATTAAAGAGGTTAGGCAAGTTCAATATTTCTTAATAAATAACCAATTTAAAAACATATAAAAAGGAGCTATACTATGAGAAACATTTTAACAGTCTTAATAGCAATTGCCCTCATTGCTACATTTGCAATGGCGCAAGGTATTACTGTGACAGGCTACGGACCCAAGGCACAGCTCAATCTTGCCAACATTAGTGGGGATAACTCAGATAATAACAAAATTGCTGTGATGTTCGGTGTTGGTGGCTTTTTGAATGTAAATATCATTCCAGAGCTTGATGTGCAGGGTGAAGTATTATATAACCAAAAGGGATGCAAAGTTGATGTCCCAGGTGGAGAGACTACTACATTAGCATATCTTGATGTTGATGTGCTTGCAAAATATAATATTCCAATGGAAGGAGACATTAAACCAGTGATTTTTGCTGGTCCACAAATTGGATTTCTTTTAAGCGCTTCATATGGTGATCAAGATATAAAGGACAATCTTGAATCATTAGATTATGGTCTAATATTTGGCGCTGGCGTTTCTATCCCAGCAGGGGACGGTAGCGTATTAGTTGATGCGCGCTACAATCTTGGTTTAGCCAATATGAATAAAGTAGGTGGTTCCATCTACAGCAACCAGAACCAGGTTATCTCAATATCAGTTGGATACGCATTTAAATAATTGATCGCCTGAGTAATGTGAAAGCTTTCTTGAAGGGTAAGGCTTAGGTTCCCGACGCCTTGCCCTTTTTGTTTCTGTTAATTAAAAAATTGAGTACACACATAATCCGAAAAATCGAAATTTTTGCATGCTTGCATCTAAATATTCATTATGCTTTAATAGGTTGTTCTACTTTTAAATCCTAATAATAAAGGAGGTAACAAAATTTATGCATATAAAAAAACGATCAATTATAACAATCACTGTACTCTTACTTACCACCTCAACAATGTTTGCAGGTGGATATGAGCTAAACGAGCAGGGAGCACGAGCAGTTGGTATGGGAGGAGCCTTTGTGGCAACTGCTTCCGATCCTTCTGCGATTTACTACAATCCAGCAGGGTTAGCACAACAAAAAGGAATAAACTTATTGCTCGGCGGGAATCTCTTAATACCATCCAACACTTTCAAGCCTACAGGAACAACAGTCGAATATAATGCCAAAGACCAGATTTTCACACCGGTTAATTTATATGGAGCATACCAGGTAAATGACGATATAGTTGTTGGCATTGGAGTGTTTAATCCATTTGGTCTTGGTATAGAATGGGGTGATCCAATAAATACTAAAAGTGACCTTCAGACCTGGTACATTAACCCTTCATTAGGCTATAAAATTAATGACCAAATTTCAATTGGTGCAGGTATAAGCTACGTTTACGGCAAAATAAAATTGAGCATGCCCCTTATGTCTCAACCAGTTACCTGCGAAGGGACTGGCAACAATTTCAATATTAATTTTGGAGCCATATATAAACCATTAGAAGGTTTATCAATAGGTTTATCATATCGCATGAAAACCGACATTGAGTTTTCAGGCGACTTAACGGCGTTAAATCAAAAGGGTACCGCTAAGGCAACATTGCCCATGCCTGCAACCCTCTATCTGGGAGTGGCTTATGATGCAACCCCCCAGTTAAAAGTTGAGGCAGATATCCAGTACGTTCAATGGAGTGCCTACGATAAACTCGTTTTCAAAATAGATCATCCTGTATTAGCTCTGATGGGGATTAGACAAATTGAGCAAGAAAAAGATTGGGTCGATAATGTCACTTTGCGTGGTGGTGCAGAATACAAAATCAACGAACAAACGTCTGTACGAGGTGGTTTAATCCTTGACCTAACTCCCCAACCCCCAAGTAAAACTGAATTAATACTACCCGATGCAGACAGAGTTGATATATCTGCAGGAATAACTCATAAGCTCAATGAAAATCTATACATTGATTTATCTTACATGGCTGTGCTCTTTATGGAACGTGATGCCAAGTATGCATCTCCATCAGGAATATACAATTGTTTCACTCACGTTATCAGTTTAAATATTGGATACACCTTCTAGGAAAGAATTTAAAAAGCCCATCACCAAATCTGCTGATGGGCTTTTTTTGGAATTAACAGTAAATTACACATACGCTTGAATCCCAGAATCCATTTTGGTAAATTTAATCTAATGAGTAAGGCAAAATTAATTTACTTAATAATAGCACTAATATTTGTCGTAAGCTTAAGTCCTTCACAGCCAGCCACTTACCAGTTTTTACTTATTGACCCAAGTGCTCGTGCATCAGCCCTGGGTGGAAGTTTTATTGGTATGAGAAACGATCCAAATGGCATGTTTTACAACCCTGCCCTGATTGGGACCTTTCAATCTACACAAATATCATTTACCTATCTTAACCATCTTATGGATGTCAATGCTGGAACCCTAAGTTTAGGACATTATCTTAAGGGAATCGGGAACATCGGAATGGGCATACTTTATGTGGACTATGGTAATTTTCAGCGTACCGATGAAGTAATGAATCCAATCGGCTCATTTTCAGCAAATGACTTTGCGCTCACAATTGGAACTGCATTCCACTACGATAAGGATGTAATATTTGGAATCAATGCAAAATACATTCACTCTTCAATCGCAGAATATAGCTCTTATGCACTTTCGCTTGACCTTGGCATTATATACGAAATACCATCAGAAAATCTTGTAATCGGCGCCAGCTTATTGAATATTGGTCAGCAATTCAAATCGTTCTCTGGAATTCTAGAACCCCTACCTCGGGAAATTAAGCTAGGCATTACAAAAAAGCCTGAGCATTTGCCAGCATATCTTAATATCGTTTTTCATAAAGTCAACGATGGTGGGACTAAGATTTTTAAACATTTTCAGAATTTTACTTTTGGTGCTGAATTTTTGATGAGCAACAACTTCCAGCTTAGAGTCGGTTACAATAACAGGCTTCGCAGGGACATGAAAATGGGAGCAACTTCAGGGCTTGCAGGTTTTTCGATCGGTGTTGGCTTTATCTATAAGAACTACCAGATAGATTATGCTTACAATTCGATAGGCAAGAATCTCGACGGATTGCAAAGGTTATCACTTGGAATAATCTTATAAGCTACATCCTGCTTCTAATTAACTCCCAAACACACTAAAATATTAATGTTTTTACTGAAATATTACAGCATATCACACTTGTCCAAAATAACTAATAAACGACCTTAGAAAAATATGTGGTAATCCATGCCTTTGGCAGTAGTAAAACAAGGCAAGCGAAGCGTCCGCACAAAATACTGTCTGGTCTCGCAATAGACAAAGTCTGTGCGGGAGAGTCTATTTTTTGAAGCGGAGTGCCATTCTAACTAGACTTAGCAAACAAAGTGCAGCTAAGTATATTGTCAGAATGCGCATCCCGCAAAGTTTTTTTGCGGGATCAATTACAGTTTTACCCATATTTTTCTACAGTTTTAGTTTTTTGCCTCATCAATAAAAAATATGAATGTGAGCCATCCGTTATAGTGGGACTTTTGCCATTTTCACTAAACTTAGCGAGCATGGCGATGCTAAGTTCATCGTGGAAACGAATATACCAATATTTTTATCGGGATATTATCAAAGGGGGGCCTATGGACTAGACAAAAGAAATAACTCGTTGTATAAAATTATTTGTCGATCAGCGTAGTAACGAATCAAAGTTAATATAAATGGGCTTACTTTCAAAAATTTTAATAATATCTGATGTTTTTGAGTTGTTTTCTAAAAATTTATTCTATTTCTTAAAGTATCTCGGACAGCAATGGCAGCATATATAAGATTAGATTTTTCCGTACAGAAATCAGGAGATCTTTCAATTTGTCCTGTAAGGTTGTTCAAGGTATTTTTTAGCTTCGGCGTGAGAGTTTTCATATTCTTTCATTTCAAGAACTTTTTCATATTGTTTTATTGCATATTTCCTCTTGCCCTGAACATCAAATATCATTCCTATATGCAAATTAGCCATTACCATAAAACCAGAAGGTCCATTCTTATCGAGAACCCTAGAAATTTCATCACATTTGTAAAAATGTTGTAAGGCAGAATCATAACGTTTTTCGAGGAACTCATATTTGCCAAGATAATAGTATGCTTCCCTGATATCATATTTATCGTATCCTTTTTGTTTCTTTTCATAACTATCTACAATATCAAGGAATATTCTATTTGCCTCAACCCAATTTCCGTTAGCCACGAAAGCCCTACCTAAATAAACATAGAACAAGGTATTCCTGGGATATTTTTCGTGTAATTCCTTTGCAAGCTCTAGAGCTTTTGCATAATCTTTTTCGAACACCATATAATTTTGTACCAGAAAATAAGTACACTCCACCTTTGCATACTTAGCATACTTTGAAGCAAGAGTTAGTTGTTCCAATCCTTTTTTCCTATCGCCTTTCGGGAAAAAAACCATGAACGGCTTCACAAATGGATATTTCTCAGGAACAACCTCCGCATAGTAGTTATATATACCTATTCCCAGCAAAACATCATAATTGTTTGGAGCTAGCTTGTATGCTTTTTGAACTAATGGCAATGCAATAACACCATCATTAGCTGCAGCTATCCATTCACCTCTATTAGCTCTAAGACGCCCCCTGAATCCGATAGAGCCACCTTTAAAAAAAATTGCGGTAACATCATCAGGATTATTTTCAAGTCTCTTATCGCACATGGATATGACAACTTCAAGAGCATCATAAAACTTATCATCTAAAGAAGTATCTTCAAAATTGCTTATTATCCTTTCCCAAATAACCATGGCTTTAAAAAAATAACCAACAGGATGATTTGGGCGCAATCTTATGACATCTGCAAAAATAGAATCTGCTTTGTCGAATTCAAAGTTATAAATATAGTCGATACCCAACTGTACCCGTTGATCTATTAAGGGATCTTTTGGCCATTGTGCAAAAACACAGTTAGAAAATAATATGTAAAAAAGAAACAGTCTTAGAATTAGGACTGTATAGATCGAAATTGAATTATTAGAATTTTTTTTAGTCATCAATGACTATCTTATTATGCTATAAAAGTTTTTCCGTAAAATATTCTTTCAATTTTGACATTGAAATACGTACTTGATGCATCGTGTCACGATCTCGCACAGTAACAGTTTGATCTTCCAGTGTCTGTGAATCCACAGTAATACAATACGGGGTCCCTATTTCATCCTGTCTTCTATATCTGCGTCCAATGGCACCATTATCATCGTAGAAAACACGGAAATGTTGTCTTAAATCAGCTTCTATTTTTCGTGCAATTTCCGGCATATTTTCACGATTAACCAGTGGAAAAACAGCAATTTTTATTGGTGCAAGTTTTGGATGAAACTTTAGCACAACCCTTGTTTCCATATCGCCTTCTGCCGTGGGCGCTTCTTCCTCGTGGTATGCATCAACTAAGAAAGCCATAAAAGACCTGCTGGCACCGGCGGAAGTCTCGATTACATAAGGTGTAAATTTCTCTTTTGTTTCTTCATCATAATATTTCAGATTTTTACCTGAATATTGCTCATGTCTGCCAAGGTCATAATCTGTGCGATTATGTATGCCCTCAATTTCGCCCCATCCGAATGGGAATTCATATTCTATATCATACGCATCTTTAGCATAATGCGCCAGCTTCTCTTTCGGATGCTGGTGCCATCTCAACTTATCTTTTTTCATTCCGAGATTTATGAACCATTCCATTCTCTCTTTGCGCCAGTATGCAAAATGCTCCTCATCGGTACCCGGTTTGCAAAAGAACTGCATTTCCATTTGCTCAAATTCGCGCGTACGGAATAAAAAATTCTTAGTATTTATCTCATTACGAAACGCCTTACCTATTTGAGCTATTCCAAATGGTAACTTTTGCCGCGAGGACATCAAAACATTCATGAAGTTAACAAATATACCCTGAGCAGTTTCCGGTCGCAAGTACACAACAGCCGAAGAATCTTCCACAGGACCTACATAAGTTTTAAACATTAAATTAAATTTTCTTGCATCGGTAAAGGTTCCTTTATTGCCGCAATTTGGACATGAAATGTATTTAACTAACTTAGCAGCCTCCTGATCATTACTAACGATTTTTTCAAAATCTTCGTTAATTACGTCATCCTGTTGCTGGCCAGCATACTTTTGCGAATCAAGTTGACGTAAAATTTCCTTCTTCTTTTTAATAGATAAGTCCTCAAATAATACATCAAGTCGAAATCTAGCTTTGCATTGTTTACAATCCACCATTGGATCAGTAAAGTTCTCAACGTGTCCCGATGCTTCCCACACTCGAGGATGCATAAGAATTGCAGCATCAATTCCCTCAACATTTTCACGATACGTCATCTCTTTCCACCATTGTTGCTTGATGTTATTAAGCAATTCCACTCCCATCGGTCCATAATCCCAGCATCCATTGAGTCCACCATAAATTTCACTGGATTGAAAAACGAACCCACGCCTTTTTGCAAGCGAAACGATCTTATCCATTAGCTTTGCACCCTGCAAGTTATTAAGTCCAGGTGTTTTACTCATAAAAGTTTATTCTCCTTTATTACTTTTTAGAGGATTATGCTATTTCAATTCTACTCTGATCACCTATCATAAACCTGTGAACCATAGGTTTACCTGATGATTTCACTATTTCAACATCATTTCCAAGAATGCTCCCTTCGATACGAATACCAACATTTGAGATCTTACAGTTTGAAAGAACAATACTGTATTCAACCTCGCTGTTAATTATTTCCGTTCTATCTCCAATAGCTGTGTATGGCCCAAGATAGCTATCCTCAATGAGGCAATTTTTTCCTATTATTGCGGGACCACGAATTTTGCTTTTAATAACTCGCGTTCCCTCCCCTATCACTACCCTTCCAGCAACATCAGATTTTTTATCAAGTTCTCCTTTGATATCTTGTTCCATATTATCCAAAACAAGTCTGTTGGCTTCTAAAAGATCATTGGGCTTACCTGTATCTTTCCACCATCCTGTAATTTCTGTGTAACCAACTTTATAGCCATGTTCTATCAGCCAGGTATGAGCATCCGAAATTTCCAATTCTCCCCTTGCGCTTGGTTTAAGATTCTTAACTGCTTCAAAGATATGGTGATCATATAAATATATACCGGCAACTGCATAATTACTTTTTGGATTTTTAGGCTTTTCTTCCACTTTGACTATCATACCATCTTTTATTTGAGGCACTCCAAATCGTTCAGGGTCCTTAACTTTAGCTAAAGTTAAAAAACAATTATACTCGCTTTCCTCAAACTTCTCAACAAAACGTTTTACCCCACCAACAATCATATTATCACCAAGGTAAAAAATAAACTTTTCTTTCCCAATGAAATCCTCTCCCAATTGCACAACTTGTGCAAGACCGCCAGGAAATTCTTGCGGAATGTAAGTAATTTTAACCCCCCATTTAGATCCATCACCTATAAAGTTTGGCACCTCATTATTACCTGCGTTATGCACTATACCAATTTCCTTAATTCCAGCCTCAACAACCGCTTCTATTGCATAATGCAATATTGGTTTGTTCGCAATTGGTATAAGATGTTTATTTTGGGTATGAGTAATTGGACGCAGTCTCGTACCACGGCCACCGCTTGCTATTAATGCTTTCATCTTGCAATTTCCTAAGTTTTGTTTCTCTAAATTTTTCGAATAACTACTGTCATAGTACAAAAAAATTTCCTTTTTTAAAATTCATACACTTATAATTGCGACTGGCAGAATAAATAACATTAAAGCCAGGTAAAAAAATTGTTCTTTTGCCTGAATTATTCTTTGTGTCTCATGAACTAGAAGTGTAAAATACGGCGGAAAGATATCCAACCACAGCACCTCTATCACCCGTAATATCACCGGAATTGCAGTAATGCAGAACGTTTACGTTTAATGCACTTATCTCTTTAGCAGTCTTCATAACCACAGCAATTGGACCGGCACCACATGCTTCCAATATCCTGTTTTCAAATTTTTCCATAAGTCCATCGGAATCGAAACTCTCGATATGCTGGATAACCTGCTTGTCCATTTCTTCGGCTTCCGATGCAGGATGATAATGCGAAAGATCACTGCTTGCAACCAATAATAGGTTATGCTTCCTTGAAACCTGCACTAGCACTTTTGATAGTTCCATATACAGATGCTTATCTTGCTCTCCCATAATTAGCGGGACAAATGAGAAATCATCAAGAACATATTGTAGAAATGGAAGTTGAACTTCCAAACAATGTTCTGAACGATGGCCTTCGTATGCCGGAACAATTACATTGCTAAATTTCATTAATTCTTCTCTTATATCCTTATTGATGGGCACTTTTCCAAAAGGAGAACTATATGCTTCACCCGGATAGACCGAAATGCCATAAAAGTAATCCCGGTGGCTTGGACCTATTAAAATAATGCAGTCATACTTACAACCCTTTAGAGTCTTATATGCATGAGCTGCTGTAAATCCTGAATAAACATACCCGGCATGGGGAACAACCAGAGCCTTTATTTCTCCATTTATATCAGGTAGACTTGCCTTTGAAAAAAAATCTCTTATTTGAGCTCTTAAAGAATCCGGTGAACCGTCGTAGAACATTCCTGCGACTGCCATTGGGCGAATTATTTGATTATCTGACCTGGACATAATCTAAGTATTCCCAAAATCTGCTTCGCTAAATTTTTGAACTGTGAATGTATAAAGTTTCACATCTTTTCTTCGCCAGGACTCAGGTGGCAAACCCGCTTTTAATGCAGTATGCCTGAGGAACTCCTCTCTGTCCCATCCATATTCAACTGCGACTTGCGGAAGCAATAGACCTCTTCGAAAACCAGCATCAATTACAAGTCCATGTTTTCCAATTTCAATTTTCTCAAAATCATCCAGTTCTTCTAATGGAGAAAGCACTGAAATCTCAATTTCGACTGCATCAAATTCAGAAAAAGTTAAAGGTGGAAACCTAGGATCCTCAAATGCAGCTTTTATTGCAACCTCTTGAGTTGCCTCCACTAGCGGAAACACAGGTTCTATATAACCTATACACCCTCTTAGGTCACCGTTAATTTTTAATGTTACAAATACACCCGAACGCTCGCTCAGAGCTTTGCTGTCAACTTTCGGCTTCTCCGGCACTTTTCCTTCGAGTGTAGACTTTATAGCTGATCGTGCTATTTTTAACAGGAAACGCTTATCTACCTCAGATAATTCCATTAAAACCTTCCTTTGATATTAAGGTAGCAATGTGCAAGGAAACAATCAATAAAAAAGTAAAAGCAATTAAGGGACAAAAACCGTAAAATTAGCTATTGCCTGCAAGCGTTTCATTTATTATATTATTAAAACAATAAATTGCCCCGTGGTGTAATTGGCAACACGCCTGACTCTGGATCAGGAAAGTCTAGGTTCGATCCCTAGCGGGGCAGCGAGCATAGTTCATCGGCGTTTCAAAATTAAACTGGCCTTATCGTCTAACGGTTTAGGACGCGGCCCTCTCAAGGCCGAAATACGGGTTCGATTCCCGTTAAGGCTACAAATTTGCTAATATTTTCCAATTTTTCTCGAAAACAGCCAACTTTTAAAGCTACTCCTGGCACCCTATTAAATATCCTTAAAATTATTAATTTTTTATTTGCTCATTTCAATAAGATTACATATTTTCTACCACAACAAACAATAATAAAAGGATTTTATAAATGGTTATTGAGTTATTAGAACAGATATTACCACATGTAAAGAACTCAATATATCCAGTCAGAAAACAACTTCAAGATTGGAAAATGTGTGAGGCGTCCTCCTCGGGAAAATTTGCTACGCGACTAAACGACTCACTGTGGACACCAATAACACTTCCCGCACAATGGGGACACACCGGTAAAACATTCATTTTTAGAAATTCCATAACAATAACACCTGAATTCGCTGGAAAAACTGTAGCACTTCTGCTTGATTTTGAAGATGCAATCCTCTTTATAAATGGCAAGCCCTTTCAAGCTATCAGTAAAGAACACCACGAAGTTGTTATTACAGAAAAAGCCAGGCTAAACGAACAATATACAATCCAAATTGAGGCATATAGTGGCACAAAGCTTGAGCCCAACAACTTTAACTTTGCTGAACTTGTGGTACTTGATCCAGTAGCTCGTCGACTTGCAAGCGGGCTAACAGCTTTGCAAGAACTCGAAAAAGTCTTGGAACACGGCTCAGATGAGCTTAAGGATCTTAGAGAACTTATTAGAAGAACTTTAATTTATCTTAAATATTTCAAGCCTGGAAGTGAAGAATATCCAAATGCAATTAGACGGGCATACAATTTCTTAATTAATGCAATTACTGATGAATTTAAAACAAATTTGCCCGGGCTCATATACTTCATCGCTTATTCAAGAATTAATAGTTTAATAAATGCAAAATTAGAAACCGGTGAACTAAATAAAAGAAATTGTATAAAAGTAACCACAACATGCCTTAGACTGCTTGAAGAATTTCCGGAATTAAAAATCTCATACAATCAAACACTTTTTTATGATCTCATTAAGAAGGATTGTCCAGAGCTTTACAAAGATATCAAGAAACAAATATTAAATGGCAAGTGGGAACCATTGTGCACAACATGGACAGAAACAGACTTTAACATTCCAAATGGTGAGTCATTAGTACGCCAAATTCTTTTTACAAAAAAATTTCTAAAGCAAGAATTCGGAAAAGATTCAAATATTATGTGGGTCCCAGAATCATACGGGTTTTGTGCTTCATTGCCACAAATACTTGCAAAATCTGGAATATCTTACTTTGCTACAACGACATTACTAATAAATGACACCACAAAATTTCCTTATAACTCATTTTGGTGGGAAGGCATTGACGGAACAAGGATTCTGACTCATATCCCGCCTGTTGCCTGTGAAGCAAGAATAAATCCGAAACAGATTCTAAGAATACATGAATCGATACCCGAAGAACTGAGAGCCTATCCTGTAATTCAGCCATTTGGCGGAAACGAAATTAAACTTGCTCCAACAAAGCAAGATATAGAATATTTATCTGTATTAAAAACAACAGTAGGTTTACCACCTTCCCAGCTATCGAGCTTTCATGATTTTTTTATTCACTTACAGACAAACTATCAGGACTTACCTATTTGGAATGATGAACTTTACCTCGAAGCGCATCGTGGCATATACACTACACATGGACAGATAAAAAAAGGAAACAGAGATTGTGAAAAATTATTGTATATCACAGAGCTTCTATCTACATTGGGAATGATATTTGGCAAAAATTCTAAATTGAGGAGATATCCAAAAAAAGAATTAGAATTAGCTTGGAAAAAATTGCTCTTCAATCAGAACTATAACCTGATTGGCGGGACATTCCCAAAAGAAATATACGATAAAACGCTTTCCGCTTTTTCAGAAATTAAAAAACTTTGTCACACTGAAATTTCAAGAAGCATAAAAAGCATATCTTCATCCGCAAAAAAAAGTAAAAACGAGTTTCATTTTGCAATATTCAATCCGCTTGGATGGACAAGAAGTGACTACGTGGAAATATTCATAAAATCAAAGGAGAAAAAAATATCCGTTTGGGAATTTGACACAGAGGGAAAAACAGGAAAACGGAAAACTCAAAAGCGTTCATCAAAACAAGAAAAAGAATCACCAGCGAAATTAATAGAGCATCAATTAATTGAGCGAACTCAAGATGGTCAAAAAATTCTATGTTTTATCCAAGATGTACCACCTTTTGGATTCAAGAACCTGGTAGTAAGAATTGGAGAGGTGCAACAAGAGTTCCATAAGCCATGGAAATCCTCTGCCCAAGCTCTTGAAACACCATTTTACAAAATTCGTTTCGACAGAAAAGGAGAAATTAGCACAATATATTCCAAGGAAATTCAGAAAGATATTATTCAGAAAGGAAAACGAGGAAATCAACTTCAAACCTTTCATGAAAGCACAAAAGAGTGGGAAGCATGGGACTTGCTTTCCGATTATAGAAAGAATCAAATAGATATTTTACATTTCAGGCATGCTAAAATTATTGAGGCTGGTCCTTTAAGAGCAACAATACACTTAGCATTCAGAACAAATAATGGCTCAGTAATTTCTCAAATGATACATTTTTATCATCAAATACCAAGGATTGATTTCCACACAGAAATCACATGGCGAGAAAAAAGAACGCTGCTTAAAACTGCCTTTGCCTTTAACTTGCATTCAACCGAAGCAGCATACGAAATTCCAATGGGGACAATAACTCGCAGTACTAAACCCCGCAGTGAACAAGAAAAAGCCAAATATGAAGTGCCCGCGCAGCAATGGGCTGATATATCAGACACTACATTTGGAGTAAGTCTAATAAACGACTGCAAATACGCCTATGATGCACACGAAAGCGTCCTTAGACTTACTTTATTAAGATCACCTCACTACCCCGATAAAAATGAACCGGTATATCCAGATCAATATTTAACGGATCAGGGCGAGCATCTTATAAACTACGCATTATATCCACACCGAGGAGATTGGAAAACTGCTAATACTTCACAATGTGCAAAGGAATTTAATTACCCTCTTATGGTTTTCCCAAATATTTATGCTAAGAAAATTCCTGCCATCATAACAGTTTCAAAACCAAACATAGTTATCGATTCCATCAAAAAGGCTGAAGATACGAACGACATTATTGTGAGATTGCATGAGGCTTCAGGAATAGATACAAAAGCTATGCTTACAATAGGAATTAAAATAGCAAATATATTTGAATGCGATTTACTCGAAAATAACCAAAGAGAGGTCAATATATCTAACTCAAAAATAAATCTTAAATTTAAACCATATGAGATTAAAACCATTAAACTAATTTTAAAAAAGTGAACATATTCTCTAACTCATTAATGGAAATATTTCTTATAAGCGCAATCGGGCTCAGTAATGATATAAAGTAATATATTATTGTACCATGCTTATAATCCCTTATAAACTCGAAACCGTATTCACACGCAACCTTACACAAACTATTTTTTTATTGTTTTAACAATATTGATGTTCTTCTTGCCTTTAGATTCATTTAACTTAAATGAAAATGATTTAGTTCTTTACAACTGGAATTTCTCTGGTTTCATTGGGAGCATGTTTGTGCATGCTAATATTATACATCTGTTAGGTAACATGATATTTTTATGGGTTTTTGGTAACGCATTGTGTGCTGCCATAGGAAATATTGCCTATTTATTCCTATACATATGTCTTGGTATTTTTGCAGGAACAGTACACATGGCTTTTGACGCTCACCCTGTAGTCGGAGCTAGCGGAGCTATCAACGGGGTTGTGGGTATGTGTGTTATTCTATTTCCAAAAAACAAATTGCATTGCTGGTATTTCTTCGCTTTACCATTTCTATGGCTTTTAAAAGCGGGAAAATTTGCTATTAGCACCTACTGGATGGTACTAATATGGTTAGTGTTTGATATTTTGGGCAATTTAGGTTCTCCTGATGGAATTGCACATTACGCCCACATTGGCGGATTGGTTGGTGGAGTTATTATTGCAATAATTGGGCTGAAATTCAAACTTATCGAAACCCCGCATCAATCTGTTTTTGATATTGGGCTTTCCAAGAATTTAGGTGTAGCTCAGTATCAACTAAATGCAGAAGCACCGTCATCGATATATGAGCCATTTGGGCATACGAAAATCGAAAACCAAACGGTCGAGGATAAATCCCTTTACCCTGCTGATACTAATAACTCAAGAACCTCGATAACACCGAAAAAAGAAACGATAAATAATTTGTTCCCCGCAGACACTCTGAGCATGCAACCAGACATTCAATTGAAACATTGCATCAGTAATGAGACAACTTTAACGCTGTATTTAGTAAATAATGGTGCACCTTTAAAATTTCCAAAGCTACGAGTACCAAAAGAAGTCAAAACACAAATGAGTTTTACAAATCTAATCAGATATAAAGAAACTGGATGGATAAGATTTTCTACAGATAATATAACGATAGACAGCATTGAGTTCTTGATTTATTATGTTGATTCAGCACAACAACAAAGAAAAATACGTTTCCGCTGTGTACCAGCAAAATCTAGCCTTGAGTTAATTTCAGCTAACTGAATATCCACTTAACAGAAAAGCCACTATAGGTTTTCCTACTTCGCAAAATTCTAATTTTGTTAGGTGGATCACATGTGGGGAATCCTGTGACAATAATCACAGTCAAATAAGTTCATTCTAATTAATATTTTCTTGAGGTTTATAATTTAATAACGCAAACAATAACTAGACTTAACCAATAATTTAATAAGGAGGAGGTATAATATGGTGCACAATTTAAAGTATCGATGTTTTAATTTACTCATACTTTTATACTCGACATTTTACACAATTAATGCTCAAACTGTCGGGGCAGAATTTCCAATTGCAACTGGGCCAGATTCTACCTTCGCTACAGCCTTCGCAGAAAATTATGATAGATTTCTAATTGTTATGAGAAAGGACAAACCAAAAGATGGCGCAGACATAATCTGTCAATTCGTTTCGAAGTCTACTAACTTGCCAATAGGCGAACCCATCAAAATTGGATCTACGGTATTTTCGTATAAAAATATGGAGCATGCGTTTCCACAAGCTGCTTCCGATAAAGATAATTTCTTGGTTGTTTGGTCAGATTCAATCTTTGAACAAGCAACACCTACATCTGTTGTATATGGTTGCCTAATACAGGGACAAGAAGTTGGTATTCCATTTGAAATTACCAGAGGCAAATTGGTAAGCGGGTTTGGAACATTGCATTATAATACCAAAACTGGAAAATTTTTCCTGGCTTCGTACAATAATAATGGATTATATGGACATTTTATTAGTGTACATAGTGGTGTATCTATTACTACAATTCAAATATCCAATCTCAAGCCTAGAGCGGAATACAGTTTAGCTTTTGGTGATACATCTTACCTGGCTTGCTGGGTAAATGATGATAATGATTACGAAGTGTGCGGGCAACTTATAGGGGAAAGCGGAGCCATCAATGGACCATCCAGTGGCTTTTTAATTGATGGTTCTACTGACCCAAGTGACAATCCACTCTATGTAACATATGCTGGAACAAGATTCATTGTATTATTTAACGAGGAAAATTTAATGGATTGGAGTATATATGCCAGATTCGTTTATGAAGATGGAACAGTAAAAGACGAAAAACCTTTAATTTGTAGAGGAGGAGCTTTACTGCTTCCACATGCAACTGTAAATGGCACAGAACTACTTGCCACATGGACTCGAATACCACGCACATTGAATCTAGATTCATGCAATGTAATTGGTAGATTTTTTGATTTAGATTGCCAACCAATTAAAGACGAATTTACCATATTTTCTGCATTAACTGGAAAAGCTCCTTGTGGAAATCTTACAACATATACAAATGGTTTTTACTATGTGTTTACCAATAGGGTTGACATTAAATTTATACCACCAGATGAGGTGTGCTTTGTCAATGGAGACGTTTATGGAGTAACAATAAATGGACCTACCTCAGTTAAAGATAGATCAACTAAGCCGGCACGATTTGAATTATCGCAAAATTACCCGAATCCTTTTAATCCGGAAACCAAATTCCGATTCAGCATTCCTGATCGATCGTATGTAACCTTGAAAATATACAATTTAGTTGGTCAAGAAGTTGCAACAATTGTTGCAGAGGAACTTACTCAAGGTACTTACACTAGAGAATGGAAAGCTGATGGAACACCAAGCGGAGTATATCTTTGCCAGCTAAAAGCTGGCAATTTATCTGAAACCAGGAAAATTATTCTTATGAAGTAATGGCATTTCCAAAAGCCGTCCTTGCCAATAAAAAGCTTAGCTAGGACGGCTTTTATCATAATCATTATAAAGGATTTCCCGTACTTTTGAAACAAGTAATTTAGTGTTATATGGTTTCTGGATAAAGTCAGTTGCACCAGCCTTTATTAGCTCTTCCTTAATGTTTGCCTCAAAATAGCCACTTGCAAGTATTCCCTGGAGGTTTGGATTAATTTTTCTCATCATCATAAACGTATCCCATCCGCCTAATTTGGGCAAACCAAGATCTGCTATCAAAACCTTTATTTCGTCTTTGTGATCTTTTAATATCTCAATCGCCTCATACCCATCGCTTGTAGCAAACACTTTTACACCAACATCTTCAAAAACTGTCTGGAGTAGAATACGCAATGTATTTTCATCTTCAACTATTAGAACTGCTTTTTGATTGTTCAACTCTATTTATCTCCTTTTTAGTCCTGCAAATATTTATTTCAGTTAGATTTTGTTATGCATACCATTTTGATGCTGTCGTTTCAGCAACTCTTTACCAATTATTTCTGAACGCATGGTCGCCCTTTTATAATGCTGATTATAGGGAAATTTATTGTTAAGTTCGATATATACCTGCCGAGCCTTTTCCAGATAGCCCATCTTTTCGTAGCATCTGCCAATCATATAATAAGCATCTACCTTTTTATTCGATGTTGCAATATTAATTACCTTCTGAAATTGATTTATTGCTTCTACATATCGACGTGTCGCAAAATAACATTCCCCTATCCAATATTCACAATTATCTCTTAGTTCTTCTTCTATACCATTTCGCAGCAAATTATCGAACAAATTTTTTGCCTCATCATATTTTTTCCGATAGAAATTCATTAATGCATCGTTATATTCAGGTATTCTGTTGACTGCGGTTTCTTCCGGGCTGGGCAAAATTCTATTTGATACATTCGAAATTAGCTTAGCCTGCAGTTGATTTATTTGTTCGGATAACTTCTTATTTTCCATTTTCAGTTCAGCAATTTTCTGGTCAATGTCTTCATGTTTACTAAACGGAACAAGAACGGTATTCTCTGCGTGCTCCGCCTTTTCCATCGTGGAACGCACAGATGCCAGTAATGTACTGCTGTAATTCCTTAATGATTCCAGCGAATCCTTTAACATAGCCACTATTACTGAAGTAGAATCCAATTGTCTTCTCAATTTTTCTAATTCTTCATAGTTAAATGTCACGACCTTTCTTTGCGGGGGTACCATAAGCGGCTGGAAAAATTCCTCTCTATAAACTATTTTCTCCGGTGTAATACAACCTTGCAGAATTAAAATTACTAATAAAGATATGTAAATCATTTTATGCATATTTTGCAGGCTCTATTCGGTTGGTGGATTCTTTTTCATTGTTAGAACATATGCTGAAAATCCTAATATGCCTGCTGTAATTATAGCCGCTGAAACATCGCTAATTCCGAAAAACGTACGTTTGGGCGAAGGAGGTTGAGGAATTCTTGGTAAATGCCTGTAGTCCCTCCAAGGTATTTGTCTAACTGAATCAACCTGAAATTCAAACTCATAGATTTTTTCACTCGAGCCAAACATCATAGGCAATGTAAAGTTTATTCTCTGCCCAACATTCTTTAAAATGACTTCGCGCATTTGCTCGGAATTATGATCCTCAGTTGGTAACAAATCAACTTCAATCCAATCTTCACCGTTGAAATATATATTATCACGAGGTATAGCAACATCACGGATATAACCTAAAGATGGTAATAAAATTGAATTCTGCACCGCAGTATCACTATATAAATTAAATGAGTTCCTGACTGGCGAAAACCTACCTCCAACGCCTATTGCCGCTTTATCCCATCGAATCTCCAAATATGAATCCGATATATTCTGCAACTGAAATCGAATTGCTGCTTCATCAAATTTGAACTGTACGATTATACTATCGTCCTGATACAGCATTTCTTGACTTTCTGCTGGATATATTAATTTATAGGTATATTGATATTTATTCCCTTTTCCAGGTTTAAATCCACCCACTGTTGCACATGAATTAAAAACCAGTATACAGCCAATAGTGGCAATAGTACTGATGAATCTAATATTCATTTTTTAACCTCTATATTTTATTGATAGAAACCTTATCCTATCTTCTATGCCTCATTTTACCAGTACCATCTTCTTGGTAACTGCGTAGTCCCCTGCAAGTAACCTGTAGAAATACACCCCACTTGCTACATGTCCCCCATTTTCACTCATTCCATTCCACCTCACACTGTATCTCCCGGCATCATATATTCCGCGATCCAGAGTCATTACCTTTTGTCCAAGTATATTGAAAATTTGTATTGCTACCCTTGGTATTCTTCCATTAACTTCAGGAACATCAAATTCAATTGTAGTTGACATATTAAATGGATTCGGATAGTTCTGATACAGCTTCCATTCGCTCGGAATCAAATTACGAATATCCTGATTTGCACATGCCAGCAAAACTGATGAATTTGTATCTGTTATACTGGCAACAACATGAATTGAGTCAACATTCTCATTCCCTATGCGAACTGGTAAACGTAATATTGCAGAATCGCCTGGCTGTATTGGCTCATTGGATGTATTCCACATAACAATTCTTATCTGGTTTTCGCGGCTTCTTATTTCTGTATTCATCATCTTCGCTCTAGGAAATACAAGGTCGATTGTATCCAAATTTACTGGATTCTTTGTATAAATTACAACTTGCAGACCTTTTACAGGCACGGTATTTTTTAATAAAATTCTTGAACCTATGTGCGTTAATTGAATATAGCAAGAATCTTCAACAGATTCTTCAAGATGCTTACCACTGTCTGCCGGAACTATAACACCATGAATGTTGTGTAAAAATTCCTCTGGATACAACATCCAATCCTTTGCTGGATCCCAGCCTGACATTAATAAGCTGTCTCTACAAACCAGCGCGTCACGTATATCAACTCTTCCGTCACCTACAGTTCCGTCATCTCTCACTGGTGCCATATCAGCTCTTGCAAAGTCCGCACCCGTTAAAATGCGCCTGCCAAGTATATGATCAATAATAGCGGTAAGATCTCCAATATTTCTGAAGTTATCATGATTTGCATCTGCAAGTAATAACACAGCATAAGCAATAAATGTTGTATCTTTTCCGTTTGGAATTGATGCTCTTATTCTATATTCTCCCTGTTTATCACCTAGAATCATTATAGTAGATGCTACTCCATTGCTATCGGTATAAGTTACAGTTGAAGTAAGAGAATCCATTTGTGTTGCAATCGGATGACTTACTATTTCAAATCTTACCTCAGCATTTGGAACAAAGTTCCCACCTGTATCACTTACCTGGACTTCAAAAGGTCTTAACGGCTCTAATATATGACCTACTTGTATGTTACTCGACCTCTGGGCAATATTAGTTGCTTTTCCTGCAGTTGCTCTTGCTTCAAAAGGAACAAAACTATACGATACAGCAGGAGAAGTTGCTTGCACCAGATAAGTACCAACTTTAGAACCCAGTCTCAAGCTCGAGCTCGCAATACCATTGAAATCAGTTGTATCCACCATTTTTAGCAGAGAATGACCCCACGAACCAGACGGAGTATCAACTATCATAAATGAAACTGGAATTCCGACTACAGGGTTACCATTGACATCTGTAATTCTGATTTCGAACGGATTATCCAGGACCTCAAGAATTGGCTTAACCTGACCCCTACCACCATTGTAGGTTAAATTTACAGCTCTACCAGGCAATCCATTGCCAACAAAGAACCTGGCCGAATTGGGAACTGTGGGATCTTCGGCTTTTACAATGTACTGGCCTATTCTACCTCCAAGGCGCAGTGCAACACTCGCCTCTCCATGCACAGGGTCTGTAACGGTAGATTGGTTAACCAAAGAATCACCTACTGCACCATCTGGCTTTGACACTATGGTGAATGTAATATTATGACCGCCTACCGAATTGGTATCGCTATCGGTTATGGCATATACAAACTTAGGTAATATACTGCCAACGGTATCCGAATATTCTACAGCGCTTCTCTGCCATGCCAGTGCTGGAATACCATGAGTAGCAAGAATAGAGAATTCGGCAAAAATAGAATCGTTTTCAGTTGAACGTGCAATAACTCTATAAACACCTACCTTTTCCCCAAGCTGAACCATTGCCCTTGCAAAACCATTTACATCCGTAAGAGTATCCGCTGTCACTATGTTCTGCTTTGTTGCTATTGACCCTTCCGGCGGACTAATACTGAATCTCACACCTGTATTAGGCACTCCATAGTTATCCTGATCTATAGCCTGGACTACCAATGGACCAATAACTTGCTTTATTGTATCGGAGACTGGAGAAGATTCTATACGAAGAGCACTTAAGCTTGACCCTGCATATCCAACGAAACTGATACTGGTTGAAGGGACAGAAACTACACTTGCTGTAACTCGATATCTACCAGCTCTGTTACCTAACCGCATCCTGGTGGCAACTTTACCATCGGAATCACTCATTACTAGAGTATCTGTCAAGCTTTGTCCGTAAGCGCCTTCTGGCCATTCAGTAATAGAGAACCTAACCTTAGTGTTTGATATAGGATTACCGAATATATCTGTAATCTGAGCAACAAACATTGAATCTAATAAACTATTAACTCTTCCCCTTAATGAGTCAGGGCCTATTGCCAGAATTGAATCCGGGTCAAACTCATAATTTGGTTTGCCTAATATATTATTTGCATCAGCAGCGGTCCAGTAACCGCTCAAAAACTTGCCGCTTCGGACTAAAAGATTCCTGCCCCTCGATGTATGTTGACGTCTCCAACTTACACCATCAATTGATCTCCACAGGTCGAGAGTTAATGAATCCTGTCCACCAAGTTCATCGTTCGAGTAACGAAAATACAAAGTACCTGACTGATTATTGGTATTTGTGGCCCTAAGTTCGTACAACCTTTGTATAGAACTGCTCCCACCATATTTCACAGAACCATCAGGTCCTGAAATTCTAACAACCTCAGTTTCACCAAGAGGGTCTCCCTGGTTTTTTACAGATAAACCAATACCACCAAAATCTGACGAATCAGATGTGGCATATAAATCAGCTTGTTTACTAACTTTACCTATAATAACCCCAGCTTCATTCGTAATTCGGCCGTTATACTTTTCTAAAAGCATGTTGGAATTTATCTTGAACCTAATACCATCTGCTATTGCGACGCTGCGCAATATAGTTAAACTATTGGTAACTTTTACTCCGCTTCCGTTCAGTAACAAATTCTCAAAGTTCTTACTTTCAATTTCCTGATCGTTACCATAATATTCGAAAGTACCTGTAACAGTGTCAGGCAAACCTGTAGCTTCTTCCTTTACCTGAAATAAACCCGAACCTTTATATACACCACCTGGTAAATTCCGGAAACTCTGGGTCTGGAGGCTCACAGTAAAAAATGATACCGCAAATATCAACAATAAGAACTTTCGTAATATTTTTCTATTTAAAGACATTCTTGCATTCCTAAACTCAGCATAGACTGGAGAAATAGGTGAGAAAAGGGGACCAAAAAACTCACCTACTCTCCAATCAAATGCCAGTATGGAATTAAATGATAACATGTTATCACTTCTCAGCGATTTTTCCATCATATAATCTAAATAAAACTTCTTCCACGTCACTTTGCTCTTTACAGCCACTCAATTCCGTTAAGTTCTTACATAAAACGACCTTACCATTTTCGATTATAATAGAATCCCAGGGAATTGAATCCACATAAGCAGGTTCACGAATATCCTTATAAGGATCAGTATCTTCATCTAAAGAATAAGGTTTGGAAGAGACTTCACTCATCATTGTGTAATTACAATAGAACTTAAATGCATATTGTGTGGTGCTGACTCTTTCCATTCGCTGACTTCTAAAGACATTAATCCGCTGCAAAATATCGGCTAATGTAACATTACAATTATCCATTATATCTTCCCTGCTCAGTCTTGTGTTTTCAACTTCCAATGTTCTTTTCTTAGAATCACAATCCATCTTATCAATTCCCTGAGATTTGAAAAGGTTTTTCAGGCGTTGTTCGTACTTCTCTGTTTCTTCCCTTACCCATTCCTCATACTCGGTTACCCGAGTATGAGGATCATAGTAAGGACTATCAAAATCACATTGCTCATTTAACCTATTTGTCTTATTCTCTTTCACGGCAACACCTCATCAGATTAAGAGATTATTATTCAAGAGTAATTGTTCCATTATTTGTTATAGCGCCTGAGTTAACTAAGTCAGCTCCAGTAATCTTTAATAAACCACCGTTCTGAGTAGTTAAGTTAGAATTGTTTGTAAATTGACCAGTCAGATTCGCCTGTGCGCCGGCACCGTCTATCATGAATGAACCATTGTTTGTTACGCTTGTAAGATTAGCAATACCATTAACTAACATATTACCAGATAAGGTCAGAGCACCATTAACCTGCAGAGTACGAGAGGCACTTACATTAATAGCACCTGTGCTGTTAAGAGCACCAGTAACTGTAAAGTTACCATCATCAACATTCAATACACCATTATATGTTGCATCGTGGGTAATCGTCAGATTAGCAATCTGTCTGTTTCCGCCACCCATTGTTACGTTATGTCTAACTTCTGCATCATCCGTTGCACCCGGTATATCATCAGGTGTACTACCCCATGTTGCAACTGCATTCCATGCACCGTTAGCAATTGTGACGTACCCAATTGGTGTAATTGCGAATTCAGTTATTCCACTCAACCCTTGATTGATATTCGTTAATGCTATAGTGTTTGGATCGCTAGAGACATTCCTGGTGTAACTTCCGCCATTTGTACCAAGCTTGCTTAGAGTACCACCACTATATTTACTGAATCCAAGTTTATCTTCATTAGAAATATTAACCAATTCAGAATTCAAGTAATACAGTTGTAAATTAGCATTGTTTAATGCCAGATTAGCATTGGAAGATACACCATAGTATCTGTTCACATAGCTTGTTCCTACACCAGAAGGTGCAACGCCCGGACGCATTGTGATTGTTACATCTTCTTCCTCTGCTGATGCAAACTGAAGTGTAACTTCTGCTCTGTTAAATGCATAAGGCGTAGCAGCAGCAAATGTGTGTGTTCTTTGAACAGCGCCAATAACCTCGCCAGCACCCGAAACACTACCAGGTGCCGAGAATACCACAGTTCCACCATTTGTGTAAACATCCAGGTTTTGATTCAATGTCAGATTACCGGCAAGTGTAATTGATCCAGTGGAGCCCGTTTTCCCTGCAGTTCCAGACAATGTCAAGTTACCATAGTTAACCGCTGGAATAGTTTGTGCACCTCCATCGAATACCACTGTAGAGGCATTCCCGAAGCTAAGGGTACCAACCTTAACGAAATTCCCTGCAAAGTTCGCTACTGCATTGCCAGAAAGTGAAATTGTACCACTATTATCCACATTTGCATTGAAGTCCAACATACCAGCTTCTGCTACAACAGATCCATTTGTAGCAATTGATGGCACACCATTGAATGCAGCACTTCCACCATTAACTCTAATAATACCATTTGTTATCGTTGCCGTATTAACCGTTAAGCTTTTTCCCATTACATCAAAATAGTTCCCATTATTAATTTGCAAAGCATCCGCTGTTACATTTACATCCATCTGCTTAATTGAGGAGCCTAACGCCTGCAATGTATTGAACTGTATAGCATTTGAACCTGAAACACCTAATCTCTGCAAATTATCGCCATTCAAATTAACAGTCCCAGATATTGTTACAGGTCCAGAAGCTCCACTGGTATTGATGCTACCCTTTATATTAATAACACCATTACCTGAAAAAGTACCGGATCCACTCACCACTAGATTCTGGCCAAATGAGTATCCGGCAAACAGAGCAAGTACAAGCATGACCACAATACCCTTGCTCAATCCTCGAATTTTTGTTTTGTTTAACATTGTTATACTCCTTTTATTAATGAATTTATTAGTTATAGACTTTTATTCACCTATTGTTATTACACCAATATTGTCTAACGTTGCATTAGCACCCAGTTCAAGGTTACCGTAGACATTTAACTGAGCTGAAGCATTATCGAGCTTCAATGTGCTTGTTCCAGACATCTTAAGGCTGCTTTCGACTCCAGATTTTCCAACGTTTAGAATTCCATTAGCACCAGTTATAGTAATATTGCCATAGCTTTCGAGCGTTAATGGCGATGAAGTCATTATGCTTAACAATCCAGCGACACTAATCGTTGCACCAGCATTATTCGATACTGCTCCTGTAATCGAGCTATTGTTGCCGTTAAAGCTTAAAGCACCTGTGCCATTATTTACAAGAGACGTTAAGCTAACATTACCTGTAAATGTCGAGGCAGAGCTTGAATTATTCGTTAAACTCCCTCCGGTTAATGTTCTACCACTAGATACTGAAATTGAGCCATTGCTACCAATTGTAATATCGGCGAGATTTGCATCAGTGTTTGTGATGCTTAGCATTCCATTAACCTGGGTAGATGATGCAACTGTTAAAACTCCCGTACCATTTGTAGATAAATCGCTACCTTCATTTATCGTTAATGTTGCAACACTAACCGGATTAGCACCAGTAACAACACCTGTGTGTGCAATAGTTGCGTCATCCGTATTATCAGGCATTTGATTTTCGTCCCAGCCCGCAGGAGTGGAAATATTAGCATTGTTTGCTGCTGTCACAAAGCTAATTCCGAACATACCTAATTCTTGCACTCCAGCAAGCGAATTATTCAAGCCGCTGTAAGCAACATAGTTACCGCCTGAGCTCCTTGTCATACCTGGATTTGTAATCTTGGTCCAATTTGTACCATTATAAGCACGCAGTCCAATTTTTGACTCTGCTATACCACCCTGTAACTCACCATTGGCATAGTATAACTGGATTGCTTCAAGATTACCCATGCTTGCTGGAATAAGCTCATATTTTCTGCTAACGTATTTTGTTGTAGGCGGATTAGATGGATCTGTAGAAGGTATCATTCTCAAAGTAACATCACTGTTGATATTGTCGGCTGTTGCCATATATATATTTGCACTGTTGAAACGATAATTTTGCCCTGATGCAAAATTATGATTCCTGCGCACGGCGCCTATAACTTGTCCTGAACCAGAAACATTGCCTGCCACAGTCGAAGTCAGCGTCAACACCCCAGTGCCCGTAGTAATATTGCTCCCTAGCACCAGATTTCCACCTACAACTGCATTGTTATTGTTCATATCTAAAGCACTATTTGCATCAAGTTCTAAATTGCCATTTACAGTAACACTTCCTTGCAAAATCTTGGAGGCATTGTTAAGTGTCAAATTATTATAAGTAGTACCTACTATATTTTGACCCGCAGTATTGCTGTTATATATGACCGTACCTGCATTTAAATCATATGTGTTTTGAGTAAAAGCACCACCAACCTCAATAGTGCCATTACCAGTTTGTCGTATAGTGCCTGAGCCAGTCAGATCACCGTTAAAATCAATTCTACCAGACAATTTATTTGCAATTTCACCATCATTAGCAATTGCATTAGAAAATGAAATATTAACAGCAGATGAATCGATAATTGCACCCGCATTTGAAATTGCATTCGAAGCAATAGAGCCCGTGGCTGTACTTAACAAACGGAATGTTTTGCCCGAGCTTACAGCTCCTAAATCTGCAATATTAACAGATCCAGATACATTCATATTCTCAGTAACCGACAACTGCCCACCAGCTTGAGAAATAGCATCTTCCACTAATACCAAGGCACCACTTTGCACCGTTTTTGCTCCATTACCAGATAAGCTCAAGATACCATAAGTGGTTGTACCACTTGCTTTATTAAGTATGCTTTGAGCATTATCACCGTTAAACACTACTGTGCCATTGTTGAACGTCAATTCTGAAGTACTTGTAGACATGTAAGATGATTCATTATTTATTGTAAGGGTAAGGTTACCAATATCAAAACCATTGCCAGCAGCGGTATATGCTGTAGTTCCATCACCTATTCGCAACCTGTTTGTCACAGTAACATCAACTTGCGCAGTTGTGGGGCGATTATCTATGAGATCAAGATTAGAAAATGTTATAGAATAATTTCCACCAGAAGCTGATCTTATTGCATGAGTTCCATTATTGCGCCACAATACAACTACTCCTGTTCCCGATACAGTTACAGGACTCGTTGTATTATTTATAATATCACGGGCAACTCTTATAGTACCATTATTCACAACATTACCATTTAGTATCCAATTCTGGTAATTTTGCGAATTTGCAAAGGTACTGATTAAAGCCAAAAGCATCAGTACAAAAGCCCCTCGTAACATAAGCCCCCAGACTGTTGTGCGTGTCATAATAGCACTCCCTATATTATAGTTTAACATAATTATTCTCCAATATTAATTTCACCATTATTTATAAAGTTTTCATTTGTAATTAAAGAACCTTGTATATTCCATATCACACCGTTGTTTACAACCACCGGAGTATTATATCTGTGTTCAACATTTCCCAGTGTAGTTTGGGAATCCGATATAACCTTCTGACCATTGCCACTAAGCACAAGATTATAGTACTCAAACGGAATTATTATTTGAGACAATGCTCCATTGTATTCAAACACATTATCTGTGGTAACATAATTAGCATTAGATGCACTAACATTAAAAACATTTGCAACCTTAATCGTATCACCCGCTGAAAGTGTTATCTGCTTGCCACCACGATCGTTAGTAATCCTTAAATCGTAATATTGCAATCCTGCAATAACTTGTGCTCCAGTTCCGTTATAGTCTATTATAGATGAGTTTGTAATTGCATCAGCAACCGCTCCATTCTCTACATCAATTGTGCCTGCAATTCCTGTTATACCAGAAGAAAACATCTTGGTTCCTGAATTCGCTAATCGCAGGTTTCCATAATTTGCTTGCGCAATTGTTTGATCAGCTCCATTGTAAATCACTGTCGAGGTTGGAGAAAATAAATAATTAGTAGAGCTTACTTTCTGCTCAAAGCTCATTACACCATTTCCGGTTATAGCCAGCGTGCCATTGCTGTTCACATTACCTTTAAAAATAATCTCTCCATCCACTGTTCTGATTGTTCCAATGCCATTATTTGCTTCATTAATAAATGCAAGCTTTCCATTAGACTGGACTTCTATAATTCCATCATTGCCTGCTAAATATCTTATGCTACTCGAATCTGACTTAAGTGTCAACTGGCTACCTGAGTTCACATTCAATAGCGTATCAATTTCTGCTTTTCCATTAATATTAAGGTTGTTATTGACTGAGATAGCCCAGCCCTCATGTTCAATAGAATCGACAGTAAGTTCGCCAAGCAAACTTTTGCGAGATTTGCCATACAGTTTAATCTTTCCCCTATATACACCTCCCATAACTAACTGTTCGTTGCCGTTATCTTTGCCATACTCTATTAAACTATTCGAATTCGTTATTATTTGTCCGGCGTTTGCAGAATTGTCCAAAATCCTTAAAGTACTGTTTGCAATATTTAGAGATGTATTGGAAAGAACATTCAATGAATCATTTACCACCAGAAGCCCAGTTATCGTTTTCACTCCATTTCCTCTTAAACTCAAGATGCCTACCTGCAGATTCATTCCATCCTCATTAACAATAGACTGGTCGCTACCTATCAACGCAATCCTCCCAGGAATGGTTGTGTTCTGATAATTCCTTATGCTGTCTTTAACGGAAATTTCGCCGTTACCAGCAAAACTAGCACCACTTTGAATTATCAGCTTGTTATTTTGTGAAAACATATTTGAAAATACCATTAGCACTGGCAAAACCACTTTTAAAATTCTTTTAGCATTATTTGTGTCGACACATCTCATTGCTTCTCAACTTTTTCTATATGTAATATATTTTCGATTCTCCTTTTTAGAATCGTGCAAAAACCGTAATTTTAAAAATACTGTAAAAACCGTAGTTTTATAAGAAAATTACCTATTTTAATCAGAAATAAGCAAATTACCGTAGATTTCTATTAAGCCCGCAGTATATGTAACTCCTCCAACCTGCAAATTTACACCGTTTTCGATGGTTATGTTCGAACCCAAGCGTATGGTCAAATTACCTTCCACATTAAAACTCGAATATGCCACTTTTTGACCCGAATTCGCCATCTCTAAATGGCAATATGTGATCGGCTTTATTTTTTGAAGAACTGTACCACCATAAATAACTGTATTCGGACATATTGAAGCCACAAGCGAACCAACTTCCAGCAATGGACCATTAATTGTTAAAGATGAACCAGAATTGTTCACAAAAGTGGAATTAGAATTTTCACCCTTTAAAGAATCTATTGTTACAGCTCCATTATTATACAAGGTATCATTAGCTAAAATCGACACCTGTTTCAATACCAAGCTTGAATTTTGCGCAATAGTTTTATTCTGACCCGCAATCTCCAATACACTTGAACCAATGCAACTCCCATTACCATATATAGTATCATTTGCTGTAATCAAGCTTATAGTACCACTACCACTCCACATACCATTCAGATATAAATTACCGCTTAATGTTAATGTAAACGAGCTATCGTTAAATGTACCAGCTGAATCTATAATAAACTTTGCAATATAACCATCAGCATCCAATGTTACAGTAAACGGCATAACAATTTTCACTGTATCGTATTGCCGTGGTATGCGTCCACCCCAAACTGTTGGATCCGACCACAATCCACTTTTTTGTGATATTAACAATCCGCCTCTGCATTTACCAAGAACAATATCACCAAAAACACTCAAACCATCTAATCTTGTACTATCTGAGCTTCTCAAACTGACTATTAAAGAAGACCAACTTGAGCCATTCCACAACTCACCAATAAAATCCGTTGATGTTGGTGAAACTCCGCCAATGCACTCCGTTGTAGAATCAAATGACAAAGTAATACTAAATGGACCAGAAAGTTCAACATCAATATTTGATATCTTCCAATAAGCATTTACATCCTTTGTCGAATCTATAGAAGAAGAGGGATGAGATATGTTTGGATGCTGCTGAGCTGACCTTCGACTTATATTAACATAACCCGATTTGCTAACATTCGTGTTTTCTATTCTAATCGGTAAATACTTATCTGATTTACCAATGGGTATTATTTTATTTGAAGAACCATTTGGTATGTAAACTTTGACATTGCCAACTACATGCCCATTTGCTCTTACAAACGTAGCAGTAGATTCCAACGTAAGTGTATCGGAATCTGTCTGAAGCGTTATAACTCCAGAATTAAAATCAAGCAGACCATTTACCATAACTTTACCTGAGACCACTGCACCTAAACTATCATCCATCCTGATATTTTGATATCTGCCTATGCCTGAAACCAAATGCGATGATGAACCTCCTGCTAATATTAATCTTGACGAACCACTCCCTGATATTGTACCATTGTTGCTTACATTTCCTTTTACAGTTATTTCACTAGATTGACAATTCAAAATAACTGCATTATTAATTGTTAGATTGGACGATACCATTACATTACCACCTAGAGATTTTGTACCAGAATTACTTAGAATAACATTATAATAATTGAAATTGGATGATGTTGCAGGAATGGTTTGTGGACTGGTTCCGTTAAATTCTATCGTGCTGCCTGCAATCACATGTGAAGTAGCAGGATTAGGTACCGTTAAGACAGATGCTACTCCTATTGTATCTGCAGGAAAGTTCTTACTATATGCATTCAAAGTCAAATTACCATAATCAGCTGCCAAGATATTTTGACCTGCACTTGCCTGATTATATATAACTGTGCCATCAGGCAGACTCGTAAGATTTCCACCTGAAGAACTTACACTTCCATTCAAAGTTAAAGTGCTGGATCTTACTTCATAAGTACCTTGGGTTAAAGTGTATGCACCATTTACTGTTACATTACTATTTGCAATAACACTTGATCCAGACTTATTGATATTCAAATTATAAAATGTTTCTCCAGATGGATCGTTGATTGTTGAAGCTTGATTTCCATAAAATGTAACGGTACCCGTACCAGGCACAAAATTGCCTTGGTCGGTCCAATTCCTTGCTACATTTATATTTAAACCATTAGCATTCAAAGTTCCCGTAGCTATCAATACATCATTGTTTACCTGAAGGTTATTTGTAACGAGCTGAGCAGTTGCATTTGCACTACTATCAACAAAATTAAATACAGGGATGTTTGTATTTACTCGCATTGTTTGATTAACAGGTGTAGAATAATCACCAATTTGCAAATCTCCCCCAGTAACTAAATAGTTCGTAGAACCAGTATTAATATAGCCTAAATCGTTAGCTCCTGCCCCTCCTTCGCGTACAATTACTATTCTTCCACCAGAAACATAATACACAGAACCTGCAACATCTATTGTAAAAGGTGCAATTGTTGTACTTGTAGATCCTATTGTCGCGACTCTTAATGTTCCACCTGTCATATTCAACTTTGTAATAGTAACATTGTTCAAGCTGTTAAATGTTCCAGCCACATTGACAATTCCACCCTCTATAATTATATCTCCTCTATTAGATATTAAATTCTCATTCTGCGCATCCCCAATATTTAAAACTCCATCAGACACTCTTAACAATCCTGTTACTGTTACACTATTGCCCGTATTTACAATGGCAGATGGATGGTTTATCCATAATCCACCTGTAACAGGAATAGTTACCGCATTCGTAAACGGTGTAATGCTTCCTGAAGTGCTGAACTTAAATGTGCCATTAGTAATTGTCAAAAAGTTCGTTGTTGAAACAGTAAAATTAGATACAGTAATATCAAGTATATTATTACTTGAAGAACCCATATTTAAAGTCATCAGATAAAAATTGCTGGTTGTCCCAGTCCCGCTAATTGATTGCGAACTAACCCTATTAAATGTTACTTGACATCTACTGTCTGCATCTGGAGAAAGATTCAAAATTCCATCATTGATTATATTTCCTGTCACATACATCGTATGAGTTGTATTAGAACCCGTATTAATTATAAATTGGGCACCAGTATTAATATTAATATCGCCCCATACATTAATAGTCCTTGCAGTATTATTATTTCCTATTCTCAATATTCCCATATTGCGTATTGTCAAATTGGTAACTGTAATATCTCCATTGACCGTAACTGTATGTCCAGAATTGATAATCACGTTTGCTCCTGATGGCGGCACTGTTCCTCCGACCCAGGTGCCTCCAGTATTCCAATTTCCAGTTTGAGCTGAAACATATACGCCTGGGCTTGCTGTAGTTTGAGAACCTTGTAGAGCCGAACTAAGCCTCCCTTCTGTCACTGCATAGACTCGCCAATAATAAGTGGTATTTGGTAACAAGTTTGAGGCAATATATGATATCGTACCTCTCGGAAGCTGTGTAACATATTCATAACTTATGCCATCTAGCGAACGGTAAATTACATATCCTATTTCATTATTTGCATTATCAACCCAGTTTAATTGCATTGACGTTTGTGTAACATTAGAAAAAGTTAAATTTGTCGGGTTTGCTGGAGTTGGCGGAGTAAAAACAAGTTTAGAATATGATGTCGGAATTGTAGATATATAGCCATTAGGAGGAATACGTTGTGGCAAAAAGTTTGTTGAATTTGGAGTCTGTTGAATCAATAAAACTGAATCGCTTAATCCGCCGGATAGATTAGGTGCATTAAGACCTATTTTATAATTTAGAGTGGCAGATCCTAACACCATATTCCCGTATATAAATTCAATGACACCTGTGGTTTCATAAAGTTTCAATTGGAAATTAAAACTCGTTCCCATATTAATTTGATTCCACACTGTCATATTAATCCATTCAACAGTAAAAACTCGGTATGGGGCTTCGCCTGTTGTAACGAATTTAAAACTTGTACCCAAAGGATCTACTTGATTTTGAGTAGTTAGGTCACCGTATAAAAGTGCTAAAGTATTCCAGGAAGTATAGCCTGTGGTATTTGACAGCCTATTATGTGATGGGTTGTCTGAATCAAAATTTCCTGGTGTATACCCTGTTGCAGCATCAGAAGAAAAATCAGCAATGCCGTTAATGCCCACACTTATAGTAGTATACCGCGTACCATCATACCAAAAATCAAAACCAATCGGGATTGGGTAACTTCTATTGTCATCGAGCACTTGTGCAGGGTCATTATGGCGCCAGCTTGGAATAGAGTAGCCAATATCAGCAATAGAGTTATAAGTAATTCCAGTTTCTCTTGTAATAGTATAACGCCCAATTCTTTGGCCATAAACATTCACTGATATTAAAGCTACAGTTATAATAACTTTCCAATGATTTGAAAATGGTTTCATTTTAAACTCATTTTGCAATTCCCATCTATTATCGCAAGCAATGCGTCTTTCATTGATGATTTTACTATAAAGCCATCCGCCAGTTCTTGCAAATGAGCTTTATAGAATTCATTAACATCCATAGATAGAATAAATACATGGGTTGAAGGCCATTTTTCTTTAATTATCTTTGTTGCTTCAATCCCATTTTGTTTTGGCATATGTATGTCCATCAAAACAAGATCAGGTCTTAGCCTGCTTGTCTTATATATTGCATCTTCACCATCCATAGCTTCAGCTACAAACTCAACCGACTGCTGAGACTTAAGAAAAGAAGTGAGCATATATCTAAAAGCATGGTGGTCGTCTACCACTAAAATTTTTAATTTATTCATAAAAATAACCCCTTTATAACAATTTATATTATTTTGTTATTATTGTAAATAGCGAATGTTGCTTCAAGTGATGGTTTCAGCGTGGATTTTAAGATAAAACCATCAGCCTTTACTTCAAGCGCTTGCTTGCGAAACATTGGGTCATCATAAACGGTAGCAATCAATACTTTTATTTTGGGCCACTTACTCTTAATGATTCGGGTAGCTTCTAAGCCATCTAATTGTGGCATTGAAATATCCATTAAAACTAAATCAGGGCTGTGTAATTCAACTTTTTTAACTGCTTCATGTCCGTTTTCAGCCTCAGCAATTACACTTACATGTGGAAGATTGCAAAGAAACTCTTTTACAACCTTTCTAAAATCACTGTGATCATCAGCTATGAGTACCTTTATTTCCCTCATTTACCATCCCTCAATTTTTAATGAAACAAGTTTTCGTCGAAATCATTTTAAAACATATTTCCAAAATCCAAATCAGTTTAAAAACGTATTTTCAAAAATACGTTAAAAACCGTAGCGCATACGTAAATTAACGTATAATAAAATTCAGGATTGACTGGTTTTGAGGAGCTATTTGAGGGATTTTTAAGATGAGCCGGAATTACCTTTTGTTTTGTTCTTCCAGTTCAATGCAAATCGAACCAAATTTGCTGTATCATGAATATCGAGCTTTTGCATTATATTAGTTCTGTGCGTATCCACTGTCCTTACACTTATAAATAGCTTTTCAGCAATTTGAGCATTATTTAACCCTTCAGCAATGTACCAAAGTATTTCCTTTTCCCTTTTCGTTAACGGCAAATCATCATCCTTCCGTTCTTCTACCAATGTTTCTGCTCTGGCATTGGTTTTCTTAAGATAAGCCTCTATCATTATTTCAGATACACGGGGACTGAAAAATTTCTCGCCTTTAGCTACTGCGCGAATTGCTTTCGCCAATTCTTCCTTACCACTATTTTTAAGCACATATCCACCCGCACCAGATTTTAGAATTTGATAAACATACTCTTCATTATCATGCATTGTTAAAACGAGTACTTTCGTAGAAGGGAAATTTTTACGTATATGCTTGGTTGCTTCAACACCTGAAAGTACTGGCATCGAAAGATCAATAATAACAACATCCGGGTTCAGTTGTTTTGTTAATTCAATGGCTTCTTTGCCATCACCTGCTTCACCTACAACTACAAATTCCTTGTAAGGTTCCAAAAGTTTAATCAGTCCGCTTCTCACAAGCGGATGATCATCCGCTATTAATATTTTAATTCTTTCCATATAGATTAGTCCCTGTCAAAGGAATTTCTACTATTATTAATGTACCATTTTTTGGTATTGAATCAATTGTAAAAGTACCACCAAGCGAACGAGCTCTTTCACGCATACTTATTAGTCCCATTCCACCTTTATCTGAAATCCTAATCCTATTGGATATATCAATTCCTTTACCGTTATCTTCAATCACAAGTCTAATACTATTAGCTTTTTTAAGAACCTGCAAATTTACTTCAGATGCTTCAGCATGCTTTGCCACATTGTTTAAAGCTTCCTGAACAATCCTGTAAAGACTTATCTCTATTTGAGAATCCAGTCGCTCAACGAGCCCATGCGTTAAAAAATTAACCTTTATATTTGTCCTATTCGAAAACTGATCGCTTAAAAGTTGTAACGCAGGAATCAATCCAAAGTCCTCCAGAATACTCGGCATTAGATTGTACGAAATTTCCCTTGCCTCTTTCATTACCTCATCAAGAAGCTTTTTTATATCTTTTAAGCGCTCACTTTTATCCTTTTCAAGAATCATTGCATCTTCCAGAATCTCAATATTGAATTTTATAGCAGTCAGCATCTGACCAAGTCCATCATGAATTTCACGCGCGATCCTTCGCCGTTCTTCTTCTTGTGCTTTGACCCGCGCCCCAGACAACATCTCTAATTCTTTTTCCCTTTCAAGCAGGCTTTCGTAAAGCTGGGCATTTACCATTGCTATTGAATGTTTCTCAGCTATAGAATTTAACAAACGGATTTCTCTTCCAGCGAATTCATGACTGTGTCTGTAACCTACTACCAGCGCACCCTTTTCTTCACCTTTCACAACCAATGGCAACCAAATGGTAGATACTAGATTTTCCTCAGAAATTACAGGCAGCCAGGAGTATAGAACTCCCTTGTCTTGCTGTGTTTCATTGATTATGGTTGGTTCTCGTTTACTTAATATATTTTTCAAAAAATCAGCAGGAAAAAAAGCACCCAGCGAATGCTGATACATATTACCACATATTGCCTTCCATTGCACTTGAATATGCTTTTCATCGTACAGAAGAACTCCTGCAAAGTTGGCTCTCGTTAAGTTTAGAGTTTGCTGAAGTATAGCAGAGAAAATCTTTTCCAAATCCATTACCCCAGCAAGCTTTCTATCTATATCACTCAACGTTTCTTGTTCCCATAACCAAATCGACTGTTCTCTCTCCAGCATCTTTCTTTCTGTAATATCCCTGAAAGACGATTGAACCGCCAATCTATTATTCCATTCAATAATATGAGCATTCATTTCCAGATCTATGTACTTCCCATATTTTGTAAGCCCGCGTACTTCGTAATTTCTTGCCACCTCTTCACCAATAACGTAAGGTTCCTGTTCAACATTAGCCAAAAACTTGCTCTGCATCACAATTATGTCCGATAATTTCAATTTTTGCATTTCTTCCTGCGAAGCATATCCGAAAAGCCGAACTGCTGAGGGATTCACATATACTATATTGTTGTTTTGTGATACAACGATTGAATCTAATGAACTTTCTACTATGCTTTCATAACGTCTCTGCGTCTCAACAATTTTCCTTGCATATTCTTTTAGCTCGGTTTGATCGTTATACATAATTATACATTCTTCCAACTGACCATTAGCATCCATAACAGGAGAAATTATTACATTTGAGTATTTCCTGTGCCCAAAAGAATCTTCAAAATCTATTTCGCCTATCCATGCTTTTCCATTTGACAAGAAAGGTATAGCCAATTCCCATATTGCTTTAACATCAACTCTCGACAGAGAATTTTCAATATAATCGAATGCGTATTGTCCAACTATTGAATCTTTCTGTCTACCGCTCCAGTTTATGAAAGCCTGATTAACATACTTTGTTATTCCTTTGCTATCTGTTAATTGTAAAGGATCTGCTGAATGTTCAATAAAGGCATAGAATTTCCTTAGCTCACTCAGCGACTTACGCCGATTCCGTATAAAGAAAAATAATAACAACAAAGAATATATAATTAGAACTACCCACATAATAAAAAGCAACAATTGAGCTCTTGCAATCCGCCTGTTATAATCTACTTCTTTATCATAAAGTTTTTGATAAAAAAGTAACATAGACTCATTTAACTCGGATATTACTTTTAACCTATGCTCTTTCTCTTTTGACCATGTATCAATAAAGCTTTTAATATTGTTCTCGGCACGTCCAGATGAGTAATCTATCTGTTTGTAAAAATCATTAAGAAGTTCCTGAAAATTCAATATTACAATATTATCGACTGAATCAGCACTTCCTTTCGTGGCATTCATTAAATCTCTGAATGCTATAAAGTCTATCTTAATCTTTTCATATTCTTTATGCAATTGTTCAATATCTCTAAGTCCTATTGTTTTATTATTAGTCAGAGACTCCATTTCCTTATAAAGGTTAAATAGCAAAGAATTAAGTCGCATAAATCCCATTTGAGCATTATAACTTCCCACCGATTTACCAACAATAGTGCAAAACTCATATACTGAAAAAGAAAAAATAATTAGATATATAGAAATGAAAAGTATATTTAAAAATAGAAAAGCCGACGAGGACAATCTTCGCCTCATCGGCCCTTCATTTGATGATAGCAATGACCTTTTCTGATTACTCATAATCGTTATTTCCTAGAAACTTACATAACTACTTTCCAATATGTTTCCGATATGCCTCCGCATCCATGAGCAAGTCTAGTTCACCTGGATCTGTAATCAACAATTTAACTATCCAACCTGCACCATAAGGATCTTTATTTATTATTTCCGGATGTTCCTTTAATTCTTTGTTAACTTCTACTATTTCTCCCGTAACAGGTGCAAATATATCCGATACAGCCTTTACAGCCTCAACAGTTGCAAAAGTCTTTCCTCTCTCAACTTTTTTCGATTTATCAAATACGTCAATATATACAATATCTCCTAACTCACTTTGTGCAAAATCAGTAATGCCTACCCAGCCATACTGTCCTTCCACTTTTATCCACTCGTGTTCAGTTGTATACCTCAAATTATCTGGGATATTCATATCGGGCCTCGTCTCTTATTTTTATTTACCATTTAAGAATGTATCTATAAACTTTGTATCATAATTTCCACTCTTAAATCTCTCATCAAGCATAAGTCGCTTATGAAACGATATCGTAGTCTTTATACCCTCAATTACGAATTCATCAAGTGCATTATGCATTTTTATAATTGCTTCTTCTCGAGTCTTACCTTTAACAATGAGTTTTGCAATTAATGAATCATAATACGGAGGTATAACATAACCATTATAAATGTGGGAATCGACACGCACTCCAGGACCACCAGGGAAATGCAGACTTGTAATTTTTCCTGGACTGGGTCTGAATCCGGCATCAGGATCCTCTGCGTTTATTCTGCACTCTATAGCATGCCATTGCGGCTTAACACGCACCTTCTTTAACCGCTCTCCAGCAGCAACCCTGATTTGCATTTTCAACAAATCCACCCCATATACCTCTTCGGTAACCGGGTGCTCTACCTGGATTCGCGTATTCATTTCCATAAAATAGAAATTCTTGTTCTTATCAAGGAGAAACTCAACGGTACCTGCTCCCGTATATTTAACACTTTTTGCACCTTTGATGGCAGCATTTCCCATTGCCTCCCTTAGCTCTGGAGTAAGCACAGGCGAAGGCGACTCCTCAACCAGTTTCTGATGCCTCCTCTGAATGGAACAATCTCTTTCTCCAAAATGAATTATATTCCCGTATTTATCACCAACTATTTGAATCTCGACGTGTCTTGGTTCTTCAATATATTTTTCAATATAGACAGACGGATTACCAAATGCAGCTTCAGCTTCATGACTTGCAGTAAGAAAAGCATTTTCCAATTCATCCATGGATGATACTATTCTCATTCCTCTGCCACCGCCCCCAGCTGTAGCCTTTATTATTACAGGAAATCCAATTTCCTGGGCAATTTTCTTGGCTTTATCTATCTCCCCAATAGCACCCTCGCTTCCGGGTACCACAGGAACACCAGCCTTCCGCATTGTCTCCTTCGCGTAAGCCTTGTCACCCATCGCAAGTATTGCATCGGGTTTGGGTCCTATGAAAACAATGCCAGATGAATCACAAATTTCAGCAAAATCCGCGTTTTCTGCTAAAAATCCATAGCCAGGGTGAATTGCGTCAGCATTAGTTACTTCAGCTGCAGCTATAAGACGAGGAATATTAAGATAGCTATCTCTACTGGGCGAAGGACCAATACAAACAGCCTCATCAGCGAATTTCACGTGCAATGAATCCCTGTCAGCTTCAGAGTAAACAGCAACGGTTTTAATATTAAGCTCACGCGCCGCACGTATTATGCGTAACGCTATCTCTCCACGATTTGCTATGAGAATCTTCTTAAACAAGGAAATCTACCTGAAAAGTGAGGTACTTATGCTCAGACTTTTTCAATTAAAAACAGGACTTGATTGTATTCGACGGGTTGACCGTTCTCCACTAGAATTTTGGCAACTTTTCCTTCACAATCCGACTCAATCTCATTCATTAGCTTCATTGCCTCAACTATACATAAAACTGTTCCTACTTTTACTGTTTGCCCCACTTCAACAAATGGCTCCGCATCGGGCGCAGGCGCACGATAAAAAGTACCAACTATGGGAGACCTTATCTCATGATATCGAACTCCTTCCGAAGGCGCTTCTGCAACAGCTTTTACCTCCTCCTGAACAATAACAGGATTCTCCCTTACCACTGGCGACTGTACAACAGGAGCTTGAACAATCGCCTGCTCCCTTAATGATGGATTCCTCTGGCGAGAAACTTTTATTCTCTTTCCTTCTTCTTCTAATTCAAGCTCATCTATCTCACTCTGCTCTACTAACTTTATAATCTTCTTTATATATGAAATATCCATAAGATCTCCACTGTTATGAGACGTAGGGAAAAACTTATATATTTTTGAATAATTCGGTACTTTCAACTGTTAACCCTCTCAATGTATTTACCTGTTCTTGTATCCACTCTAATTACATCCCCTTCATTAACAAAAAGGGGAACATTTACAACAGCTCCGGTCTCCAGAGTGGCAGGTTTCAAAACATTGGTCGCAGTGTCTCCCTTAACACCAGGAACAGTTTCTATAACCTTAAGCTCGACGTTAGGCGGCATTTCAACACCCACAATGTCATTTTCAGCTATAAAAAGAAAGACCGTTTCACCTTCTTTTAAAAACTTTGCCTGCTCACCTAATATCCCTTCATCAACCGGAATCTGTTCGTAGGTTTCCTTATCCATAAAATGATACGTTGTTTCCTCACGAAATAAGTACTGAAACTCTTTTTGCTCCACTCTTACTTCTTCAACCTCTTCCCCTGACCTGAAACGATTCTCAAAGACTCTACCCGTCTTTAAATTCCTCATTTTCGCCTGCACGAATGCCCTCAGATTTCCAGGTGTCCGATGAATATACTCCTCGATTCGATGAAGTTCTCCATTGAAACGTATCACCATTCCTACTCTGAAATCGGCTGTTGTTGCCATTTTAAACCCCAAAAATCCTATTTTTTATAAAAAAATTGACTATTTTAACATTACCTACACTTTAGCTTGAAAAAGATATGCAAACTTAACGGTAAAGTCAAGAAGATTGTTGCCCAAAAAACTTGAAAAAAAACAATTTTTAAAGGTGAGTTAATAGGTGAAAACAATAACCGTAAGTATAAGATGCTACGCAGAACTTAATGACTCACTCCCCGAAGAAAGAAGATATTCCAGCTTTAATTTTACTGTACCAGCTGGTTGCTCTATCAATAAACTACTTGAACTTCTTCAGATTCCTTCACACATAATTGATCTGGTTCTTGTAAACGGGTTCTCTGCACACCTGGAATACATTCTTAAAGAAAACGACAGAATAGCTTTGTATCCTATCTTCGAAACTTTCAATATATCAAGTGTGACGAAAATCCGAAATAAGCCTTTGCGAGAACCAAAATTTATCCTCGATGTCCATCTTGGCAAGCTTGCACATCTGCTGAGAATGATGGGATTTGATACAATATATGAAAACAATCTTACGGATAATACTCTGATTGATATATCGATCAACGATAGGCGCGTACTTTTATCTAAAGACAAAGAGCTTGTAGAAAATAAACTCCTCACACATGCATTATTGGTAAAAAACAAAATCCCACGCCTTCAGCTAATAGAAATTATGGACAAACTTGATCTATATGACTTAATCAACCCCTTCACCAGGTGCATCGAGTGCAATTGTTTGCTTATAAGAGTTGAGAAGGCAAGTGTAATTGAAAGAATTCCAGCCTCGGTTCAAAATTGGTGCAATGAATTCTATATGTGCAAGAATTGTGATAGAATATACTGGAAAGGCTCTCACTATGCACACATGAACTCATTTATTGAGGAAATATTAAGCGCAAAAAATAATAAATAATAAAACATCCTAATATGTCATAAAACTTATTTACTGCTCTTAATTTTTTCTTGCCAAAATAACCCTTATAAAGCTTTCCCGTATTTCACTCAAAGCAGATACATTGATTATCTTTAGCAAGAATAAGCCTAAAAAGAAGATTCCAATTAGCAAAATTTTTATTGAGAATCCAAAAACTTCCATTGGAGCAGGTTCAATAGCTTTAAACAGAACAAATATCAACATAGATAGACCAAATACTTTTGCTACTTTGTTCCATTCGTATTCGATTTTATAGAAGCGCTGAGAAACGACATATATCCCACCCGCCATAATAATGTAACTCAATAACGTTGAAAGGGCAGCACCCATTATACCTATTTTCGGGATCAAGAGAAAGTTGGCACCAATGTTCACTAATGCCCCGGTACCACTGAATATCGGTATATATTGCGTCTTCTTCTCAAGATACAAACCAGCCACAAATATTACATATGCACCTGTAAAAACGTATGCTAAAAGTATCCATGGAACTATTTCAGTACCCTGCCAGTAAATCGGTGGGAAAAATTGCTTCCCAAAGATATTGATTCTAACCAGATCATCAATAAATAAAGAAAAAAGGATAAAAATGCTCATGGCTATCACTACAAAATAGGTGAATACTTTAGAAAAAAGCCTTTTTGCATCTGGTTCGTTAGCATGGTTTAGAAAAAAAGGTCTCCATGCATAGTCAAACATTCCAACTATAAGCATCATGAAAACACCAAGTCTGTAGTTCAATTGATAGATGCCAAGGGTTGCATCATCAGTCAAGAGTTTTACAATAGGTCTATCCACAACCTGCATGGCTATTCCTGCTAATCCCGCTGGCACAAAAGGCAAGCCAAACTTTAAGATATTTTTGTACAACTGCATATCAAAATCAATCGCTATTTGTTTTATAACATAACCCAATAGGATCATAAAAGTCAAAAAGGAAGCAAGTAGATTTGCAAGAAAGACCCCATCCGCTCGCATACCGAAACCAAGTATGAGAATTAAATTAAGAAGAAGATTAACGAAAATATTAAAAAGCCTTGTTAGAGCAAATTTAACTGCTTTATGTTGCATTCGCATGGAAGCAAATGGAATTATAGCAAGAGAATCAAAAAAAAGTATCCATGCTGCAAATCTTATGAGTCCGTTGTACGTAACATCAATTCCAATCAGTTTTGCAATACCTACGGAATTAAGATGGATAATTAGAGAAAACAAAAGTGAACTTATTAATAATGAAAAGAAAGGCACACTGAAACAGACTTTTTTACGATTCTCTTCCTGGGAAGAAACAAACCTCATGTAGGCTTGCTCCATACCATAGCAATATATAATAAAAGCAAAAGCTATATATGCATAAATATTCGCTACTATTCCATTCTCAGATGGTAGAAGCATGTTGGCATAAAACGGAACAATAAGAAAATTCAGGAGCCTGCCTACTACCGTGCTCAAACCATAAATTGCCGTCTCTTTTCCAAGTCGTAAAATTTTATCGAACATTTATCTCAGGTCATTGATATAAAAATTGTAAGTTTTATTGTTGGCAAGTCTTTTGCTAACCGTTCTCGTTGATAGACAAATCGTTTTGATTCCATCTTTTTTCAAGGGCTTTAATGAAATAATCCGGAGGGCGAATAAGCTTTTTGGTTTCGGCATTCAAAAATGTATGCACCGAGTAGCCACTTACAATTGGCTTCTTCTCGTTCTCTCTAAAAATATCATACTCTATTTTTAATGTAGCCTTAGGAAATTCAACCAATCTCGATTCTACCAAAAGTAATTCATCATAATAGGCAGGTTTTTTATATTGCGCAAATACTTCTATGACCGGCAGCAATAAACCTCTCTTTTCAAGGTTTGAATATGAAACTCCAAATGTTCTAATTAACTCTGAACGGGCTACCTCGAAATATTCCAGAATCCGTGCATGATGCACAACCCCCATCTGATCCGTATCTGCATATCTAACTCTGACTTTTGCTAAATGAGTTATCATTATAAGTGCCTATATCTTAAAACACCTACTCTTTCCAGGCTCCCATACCCGCAAACTTCTTTATTCGCATTTTTACCAGAGTTTCTGGTTTGATTTTTTTTAATTTCTTTAATTCTTCCAACAGTACATTCTTTAATGTTTGCGCCATTAATTGTGGATTCCTGTGAGCTCCACCTACAGGCTCTGGTATAATGCGATCAATCACTCCTTGTTCCAGTAAATCCACTGCGGTAAGTTTAAGTGCCTCAGCCGCTTGCTCCTTGTAGTCCCAGCTTCTCCACAAAATGCTCGAGCATGATTCTGGTGCAATTACAGAATACCACGCATTCTCAAACATCAGAATTCTATCCCCCACCCCAATCCCGAGTGCCCCACCTGAAGCACCCTCACCAATTATCACCACAATAATTGGGACCTTCATCCTCGACATTTCAAATAGGTTACGAGCAATAGCCTCTGCCTGCCCCCTTTCTTCTGCTCCTACTCCTGGATATGCTCCTGGAGTATCCAGTAACGTAATAATTGGCTTGTTAAACTTTTCTGCTAACTGCATCAATCTGAGTGCCTTACGATATCCTTCAGGATTTGGCATACCGAAATTTCTATATATGTTGGATTTAGTATCTCTGCCCTTTTGATGCCCCACTATTAACACAGTTTCCTTGTCAATTCTGCAAAAGCCTCCAACAACTGCCTTGTCGTCAGCAAATCTTCTATCACCGTGCAACTCAATAAAATCCTCTGTCATCATTTGAATATAATCCAGAGTATAGGGTCTATCTGGATGACGTGCAAGTTGCACACGTTGCCATCGTGTTAAATTGAAATACACATTTCGCCTCAGTTCATCTACCTTTTGCTCTAATATAGTTATTTCTTCTGCTATATCAAGGTTATCGGCGTACTTTCGCATTTCTTCAATTTTTTGTTCAAGCTCGATTATTGGCTTCTCAAAGTCTAAAACCGCTTTTGCCATAATTCAACCTCCTGCTATTTCATCTTCTCCATTTTTCGATAACGTCTGTACTTCAATAATGATTTCACTAATATCTCAAAATCAAGCAATAAGCTCTGATTACGAGCATAGTATATATTATACTGATTTATCTCCATTTTTGACAGACTACCATTTCGCTGTAATTGTGGCAGACCAAATAACCCTGGTTTTCCTAAATTAAGAGCATCCTTTTTATCAGCGACCTTGCTCTCTACCGGTGGACCTACCATACTCATCTCTCCTTTTAAAACCAACGGCAACATTCTTAACCAGCTTGTCCTTCGGTTGATGTTACCAAACGTAAGAAGCCAAAGAATTGGATAGACAAGTACCAGCAAAATTACAGACATTAATATATCGAACAATCTCTTCGTAAAAACATGAAAGGGCTTATTTATATTATAATTAATGGATATAAGTGGGACATCATTCAGGCTATCAACGAGTGCCCCGCCAACAACTACATCCAATGTTGAAGGCACAATATTGAAACTCACTGGTTGATCCTTGCATTTTCCTATTATTGATAGCATCTGCGTATAGTTTAAAGATTTAGGCGCAAAAATAACATCGGTAATTTTCTGTTCCCTTATAACCTTGCCAATATTCTCCAGACTTCCCAGAACTTTAACCCCATTTAAAGATTTACCTATATCCTTATGTGTATTACCTATGAAGCCTATTAAGTCATATCCTTTATCAACACGCATCTTTAGTTTTTTGCAAAGCTCTTTCGCCTCTTTATTGGTTCCAACAATTAATGTCCTTTTTTCGATTAAGCCACCGCCTGCTGTATCTTTTCTTCTTCCAAAAATGCGTATTAATATTCTCCAACCAGGAACAAGAACTAACGAAACAAACCCGGAAATAATTATGATTACTCTACTAAAAGCATATTGCTTAAAAAATGCAACAAGAGCGGAAATAATAACATAACTTACAAAAGTTGCAGTAATCGAACGGGAAATTGACATATATCTATGTGTATAAACACCAGCAATATATAGACTGGTTATAACAATCAAAGCGGGCACTGTAAACACCGCAACGTATGCATATTCAGGAAAATGGAAAATCGTTCCAGTTCTTATTAACTTACCAATTAACAAACTCAATGTTACCACAAAAAAATCGACTATTGCAAACCTTAAAGGCCTTAAAGCAAAAGCAAGAAATTTTAATATTGATAGAAATTTAATAGATAGTTTCAAAAGAAATAAAAAAATCAGAGAGGATTTATAATGCTTCTCAACAAAAATGCGCATAGCCTCATAAAAAGCCTTTATCTCATCAATATTGCTTCTCTTTGTACTCTGGCCTCTATAATGAATTATTTGTGTTGAGTGAACGTAATAAATCTGCCATCCCGCTTTTTTAATTCTGTAGCACCAATCCAGATCTTCACCATACATAAAAAACCGTTCATCGAGACCACCCACTTCTTTTAAAACCTCTCTGCGTACCATCATGAATGAACCACTAACCGCATCTACAGGATAAGTTTCTTCCGTGCTCAGATATGTTAAATTATACTTACCAAATAATTCTGTTTTTGGGAATAACTTACTTAGTCCCGTTATTTTGGTAAATGCTATCCACGGAGTCGGAAAGCTCCGTCTGCATGCGTAATCGAAGCTACCATCTGGATTAATTATCTTACAACCTGCCAGACCAACTTCACGTCGAGTCTTCATAAAACCAAGCATAACCCTGATTGTATCTTCCTGTAAAATTGTATCAGGATTCAACAACAGAAGGAATTGGCCTTTCGCCTCCTTTAATGCTATATTATTAGCCTTCGCAAAACCAAGATTTTCATTATTCAATATAAGCTTTACATCGGGATACTTCTTTCTGACCATCTCAGCACTTCCATCATCTGAGGCATTGTCAACAACTATTATTTCCGAGGGAATACCTTTAGCAGCCTTTTTGACCGAATGCAGACACTGGCTCAGAAAATCCCTAACATTGTAATTCACTATTATTACTGAAATTTCTATTTTTTTATTCCTGGCCATTATACTTTTTTCGAAAAAAGACTTTTCAGTTTTAACTTCCAGACCATCCATGCTGCTTCATATACTATCTTTTTTGACATTTTTGATATTCCAGCACGGCGGTCAACAAAAACTATGGGCACTTCGCATATTCGAAAACCTTTTTTCCATGCCTTGAAATTAGTTTCTATTTGAAAACTATACCCATTCGATCTAATTGAATCCAGCTCGAGACTTTCTATAACTCTCCTTTTATAACATTTGAACCCAGCTGTTGCATCTCTGATCGGCATCCCTGTAACCAATCTGGTATACAAGTTCGCAAAATAGCTTAACAGCAATCTCCCCATAGGCCAGTTGACAACATTTACACCCGATACATATCTTGAGCCAATTACAAGATCATATTCTCTGGCTTTCTCAAGAAGAATGGGTAAAGCTTTTGGGTCATGTGAGAAATCTGCATCCATCTCAAACACATAATCATATCCATTCTTCAGTGCATATTTAAATCCAGCTACATATGCAGTCCCCAGCCCAAGTTTAGCTGGCCTTTCTATTAAGTGTATGCGACTATCTTCCTTCTGCATATCCTTAACTAGATTTGCAGTCCCATCTGGAGAATTATCATCAACTATTAAGACTTCTATTGCTTCATCCTGTGAGAGTATTTCAGGAATAATTTTAGGGATATTTTCAATTTCATTATAAGTAGGAATAACAACTAGAGCTTTGCATTTTTTATTTGTATCCATTCAGTCTATTGCCTCCAAAACTGATTTCGCAATGTATGTTTGTTGTTCTTCGTCGAGTTCAGTATGCATAGGTAAAGAAATTACTTCCTTAGCAGCAGATTCTGCATTTGGCATACTGCCTTCACCTTTGCCAGTATATGCATAAGCTTTCTGCAAATGAATTGGTATCGGGTAGTAAATTCCATAAGGTATCTTCTTTTTATTTAGCCTAAGTATTACTTTTTCCCTATTCTTGACTCTAATTGTATATTGATGGAAGACATGTTTAGCATAGTCTGATTCGTAAGGAATTTGCACGCTGGAATTCTCAAATAACTTATTATAAAACCTAGCAAACTCCCTTCTTTTCTTCGTCCATTCTTCAAGATATTTCAACTTTACCCGCAATATTGCCGCCTGAATTGTATCTAATCGGCCATTAATTCCTATTAACTCATGCTTATAACGTTCACGAGAGCCATGGACAATTATCATTCGGGCTCTTTCTGCTACTTCATTGTTGTTAGTAACAATCATTCCTGCATCACCGAATGCACCTAAATTCTTGCTGGGGAAAAAGCTTATGCAACCAGCATCACCGAATCCACCAACCTTCTTCCCTTTGTATTCCGCACCTATGGCCTGGCACATATCTTCTATAACTACCAGTCTGTACTTCTTTGCAACCGATAGCAACGGATCCATATCAACAGATTGACCATAGAGATGAACAGGAATTATTGCCTTAGTGCGTTCATTTATCAAAGGTTCAATTTTCGATGTATCAAGATTATACGTTAATGGATCAATATCTGCGTAAACAGGTCTGGCACCAAGCAAAACTATCATTTCTACTGTAGCAATGAAAGTGAACGTAGTTGTAATAACCTCATCACCGGGTTTAATGCCTGTAGCCAGCATAGCAACAAGCAACGCATCAGTGCCAGAAGCACAACCAATAGCATGTTTTACGTTCAAATAGCTGGCAATTTCTTTTTCAAATTCTTCAACATCCTTACCAAGTATGTATTGACCTGAGCTAATAACCCTCAGCACTTCCCTGTCGATTTCAGATTTAATCCTTTGATATTGTCCCACCAGGTCAACAAGTTGTATTGATTTCATATAAAAGCCTTTTGTAATTTACCTATAAGTTTAACTCTCTTTTAGGCGTGTCCTTTCCCTCTTAACATTACCAGCAATGTATTCAAGAGTATTTTAAGGTCAAGGCGCCAGGAAATATTTTCTATATAAAACAAATCATATTTCACCTTCGCACGAACATCGTCAATGCTTTCATCATACTTATGTTTGATCTGAGCCCAGCCTGTGATTCCAGGTCTAACCCGATGCCTATGACTGTAAACCGGAATTTCTTTCACCAATTTTTCGACAAAGTAAGGACGCTCGGGACGAGGACCAACCAAACTCATATCTCCTTTAAGAACATTAATGAATTGAGGAATCTCATCTAAATGTGTTTTTCGTAAAAACTTTCCTACGCGGGTTACTCGTGGGTCATTTTTTCTAGCCCATACCGGACCCGAATGTTTTTCTGCTTCAGAATGCATCGAGCGGAATTTTAATATCTTGAAATTCTTTCCATTCTTGCCTACTCTTACCTGTTTGTATAAAACAGGACCTCTAGAATCCAACTTTATCAATATAGCTATTATCAACCAAAATGGTATACCAATTATCAAAACACACAAAGAAACCAGAATATCAATGGCTCTCTTTAGAAACTCCTCCCATGGCTTCATAAGATGCGGTCTAATATTCATCAGTGGCACACCATATATGGATGAAATGCGAACCTGACCGCTTACTATATTATAGAGATCTGGAATTATTTTAATTCCAACATCAGCAGAATCACAACGGCTTATAATATCCATTAACTGCGAGTGATCTTCTGCATCAATTCCAATTATTACTTCACCAATATTGTATTTATTAATTATATCTGAAATATCTTTTATAGTGCCCAAAACAGGTATTCCTTTGTACGAGGCTATTTTATCCGATTGCATAGACTTAATCTTCTGAAACTCACTGATAAAACCAACTACTTTATAACCTAAATTTGGGGATTTAATGATTACATCACACAATTTTTGCGTCCTATCTGACCAACCAACTATGAGAGTAGGCCTTAATCCAATGCCAGCATAATTCAGGTGATTTATAAGAACACGATTTAAAACCCTGCCTGCAGAAACAAAACATGTTAAAATGAACCAATATCCAACTATCAAAAACCTTGACTGAACAACTGTAGGTGTTTTTATATCATCAAACAAAATCAAAAAGAATAAAATCAAAACTCCAACCGTTGTCGTTTTTATAACATTAATAATTTCATCAAGTGTAGATTGCTCATACCAGGGCCTGTACAACCCAAACAAACCAAACCAGATTATCCAGTAAATACATATCACAAACATTGGTAAAAGTAGATCGGGCTCAACGTTATAGGGTATGATTCCACTCCTAACGCGTACGATATAGTACAGCAGGTAAGCTAAATTTACCACAATAATATCAAGCAATAATAGCACTCTCTTTTCTCTTCGCACACTTTTTTCCTATTAATTTGTAATATAAAGATTAAGCCAAAATAAAAATGTAAACTTAAATGTCTCTGCCAAATAAGTTAAACGTTTTTTCTAAGTATATCTACTATCCTTTTGGATGCATGTCCATCCCCGTAAGGGTTCTTAGTTACATTATGATTTATATTATTTTTTATAGTTCGCTCCACAGATTTTATTATTTTTTCAACATCTGTGCCAACTAACTCGGACATTCCCATATTAACACTTTCCATTCGTTCAGTCACTTCCCTGAGAACAATGCAATGCTTTCTAAATGAGGGTGCCTCTTCCTGAATTCCACCTGAATCTGTTATCACAAATTCACAATTTTTTAACAAAACCAATAATTTAAGATATGGAAGAGGTGGAATTAACACAATATTTTTTAAATCGGATAAATACTTGTATACAGGTTCTTTCACATTCGGATTAAGATGAACGGGGTATACATATTGATATTCAGGATATTTCAAGGCTATTAGTTTCAATGCCTCACAAATATTTTCGAATCCTTTTCCAAAACTTTCACGTCTGTGAGCAGTTATAAGCACAAAAGGTTTTCTTATTCTTTCATCAATTTCATTATAATTGTCTAGATTGTATTTCCCCTTAATTAGCATAAGTGCATCTACGACAGTATTGCCTGTAACATAAATGGAATCTGCAGGCACAGCTTCGCGCAAGAGGTTTTGCTTTGCAATATCGGTTGGACAAAAATTATATTTCGAAACCACACTTATTAAACGTCTGTTGCATTCTTCGGGATAAGGGGCGTTCATATTGAAACTTCGTAGTCCAGCCTCAATATGCCCGACAGGGATTTTCATGTTAAAACATGCAAGCGCAGCCATTGCTGCCGTTGTAGTATCGCCTTGAACCAGAACAACATCCGGCTTGTGCTGCTCAAGCACTGGTGGCAATTTAGCAAACACTGATTCCGCGATCATGTTTAAGGTTTGATTGGGACGCATAATATTCAAATCTTCATCCGGAACTAAATTAAAAATAGAAAGTGCTTCCTGTGCCATAGTAATGTGTTGCCCTGTGAGACAATAGACTGTTTTAAAATCGCTATTTTTTCTTAGTTCTATGATAACAGGTGCTGTTTTTATAATTTCAGGGCGAGTACCTGCAATAATGAGGATAGTTTTCAATTTAGTGTCACTCCGATGAGTCAATAATTTGATCCAAATTCTCTTTGTTTTTCAAATACCATTCAATATGTTCACGAAGTCCATCTTCTATAGAATACTTTTGAACGAAACCCAATTTCCTAATTTTATAAGCTTGATGGCAAGTAGAGGTGGCAAATTTTTTCATTCTTGCAGCTGTTATGGGAAAATCCTTTCCTGTAATCTTGCCAAGAATGTCAAATCCATAACCGAAAGACATAGCAATCTTCAATGGGATATAAAAACTTGGCAACCTCCTACTTGCAATTTTCGCGATAAGATTTACCAGTTGTTTGGTGGTTAGTTGAGGTTCATCCGAATAATTAAAAACATGTACACCTGAATTACATTTATCCATCAGGAACAAAGTCGCATCTACCAGATTTCTTACATAAGCTATTGATTTAATATTGTTACCATTTCCAACCATTATAAATTTTCCGTCACATATTTGCCGAATAAGTCGAAATATATTCGCCTTGCTCCCTGGGCCATAAACAACAGTCGGCCTGATTATAATGGCTGTCCTTTTTTTGTCTTCATTAGCCCATTTAATTACTTCTTTTTCAGCTTCGAGCTTAGAAATACCATAAAAATTGATTGGATCGGGTAGGGTATCTTCGTTACTAGGTGAATTGTTACCATAAACAGCAACCGAACTAAAAAAAATAAATTTGTTTACCCCAAATTTCGCAGATGCTTCGAGCAAAATTTTCGTGCCTTCTACATTAACTTTGAAATAGTCCTCCTTCTTTACACCAAAATCTTTGTGTTCTGCAGCAAGATGAATAACACAATCAATATCCTCCATACTTTTGATCACAACTTCATTACATAGGATGTTTCCTTTTATATATTCAATAGCACTTCCAAATTCATGCGGCAAAATAATATCAAGCCCTCGAAGCCTTTTATTAAGAGTTAATAATTTTTCTCCAATATTTTTCCCAATAAAACCTGAGATTCCTGTAATCAATATCATTTGGCAATTTTTAACTTAGTTAATTCCTTTATTAATTCATCATATTTACTTACAATTGCTTCTTTTGAATAGTGATTCTTAACGTATTCACGACCTTTCATACCCATAATGTGCAGGTTTTCACGATCGTTATAAGCTTCAAGAATTGCATTTACAAAAGCTTCACCATCGCCAATTGACACTGCCTTTCCACATCCTGATTGCCCAATAATATAACGAATCTCCGAATCCTCATCAACCAGTGCTATGGGCGGTTTTGCACAAGACATAATTGAATATATTTTTGAAGGAACCCCATCCTTACTACCTGCTATATTCATAGGAATGATACTAACATCACAACTTGCGTTTACCAATGGCATCATTTCTTTTAATTGGTAACCTAATAGAAGAATATTCGTAAGGCTTCGTTTCGTAATTTGTTCTCTTAACCATCCTCTTTTGGCTCCGTCACCAATAATAACAAATTTTATCGGATAATTTTTCAAACATTCAGCAGCATACAATACTATCTCCCAGTCCTGAACAATTCCTATATTTCCAGCATAAAGAACAATAAATTCATCCGTTAAATTATACTTTATCGAAAATTCATTTTTCCTTTCTTTTGGACAGTAAAAATCAACATCAACAAAATCTGGGATCGTCTTTAACTTTGATCTAAGAACGCCTCTTTTCTCGACTACCTTTGCAAACTGTTCAGCAATTGGAATAATTACTGTGTTTTTTCGATAAATAAACCTTTCTATTTTTTTTAACAACCAGATAAATGCTTTGTTCTTAACAATACCTTGCCGAATTGCAACATCAGGATAGATTTCAGCAACTTTATATACAGAAGGTACGCTCCATATTTTAGCTAATAGCCAGGACATTATGCCCATTGTCAAAGGCGGAGACGTTGCAATAACAACATCCTGCCTTTTTACTTTAAGCACAGCTACAAATACAGACAATACGTGAAACCTAAGATAATCAAGTACTCGCAGCCATACTCGCCTTCCCTTGTATGGAACTTTCACATGCCAAACCTTGATGCCTTCTATTTCACTACTGTATAAAAGTCCCAGCCAATGTTTTCTCATCGGTTGAGACTCCACCTTTTCTTTCAATATATTGTAATGCGGAGTTGTTGAAATAACAGTAACAAAATGCCCAATTCGTTTTAATTCAACCGCAAGTTCAGTCATCAAATATGCAGTCGATACACCGTCTGGACTAAAAACTAGTGAATGAATTAATATATTACTCATATGTCCAACTTCTATTTCTTAGTTGTTACACCAAAAGTGGCTGAAGACATTCCAGGAGGGAACTCAGCGTCTCGCTTAATATTTTCCCAATTATCTTTGAACCACTGGATTGTATTTTTTAAGCCCGTCTCAAAATCCATCTTCGGTTCGTATCCTAATAAGTCACGAGCTTTATCAATAGATGCAAGTAGCCTTTTTTTCGTATCCCAAACACGCCTTTCAGCTTTTATAATCCCCGCCTTATTTCCCGTTAACTCATTAATAAGCTCTGCCATTTTCAAAATGTTAATCTCACGACCCGATGCAATATTCATTTCCTGTCCAATTGCCTTCTCAAAATAAGCAGCCCTTAATAGTGCATCAACGATATCCATAACATAAGTGAAATCGCGAGTTTCATCTCCATTACCTGTAAAAGGCAATGGTAACCCATTAAGGGCTCTGTATATAAAATTTGGAATTACATTTCTATATTGTCCTGGAACTTCACCAGGCCCATAAGAATTAAAGAATCTTGTTTTTACGATCGGCAAGCCATAATGATGATGGAAAAAATTACCATATAACTCTCCAAGCATCTTCGTTATCTGATAGGGAGTCGTTAAATGCATAGACATAAAATCTTCTTTAAGTGGTAATGGAGCAGAATGCCCATAAATCGAACAACCTGAGGAAGCATATATAATACGGTCTACACCGCACATCTGTGAGTACTGATAAACCAGTAAAGTTCCAAGACCATTCACCATTAAATCTCTCTGAGGATAGTCTACCGAATTCTGATTTGCAAAGAATGCGGCAAGATGATAAACAATATCCGGTTTTAAGAAAAATACTCTCTTCAGAGCCACCTCATCCGTAACCGAACCTTTTACAAGTAACACATTAGGTAAAGATGGAACATTCCATTCATATCCAGCAGACATATCATCCAAAACTATTACCATCCTTGCTTTGAGCTCGGCTATGGTACGAGTCAGATTAACACCAATAGCTCCTGCACCACCTGTAATTAAAACAATCTTGTCCTCGAAATGCTTTTTATAATCTTCCATTACTATACTCCTTATTTCTTATACCTATTATATTTATTTATCATATACTTTCTTCATCCATTGTACATACCTACGAATACCTTCCCGAATATCAACTTTGGGATCATGTTTCAAATCTCTTCGAGCTTTTGAAAAATCGACTATCTTTACACGTGTAGTAAATTTCTCTTCACCTTTATACACTGCAAGAGATGGATTAGCGCCTGTTTCTTTTAGAATTATATCTGCAAGTTCTTCAATGCTAATAACCCAATCTTCTCTTCCACCAACGTTATAAACTTCACCAGGTATAAAATTGTCTACGATGTTAGCAAATGTTCTACAGGTGTCTTCAACGAAATCAAAAATTCTTTTATGCCCTCTATAAACCGTAAAAGGTTTGTTCATTAAACAATGATAAGTAAATATTGGTATCACACCTCTGTATTTGCTATAATATTCATGGGGCCCGTAGCACCCAACCGGACGAACACGAACTATTTCAACACCAAACATGGTGGCATGATTTAAGCACTGTAATTCTCCAGCCCACTTCGTGATAGCATAATCATTCATTTGTTTTATTGGGATTTTATCCATAACGTCCTCAGACATTATACCATCATAATCACCATACACCTCTGCACTCGAAAAAAAGATCATTTTGAAACGATGCTGCTCTTGTAGTCGAAGCATATTTTTTGTACCAATTACGTTCGTGCGCCAAAGATTATCGTAGTGATCTTCACCATTCCAGCGTCCATATTCTGCCGCCAGGTGATATACGAAATCAAACTTATGAGACCTAAAAATACTATCCATTTGCTGGTAAACGCTTACATCCGCCTTGAAATGTTGTGGATCTTCTCCTTGCAATATATCGCAAGTCCATACATCATGTCCTCTAGAACGCAACTCATTTGTTAAATTGGTTCCTATAAATCCCCTACCGCCAGTTACTAGTATTTTGGTCATTGACTTATCTCCTAAAAAGATTTAACTATTTATCTTAAACTACAAAATAATAATACATTTTCTTGATAACTTTAACATAATATACTTAATATAATTGAGTATGATAATTTTCAACGAAATACTTTAATATTAACCCTGAACATTTCAAAATACAATTATTTGACACTAATGAGTTCCTCAACAGCAATTTTAACATCATTAACTGATATATTCTTTATACAATGTGCCTTTTTAGCCTTACAATTTTCAACACAAGGTAAAATTGGGTATTTTGGTTGGATAATTTTGGCTTTACTTGTATATGGGGCGAATCTTTTTGGAGAATTTTCATTCAATGGATCTCCGTTAACTGGATGGCAATATATTCCAACTACAGGAATACCAGTCACTGCTGCTAAATGCAAAATACCACTGTCATTACCTATATACAAATCACAATGCTTTAGTATTGCACAGGTCTGCCTTAGAGTGGTTTGTCCACAAAGGTTTAAAATATTTTTCCCTATTTTTTTCATTACCTCCTCACCTAACATGCGATCTCTTGAATCACCAAGTATAATTACTTTAAAATTATAAAAATCAATCAACCATCCGGCAATACTAATAAAATTCTCTACTGGCCAAATCCTTTTGGGATGGCCCGCTCCAACACCCATTGCTGAAAATTTCACCTGTTCCCTAATATCATATAGTCCAAGAATTTTCTTAGCACACATTTCATCGTTACCATCAAACCATACTTCAGCAGAAATGCTCGTATTTTCTTTTTTTCCACTCAAATATTTTATTATTTCTGCGTTTCTTTCAATTTCATGTAAAATCCTTTGGTCACCTTCCAAAACACAAGTATATAGCTTATCAAATCCACTATTAAAACACCTCTTCCTTTTATTAACCTTCTCTGAATATCCAATACTCCGTTTTGGCCTTAGGAAAAATGCCAAATATCCTGCATAAAACCCATCCGTATCCCATCGGGGATTAATTATCAAATCATACTTACAATTTTTATAAATCTTGTATGCAAAAATATAAGCTTTAATAGGAAGAATAAAAAATCGAAAAAAATAAATGCAATTTGTATTAAAAGCGTAAACATTATTCACATAGGGACATTTTTCAACTAAGTTTAGAATATTCTTTCTTACAATGATATCTATTCTTGCATAAGGAAATAGTGATCTTAATTCTTTTATAAAACCAGATGAAAGTACTGCATCTCCTATTCCATCAAGCCGTATAACAACAATACTTTCTGTCTTACATTCATCTGTCACTTCCTTTTCCTTCTTAAAAGAAAACAATCTGCCAATTATTAACACTACAAAGGTTTGTATAGAAACGATAGTTTTAACAAATCTCCATGTTAAAGGAATTTTATTCCCATCCATTCTTTTTTCTCATTAATAAACTTTTAAGATCTTGTAAATAAATACTGTTTGAAAGTATTAATATAATAATAAATAATACTAACCCCAAAGCACATTGTATAATAATGACTTTTGGTACAAGTATTTTCACAAGTATTATAATACTAATTGAAGTAGTTAAAATTCTTAACAAATTCTGAAAAACAAATGATCGATCTACAGAAGTATTTACATATATCAGATATACTAAATAAACAAATTCTGAAACCACTATTGAAGTAGAAGCCCCTATTATGCCAAAATAGAACGTCAATATTGGCGACAACAATAAATACGATATCGCTAAGAGTAACATTCCCATTATATACAACCGATTCTTTTCTGTAACTATCAATGCCAATTCAAAAATATATCTAATGCTATAAAAAACAAATCCCCATATTATTATTTCAAGCACAGTTCCAGAAACTTGATAGCGTGAGGAATATAAGGTTTCCATCAAAAATGTTCCAAAAAACGTTACAACTAACCCAATAGAAATTGAAATTAATGTAACAACGCGAAAAAATTTTTTAATAAAATTTATAAAATTAGATTTAGATTGCGAGAAGCTCTGGGATAATGGGGGTAAAAGGACTCTTTGCATACTGGTAACAATATAAGCCCATAGGAATAATACAATTCTATTTGCAGCAGAAAAAAAACCTAGTTCTTCTTTTGAAAGAAGATGACCAACTACTATAGTTGGCAAATAAAGAGAAAAATGTGAGAGTAAAATAGCAATTGCTATAGGACTAGATTTTTTCAGAGCGCCTATCCCATTGCTAATACTGATAGAAGACCAATCAAACCCAAAACACCTAATAACTATAAAATTCAAAGCAAAGCATGTCAATAAAATACTTAATAGATAAAAAAAAGCCGCTAACTCTCCTTGATTCTCTGAGGAAATCCACAAATAAGTGAAAACAAAAAAAAGGAAACCCCTAAACATCCTTGCCATACTCACCAACACAAACTTTTGGTGTGCCTCCAAAACCCATTCCATCAGAAATGCCATAGGAAATACAGTAACTGCTGAAATTAGCATCAAAGATTTTATATTATTAGTGAAAACATTTAACACATATATTAAAATTAAAAAAAATGTAAATACTACCAAAGATAAAAAAAGCCTTGTAGATACTATTATTGCAATCCACTTTTTTGTTTCAATCTGAAAACGTGATACTTCTCTAACTCCAACCACTTCTAGCCCAAACTCACATACTCTTATTAAAAAAAGCATCCATATCTGAGAATAATTCCACATTCCAAATTCAGCTGGACCCAAAGTCCTTGCTAAATAAGTAAAAGCAATAAAAAACATCAATTGACCAAAGACATTTCCAAAAAGCATTATAAAATAATTTTTATGTATATTGCTAAATTTTTGCATTCGAATTAGAGTAAATACAAATTATACAGTTCTTGAATCACTATCTAAAACAATAACTAATGAAGCCAAAAAAACGAACAAAACAAAATTGCATCATCATTCATTATTACCTTTAATTTTTGGAGTTCTCATAATACATGTAATAACAGCAAGTTCAAACCACACCATCTCAATAAAACAAAAATCGGTTGAAAATGTCAGTAGTATTAAGTAAGAAATCACACTCCAGAGGTAAACCTCAGCCAATATTTCTTTTTTTATCGTTATAAAAGCATTCTTCAATATCATAACAATGAAAAATATGAATGGTAAAGTACCCAATATTCCATTATCCGTCAAAAAATGTAGCCATATATTAAGAGGTGTAGCCATTAGTGTTGTATCTATACCACCCATTCGTGGGTAATAAAAAGCGTATCCTCCAGGTCCAACACCAATTAGTGGATTTTGAAGAAACACAACATAACTTGTATACAACCTAAATAATCTGTCCAGCGTAGAACCATCCTTTAAAGTAAATACATCCAATACTCTTTCATAAATGATATTACTAAAAGGGAGCAATGATATAATTCCTACAAGGGTAAGTAAAAAAAGAAAAGCCAATAAAATATTTTTTCGATATGGACCAAACCACTGCACAGCCCCAAATATAATCAATAGTATTGTACTTGACAAAACCGCAGTGAATGAAAGATTAGAAATTATTCCAAGAAGAATAAGCACAATAATAAATCTTGTCCAAAAACGAGAAATAAATCCAATTCTTCTAATCCATACGATAACGCCCTTTATCATAAACGGAATAAGGAAAAAAGCAAAAACTGCTGGTTCATTATAAATTGAAGATGTTCGAAAAAATTTTTCGCGTCCAAGACGGAAAAAACTACCCCTCGCATAATATGACACATTTGTTGGTTCAAACCTAAGGAAGTCGCTTCGTCCTTCAAAAATATAGGCAGCATACTGAAAAACTGCTATAATGACTATAATAATTCCAACAAAAAATTGAACCCTCAAAATTCTAAGAAATACTTCTCGCGGTACATTCGCTAAGTAATTTACACAAACAATATACGAAATGATTGCAAAAAAAAGTCTTATATCTATCGTTATAGCTCTATCAAGTGGACTCCTACCTAACCAAGTATTAGCTGGTTCGATTAAGAATATTCTTAATGTATTCAGGAGATATGCAGCGAGAAAAAAAATCAAACAAATAAAAGTCGAATCAATCCATATTCTTCCCCTATTACTAATAATTTCTACCATCCAAATTAATAACATTATGATCATAACCCATTGAGCTACTGTATCACGCCCTAAGAAAACAGAAAAAACAAAAAATGGCAGGCTAGCCGCATATAGGCAGATAAAAAAATTTTTGACTGTATATAAATTCGGAAAAGAAAAGCTCAATTTCTTCTTATCAATATTCATATCAAAAAAATATTACTTAAAAATATTCCGCCAATTTAACTCACGCCTAATATAATCAATCTTGTTCAAATCATTAGCTTCCACATTATGTTTGTTGAAAAAGCTTTCCTTACATAGTACTATAAAATATGAAATAATAATACTAAAAATTGTCAACACTAAAATAATAATTAATCTTTTTGGCTTTGAAGGCCTTTCCGCAGGAACTGCTTTATCAAGTACTAGAACTGTTGGGATATTTTTATGCTCTTCAATTTTTGCTTGTTCATACAGTGGAGCTAACATTTCCAATATTTTTTCTTGTATTTCAAGTTCGCGATAATATTCCAAATATTGCATTCCAACATCCGGCGTTATATCAAGCGGAATGAAAATGTCTGCCTCCTTTCCTTTTCCTACTTTACCATACTTCATTTCCTTTAATTGCTTTCGTAATTCTTCTAATTCATATTCAACTAGCTCCCTTACAGCACTATTCGAATTTAAACTCCTATCCAGTAAAGCAAGTTGAATTTCCTTGGCAGCAATTTGTGATTGTAATTTAGCTCCATACTCAATAAATGCTTTTACTTGATCAGGAATTGAGTATGCTCCATACTTCTTTTGAAAACATCTAAGTTTTTCTGACGCATTTCTTAAATCACTAACGCATTTATTATATCTTTCCTCTAAAAACTTTCTATTATTAATCGCTTCCTTGACCGACAATTCTACGTAAATATCATTCAATACCTCCACACAATAATTAGCAATGTCTGCAGCTCGTTTAGGATCCGTGTCGTAAGCTCTTATTTCTACTGCTGCATCCTCTTTACCTAAAGCTATATCTAAGTTGCTTTCTAATTCTTCAATAGCTTTTTCCATTTCCTTTTTACCGTAAACCTGTAAAAGATTAAATTTTTTAACAATAGATTCCTTCAATCTACGCGAATTTAAAATGACCAAATATTGTTGGATATCATCATTTTGAATTCCCATTCCTAAAGCTCTAAATGAAGACATTGGTGCTTTAATGGAGGCCATGACATTCATCATCTGTTTCTGTCTCGGTGGTACTACAACAGCCGTTGATTTATACCATCTAGGAATAATAAGATAAAAAAATATTAAAGAAATTATAAAAGTAACTAAGACGCAACCTAAAATAAATCGTTTATGCTTTGCGAACAATACAATATAATCCAATATATTTATAAAGGTCATATTTATTCACTCTTAATCATATAACACTAAACATTAAATTAATAAAATTACTGTTTCGAAACCTGAACAAATAATAGTATAATTGTAGCAATCCCAGTTAATACACTTCCTATGTAACCAACTCTTTGCAAGTAGTAATCAAAATCACGTATTGGTTTCTTAGGTACCCATATAAAGTCACCTGGCTCAATCTCAACATCCTTGTCCGTTGCTAAATACCAAGCACGTGTCCTGTTCTTAATCACGTATATATCTTCCTTCGCTGTCTCACCCAATCCCCCAGCTTGCTCTATGTAATACTTGTAATCTTTCCCAGGCACAAAAGTTACATATCCAAAGTTATTCACCTGACCAAAAACATAAACATAATCTATCTTACGAGGAATAAACAAATAATCTCCATCCCGAACAATAACATCCAGCGAAGTTACTCTTTCAGATTGCAGATCTTTTAGACTCGAAGCCAAAGATCCTCTCTGTAAACGCAACATATTATCTATAACAAAAGTAAGCGAGTCCTCATCTTTGATAACTGACATCCTCTGCATCATTAATCTCTCAAATTCCTGCCCAAAATATATTGACTGAAATACACTTCCACCTTTTATAAGTTCTGCTCGGGAAAGATCCGCTTCATCACAAAGCCCACCAACTTGCTCCAAAACCTTCCCTATAGGTAATCCATCAATAGGTAATAATACAAAGCCTGGTTGCTTTACCTCTCCATCTACATACGCTCTAAAATTTTTTCTCTTTGGCGCAACGCTTACAAACTTTACACGGTCACCACGCCTCAACGAAAAACTCGGGTCAATTGGAATTCTAATTACCGTATCTAATTTACCATCATATGTTAATCTGTATATCTCCATATGAGTTACTTGTTCATATACTGGATTAATACCCTGAGCAAACAACAATGCATCCTCAACTTTGTCCCCTTCAACAAACTGGAATGTGCACGGATTAACTACAGCTCCTTCTACAGCGATCACGTCATTCCTGTCAATGTAAGGAAATATTATAACGTCATCATTCTTCAAATAAGGATTATACGAATAATCACCAGTTAGTCTGAACTTTTCAAGATCTATTTTTAAGGTTTCACCCGTTGTTCTCTTCAGTAAAATACCTCGCTTTGGATAAGTAAATAGTTCACCTATATTTACCTGTTTGCCACTTTGTAATTTTGTCATTTCCATACAAAGACGTGTAATAAATTGATCCACACGCTCTGTAGGAAAAGCTGAGAATGAACCATTTACAATAAAATTGCCTCCTACTGTCACACTAATCGTAAACGAAGAATTCGATGTAGATAACTTATCCTTTAAATCAATTTGAGAATTCAACTTAGAGAATAAAGAACATAATATAAAAACACCAATTACTAGAAGGCGTCTCATTCTATTACAATCTAGTCTCCCTTTTTCATTAGCTCTCAAGAGTGTCATCATATTACCCTTTCTACATTACTTTCTCTCTCATCTCATACATTAAATGATAATATTCCTTATATTCACCTGAAATAATTCTTTTCCACCAGTTCTCATTATTGACATACCAATCGATTGTTTCTTTAATTGCCTCTTTAAATATGTGCTGGGGGCTCCATCCCAATTCACGACGTATCTTTGATGAGTCAATAGCATATCTGCGATCATGACCAGGTCTATCTTTAACAAATACAATTAAAGACTCAGGTTTACCAAGAATTTTAAGAATCAGTTTCACTATCTCAATATTCTTTAATTCATTGTTTGCGCCTATATTATATATTTCTCCGTCTCTACCTTTTTGCAAAACCAGGTCTATTGCTGAACAATGGTCCCTAACGTAAATCCAATCCCTGACATGCTGTCCATCTCCATACACCGGTAATGGCTTATCATTTAAAGCATTGACAATCATCAGTGGAATTAACTTTTCAGGAAACTGGTATGGACCATAATTATTCGAGCATCTTGTAACAATTACAGGAAGACCAAAAGTGTGATGGTATGCTAAAGCTAAAAGATCTGCGGAGGCTTTGCTTGCCGAATAAGGACTATTTGGATGAAGAGGCGTTGTTTCAACAAAATAACCTTCAGTTCCCAGTGACCCATAGACCTCATCAGTCGAAATCTGAATAAATCGGGCTAAATTAAATTCCTTCGTAAGCTCAAGCAAAATGTGTGCACCAACTATGTTTGTCTGTACAAAAGCAGAGGCACCCAAAATGCTTCTATCAACGTGAGACTCCGCTGCGAAGTTTACTATTGCTTCAATATTGTATTTCTGAATACACTCAGCCACTCGAGCTTTATCACATATATCTCCTCTCTCAAAGGTGTAACCTGCAACTTTTTCTAAGTCAGTCAGGTTTTCAAGATTACCTGCATAAGTAAGTTTATCAAAATTCACAATTTTATAATCCGGGTGCTTTTCCAGCATATACCTTATAAAGTTACTGCCTATAAACCCCGCACCGCCTGTTACTAAGATATTCATATTCAATTAATCTAACTTATAAATTGAATTTGGATCATTTTCGTGCCGGATTTCATCCACAGGTTCCTTACGTCCATATCCAGCATACAGTTTATTAGGAAAATTAAGAACCCACCCAGGCTTAGTTCCCACATTTTTATAAGCATGTACAACACCCGACGGTACTATTATTGAAAGAAATTTATTTTCTCCTGCTTCCAGAACCATTTTGTTACCAAAGGTCGGTGATGACCGTCTGGAATCCCATAGATATATACGAAACGTAGAAGGTCCGACAAAACAGAAAAAATCCGCCTGATGCTTATGTTCATGTGGACCTCGAGCAACTCCAGGCTCCGTTTGCGATATGTATGCCATTAATGGCATGAATTGCTGGGGGATCTCGTCGTTTCGGAATAATTCAGTAAGCCACCCACGACTGTCCTGGTGTTTGGATAGCTCTTTAATTATTACACCCTCTATTTCTGAATCTTTCATAATATAAATAGCCTATTTTAAAATTAAAGATATAATCTAATAAAGAATAGATTAAATTTAAAGTGCATAATTAGAAGAATCCTAATTAACGAATTTGTATTCAACTTCTTGAATACTCAATTCGTCCGACGAAGCCGTCTAAGTGGTAACAAATTGTGGGGGTCTTTTACTTCCTCTTTTTTTGTTTTATAATAGGCAAAATTACCCAAATAGTCAATATTTACATCTTATCTGGCGCCGAAATTCCAAGTATTTTGCATCCATTCGCAAGTACGGTTTTCGTTGCTATACATAGTGCTAGGCGAGCCCTCGCAAGTTCCCTGTCTTCTATAACAACCCTATGTTCATGATAGAACTTGTGAAAAGCTGTAGAAACCTCATGTAAATATGTAGTTAAATGATGAGGTTCAAAACTGGTAGCGCACATTTCAATAACCTCAGGGAAATCGACCAGCAATTTCACAAGAGCAATTTCGCTTTCACCTTTCAAAAGGTGAAGCTGGATTTCATCAGAATTCAGGTTGAATTCAAGCAAACCCTCAGATTCAGCAAATCTCAATATACTTGAAATGCGCGCGTGAGCATATTGTAAATAATAAACAGGATTTTTCTCGGATTGTTCTTTCGCTAAATTCAAATCGAACTCAAGGTGACTAGAAATCGATCGCATTACAAAAAAATAACGAGCTGCGTCTGGACCGACTTCATCGAGTAATTCATCCAGAGTAACAAAGTTCGCCAGGCGTTTGGACATTTTAACTTGTTCGCCATCGCGAAAAAGAGTAACGAACTGATGAATAACAACTTTAATTTTATCTGTATCATAACCTAATGCTTTTAATCCTGCAAGCACATCTGGCACAGTTGCAATGTGATCCGCTCCGAATATATCTACAATTAGCTCGAATCCTCGCTTAAACTTTTCGCGATGATAAGCTATGTCAGGTAATCTGTAAGTAGGTTCTCCAGTTGATTTTACTATTACTCTATCCTGTTCTAAGCCCAGTGCGCTGGTTTTTAGCCAGATAGCTCCCTCTTTTTCATAGATAAGATCTCTCTTCCTGAATTCTTCAATAACCTCCTGCACTTTCCCTGAAGTATACAGAGAATCTTCGTTATAATATACATCGTGCCTAACACCCATTCTTGCAAGTGTATTTTTTATTCCATCGAACAGTTTCTTCTCAGCAAATTCTTTGCACACCTCCAGCGCTTCTTCACTATTCTTATTAATCAAGGATTCACCATACTGTTTTCTGAGTTCCAATGCAATATCTTTTATATAATCACCTTGGTATCCATCTTCCGGAAAAGGGAAATCAGGTTCAAACAACTGTCTATATCTGGAATATGTAGATTCGGCAAGTAACTTCATCTGTCTTCCTGCATTGTTGTAGTAATACTCTCTTGTAACGTTATGCCCTGTCCATTCAAGTAAATTAGCTATTGTATCCCCTATTGCAGCCTGTCTGCCATGACCAACGCTTAAAGGACCCGTTGGATTGGCACTGACATACTCAACCTGAGTTTTTTTACCATTCCCCAAATTGCTTCTGCCGAAATTATTCAAATCCTTCAGTATTTCTTTTAACTGACGTAAAAAAAACTCGTTTGTAAAAAAGAAATTTATAAAACCCGGACCGGCTATCTCAACTCTTGAAAGAATTTCCTCATCTCTCTCGATTGCATTGATAATTTGCTCTGCAACTTCTCTCGGCTTTTTTCTGGTTGCCTTGGCTATCAACATAGCCACATTCGTTGTCAAATCACCAAAAGTCTCAACCTTTGGCTTTTCAAATTCTAGTTTTGCAACACCATGGTAGCCAGCGGAATTAATAGCTTTTTCTACTATCTCAGTTAAAAATTCTTTCATCATTCCTCTTTAATTGATTTCTTACCCGTTTTGGAAGTTTTCTTGCTTGATACTTGTCCTGTTCTTTTAGATGCTTCGTCTCTTACGAATATTTTTTTTGCATCCCCCCAGAGTCTTTCAAGATTGTAAAAATCACGGTCATCTTTGTAAAATACATGTGCAACTACATCAACATAATCCAAGACAACCCATCTTAAAGCGTTATATCCTTCAACATGCCACACTTTCTCGTTAATCTTCTCCATGCCATCTCTCACAAAATCTGCTATTGCTTTAACATGCGTATCCGAATCGCCTGAGCAAATTACAAAATGATCTGTAATGCTGGTAAGTTTTCTCAAATCCAGAATTACAACGTTATTTGCTTTTTTCTCAATCATTAATTGCGCTATTTTCTTTGCAAGAGAAAGTGTTGTCAAATTATTTACCTCCTGTACGATTTAAATAATCTCAGATTTAAATAATCTTCACCAACAACAACTGTTGCATCTAAAAGTAACTTCTTATCTATTCTTTGAAAAACTTTATCCTCAGGAATTCCTAAATTTTTAGCAAGTTGCATTACTTCTTCAGCCTTTCCTGAATGATCTATTACATAGCTTTTTTCAATAAGTCCCATCTCGCTTTTTCGCATTTCGACAACATCGTAATCGAGCATTCGAAGCATTCTCACTAAATGCTGAATGGCCCTGTTATTTCCAGCGCCATCAATTACTCCAATTTCCAGCAATTTCTCATTGTGAATATGCTCAGCATTCTGATCATTATTCCTATCACTTTTATCTGAACTTGCGAGCAAATAAAAAACAATTAGAATTGCAAGACAAAGGAATGTAATAAGATAGCCCATTTCCTTTGTTTTTAATTTACCCTGCTGATCACTCCGGGAGTTTCGCCAAAAGAAAAACATCCTACGGTTGGAGTTCACAAATTTATCAGAATTCTCAGATTTAGCCATCCCTCAATTCAAAAATTAATTCTAACAATTTTTTTATCACTTTATCTATGCGGCTTTGATGAACTTTAATGCTATGTGGGAAAATGTTCAGTTACCTTCCTCTTTCTGAACTTTATGAAATGGTGAAAAAGTTTCAAAATAATAATCGTTCAACCAGTATGAAGTTGGAAACTGTCTAAACTGCAATTGAAGCAAAACATTGTCGCTCGGCTGATAATTTAGTTGCGCCCTTGTTAAATATAAGCCCGTAACATTTCTGGAAAAATCGCTCCCAAGATTATTGTAAGGAGAATGAACTAAACTCAAATCTAATACAATAAACAGAGGATCCGATATCTGATACATAAAACTGCTTGTTAGAGTTCCAAGCGAAAAACCCTTTCCGCCTGCACTTGTGTAGCTTAAAGTATAGGAATTTCTTATAAGTAATTTATTTGGATTTAACCAGCCGAATAACAACCCTCCACCATCCGATCTAATTAATGAACTCGTAATTGAATTCAAGCTCTCCTTCTTGTCCTTAAGCTGACAGAATAAAATTTGACCAACCAGAGCCAAAGAAATTAATACTTTTATTGCAATTTTCATTCCCAATCTCCTTTACTTACTATATTAATGATACTTAAAACATAGTTTATTGTCAAGATTTCGTAAAAACGCTCAAATAACTAGAAAATCATTTTGCATAGTTGAAAAATTAGATTACATTAACATTTTATTTTGTTTCCAGCTTTCTTTATATTTTTTGAGAAGAGGATTTAGTATGACTAACAAGGACCGATTATTTTTACTTGATGCTATGGCACTGGCTTATCGCGCCTACTTTGCATTTATACGCAATCCACTTAAAAATTCAAAAGGTGAAAATACAAGTGCAGTTTATGGATTTTTAACTTTTCTTAACCGCATTCTGACTCAAGAAAATCCAAATAAATTAGCCGTCGTTTTTGATGCAGGGAAACCTACATTCAGGCATGAAATCTATAAAGAATACAAAGCCACAAGGCAGAAAATGCCTGAGGATATGATTACACAAATAGAACTGATTAAGGAAATCGTTCAAGCTTATAATATTCCTTTAATTGAGATGGAAGGTTACGAAGCAGACGACATAATAGGAACACTAGCAAAGCAAGCAGAAGCAAACAATATCGAGACTTTGCTCGTGACTCCTGACAAAGACTTCATGCAACTTGTTTCCGAAAAAACAAAAATATTTAAGCCTGGAAAACAGGGAACCGAAGTTGAGATTATAGATATTGATGGTGTTAAAAAAAGGTTTGGGGTGCCGCCTGAAAACGTAATCGACGTATTAGCTATTATAGGAGATGCATCAGATAATATTCCTGGCGTGCCCGGTATAGGCGAAAAGACAGCAATCCCGTTGATTCAAAAATATGGAACCCTAGAAAACCTTTACAAACATATAGATGAGATTCAACAAAAAGGCGTTCGCGAAAAACTGATTGCCAATAAGGAATCAGCTTTTCTTTCTAAAAAGTTATTGACCATTAATACGTCTATTGAGTTACCATTCAATTACAATTATCTGATAGCAAAGGAACCCGACCACAGAAAGTTAATAGAAATTTTCGAAAGACTTGAATTTCGTTCTTTCGTCAGTAAACTCAGGCAGAAAAAAGAGTCTGCACCAATCACTGAACAAGATAATTCCAATATTACCAAGGCAACAAACGATATCACAACTGATGACCATGCATATTCATTAATTACCAACAAGGAAGATTTTCTAACGCTCTGCAAAAAATTAAGGGAATCCGAGGAATTTGTTTTCGATACTGAGACCAGCTCAATTGATGCATTGAATGCAGAGCTTACCGGTATATCATTTTCGTTAAAACCCCGCGAAGCTTTCTTTGTGCCTGTAACCTCATCTGATAAAATATCGAGTGCAAATGATTTATTTGCACAGAACCAATTAAATTCAGAGAGCAAAGCACTGCCAGTTGAATTTGTATGTAAAGAACTTAAGCCAGTATTTGAATCTGCAAATATCAAAAAGATAGGACACAATATAAAATACGATATGCTTGTTCTATCAAAATATGGAATAGAACTTTCGGGCGATATTTTCGATACAATGGTAGCGCATTACATCTTGAAGCCCGATGGACAGCACGGACTGGACAGCGTAGCATCCGAATATCTCGATTATAAAACCATCTCATACGCCGAATTAACTGGAAAAGGTAAAGAGCAAAAAGAACTAAAAGATATTCCTGTTGAACAAATTTCGAACTACTCATGTGAAGATTCAGATATAACGTTTAGACTTTATGAAATATTTTTTAAGAAATTAAATGAGGATGGTTTAGTAAAACTCTGTCAAGAAGTAGAATTCCCTCTCATTTATGTTCTTTACAGGATGGAAAAGAAAGGAGTTGCAATTGATACGTCATACTTAAAGGATATGGCAAAAGACCTGGACAGGCAGCTTGAGAACCTAAGAAACGATATTTATCGTCTTGCCGGAACACAATTCAATATTAATTCCACCCAACAACTTGGTGAAATATTATTTAACAGGTTGAAATTAAGGACAGTTCGTAAAACAAAGACCGGTTATTCCACAGACATAAGTGTGCTGGAAACTTTAAAAGGAGAACATCCTATTATTGATCTCCTGCTGGATTACAGGCAATTGAGCAAGCTAAAATCTACATACGTTGATACACTGCCGGATTTGGTAAATCCACGTACCAAACGTGTTCATACATCATTCAATCAAACAATAACAGCAACAGGCAGGTTATCCAGCAGCGATCCAAATTTGCAGAACATACCAATCCGTACAGAAGTGGGGAGACTCATAAGGAGAGCCTTCGTACCCGGCGATTCAGAGAGTGTGATACTTTCCGCCGACTATTCTCAGATAGAATTAAGGGTAATGGCTCATATGTCAAAAGACGAAGGACTTATTGAAGCATTTAAAAATGGAGAAGACATTCATACAACAACAGCAGTAAAAATATTTGGAGTAAAGCCAGAAGAAGTAAACCGCGAAATGCGCCGAAAAGCAAAAGAGGTCAATTTTGGAATCATGTATGGCATCGGTCCTTATGGTCTAGCAAGCAGGTTAGAAATAAGTCAAACAGAAGCCAGGAAAATAATAGAACGATATTTTTCACGATTCCCAAGAGTGCAGGAATATATTAACTATACAATTTCAAAGGCTCGCCAAAACGGATATGTGACCACATTGCTCGGAAGAAGACGATACTTGCCAGATATAAATAGCAAAAACCAGACCGTGAGACAGAATGCTGAACGACAGGCAATTAACATGCCTATACAGGGGACTGCCGCTGACATGATAAAACTTGCAATGGTTCGAATAGACTCAGCTTTTTTAAAAGGTAATCTTAGAAGCTCAATGATTTTGCAAGTTCATGATGAGTTAGTCTTTGAGGTGAAAAAAAAGGAGCTTGAAAATGTAAGAAGCATTGTGGAGCAAGAGATGCGCAACGCTCTATCCTTGTGTGTTCCAATCGAGGTTGAAATTGGTGTCGGAAAGAACTGGCTCGAAGCTCATTGAGACTTTCTGCGCTTTTGCTGTAATATCAAAATCAGGCCAAGGATAATTAAGAGAACAGGCCAGTAAGTTCTAGCGTAGTATCTAAAATCGAACCAGCTTATAATATCCCACCACCATAAATAATAAAAAATACCATAACTACCCAAGGTAATAAACAACAGTAGACTGGTAATTCGTTTTGGCTCATATAGAAATAAAGTTAAAAAGGAGAAACCAAGCACGAGAGAAACTGTTGCGAGGAAATTATAAAATTCAAATTCTAATAATGATAATCTGTTAGTAACAATAATAAGGCTGGTAAAAAACAACAAGCTCCACCAGAAAACCACTTTTTTATTGCGTATCACAAATGCTTGAACTATTCCTACAAATGATGTAACGCACAAGCTCAGCCAGAATATCGTATTCCAATTCCACAGAATTATATTCAATTTAGTTAATAATAAAAAGGAACCAAAAATAATCAGAAATATTCCCAAAAGCGAAATTCTTTTCATACTCTTCAACCCGTTATTTGCCATAGCCTAGTGCTCCTCCTGTCCAATTTCTTTTTCTGGCATTAGTAGATATAACAGAAAATAGATAACAATTCCTGCACCTATAGAAAAAACGGTGAAAATAGCATAGAGCATCCTAATAATATTCGGATCTACATCAAGGTACTCACCAATTCCCGCACAGACGCCCAGAAATTTCCTGCCAGTTTTTGAGAGGTATATTCTTTTTCCTATTATTGTTTTCTCTTTATCCGACTCTGCTGAAGCCACTTCTGGCTCAACAGATTTCTTGTTATGCTTGATTAATAGAATAATACCTGATAAAATCAGGAATGCGGGCAAAGCGTAACTCGAAAAATCATACCACCAGCCAAAGATAGGCCAAATTTTAAGGTTATCCAATAAGATAAAAATCCCAAAAATAATTAGAGCTCCGCCAATGAGAATAGTGGCATTTAAGTTTTGCTTTGTATTTTCAGAATCACTGCACTTTTCTCCCATATCGCCCTCAGCTTGAATGTTCGATAATGGGATAATAAAATATGCAATAACATATAGAACTAAACCAATTCCACCAAAAAATGTGAAGACAATCCAGAGTAATCTAATAATGTTGGAATCTATTCCTGTATATTCCCCAATACCTCCACAAACTCCCGCCAGAATTCTATCGGTTCGGCTCCTCCTTAACTGTTTCTTGCAGGTCATAAAAATGTCCTGAGAGCTTTATTATATGATAATTTTGATATTGAGCAAAAGAAACAAGATGCTGCTCTACACTTCCATTATCTCTTTTTCTTTCATTGCAAGATGATTATCGATTTCCTTAATATATTTATCTGTGACTTTTTGTACTTCTTGTTCTCCTCGTTTTCGCTCATCTTCGGACATATGTTCATCTTTTTCGGCCTTTTTAAGATGCTCAATTGCATCGCGTCTTACATTCCTTACAGCAATTTTCCCGTCTTCACCAAATTTTTTAATAAGTTTCACAAGTTCGCGGCGGCGTTCTTCATTTAGTGGTGGAATGGGAATTCGGATTATATTGCCATCATTTACGGGGGTTAATCCTAAGTTAGACGAAAGGATTGCTTTTTCAATTGCACTCAATATTCCCTTCTCCCATGGTTGGACGGTTATAGTATGAACATCGGGCGTACTGATGCTTGCCAATTTATTCAAAGGTGTAGGTACCCCGTAATAATCTACTTTTATTCCGTCCAGTAAAGCAGTTGTAGCCTTACCAGTTCGAATTTTTACCAGTTCTTCACGTACAACTTCTACTGCTTTTTTCATTTTACGTTCAGCATGTTCCAAAATTTCTTTAACAGTAGTCATTGTGTTTGCCTCGCCAATTGTTCAACTATAATTTTTATTTAGATAACTCTATTACTCTTGAACCAACAGACTCTCCGCAGACTACTCTTTTCAAGTTACCAGGGATATTCATATTGAATACTATTAGAGGGAGACTATTTTCTTTTGATAGGGTAATTGCTGTAAGATCCATAACTCGAAGCCCTTTTTTCAGGACATCAGAATATGAAATTTCTGGGAAACGTACGGCGGAGGCGTTAATTTCCGGATCAGAATCATATATTCCATCCACACGCGTACCTTTAATTATCACATCGGCTTCTATTTCAATTGCTCTTAGCACTGCTGCAGTATCAGTGGAAAAGTAAGGATTTCCTGTACCCGATGCAAAAATCACTATTCTTCCTTTTTCCAGATGTCTGATAGCTCTTCGGCGAATATAGGGCTCAGCTATTTTTTCCATATTGATTGCAGTTTGGCATCTTGTTTTCAGTCCAATATTCTCAAGTGTACTTTGTAAAGCAAGGGCGTTAATAACAGTGGCAAGCATTCCCATGTAGTCACCTGTAACTTTATCTATTCCATCCTCAGAGTTTTCAGAGCCCCTGTATATGTTGCCTCCACCAATTACGATTCCAATCTGGACCCCAAGTTCGTGGACCGATTTTATTTCTTCCGCATAGCTTTTTAAAACTTTTGGATCAATTCCATATTCTTTATTTCCCATCAGGGATTCACCGCTGAGCTTCAGCAGTATTCTCCGATATTTTACGGCAGGCATCAAGGTCAAACCTCTTTCCTCTAGTAATTGATCCAGACATTTTCAAACAGGCATGAACTTTACAACTCTTCACCAAGATGGTATCTCTGGAATCTTCTTATTGAAATTTTCTCGCCTGTTCTTGCCATTTCTTCATTAAGAAGATCTTTTATGGTTTTACCCGAATCTTTTATGAAGCTCTGCTCAAGTAAGACAACTTCCTGGTAAAACTTATCCATCCGGCCTTCAGCAATCTTTTCAGCTTCCGATTCAGATTTGCCTTCATTAATTGCTTGTGTTTTGTATATTTCAAATTCTTTCTTTATCAACTCTTCCGGAATCTGATCGCGTGAAATGAAACGCGGTGACATTGCTGTAACTTGCATTGCTATGTCATGTGCCAGTTGTTTAAAGTTAGGGGTTTTTGCAACAAAGTCTGTTTCGCAATTTAGCTCAACAATTGCGCCTATTCTACCACCGGCATGTATATAAGACTCCACCAGTCCCTGTTTTGTCTCTTTATCAGCACGTCTTTCTGCAACAGCAGCGCCCTTTTTTCTTAAATATTCTATAGCTTGCTCAATATTACCATTTGATTCAATTAAAGCTTTTTTGCAATCCATCATACCTGCGCCTGTTTTCTCGCGCAATTTCTTTATGTTTTCTGTAGTAACTTCAGCCATAGTTTAATTTATCCCTTTCAATCTATTTGACTAATAAAATAAAACATTTATTTTTCATTCACCTCTTGCTCAGCCAGTTTCTCTTCTTCCTCAACTCGGCGTTTTTCTGTTGCTCTTTGTTCACCTTCAATAACAGCATCAGCTATTAATTTTGTTATAAGCTGAACAGATTTAATAGCATCATCATTTGCGGGAATAGGATAATCAATTGGGTCTGGATCTGTATTTGTATCAACTATAGCAACAATTGGAATACCCAATCTTTTTGCTTCCTTAACAGCAATAGCTTCTTTTTTAACATCTACAACATAAACAAAGCCTGGAAGTCTTGACATTTCAACGACGCCATAAAGAACTTTTTGCAATTTATCTCGCTCACGCATTAGAAATAGCTTTTCTTTTTTGGTTAGCTTGTCAAAGGTACCGTCAGTTTCCATTTTTTCAATATTGGCAAGTCTTTTTACACTTTTTCTAATTGTAACAAAATTTGTCAACATTCCACCCAACCATCTTTCAGTAACAAAGAATGCACCGCATCGTTCAGCTTCCTGTTTAACAATATCCTTTATCTGTTGTTTAGTCCCAACAAAAAGTCCTTTCTTTGCCTCAGCCACAATATTGGAAACTGCACTGCATGCCTCATCTAGCATTTCCTTAGTTTTCTTCAAGTCGATTATATGAATCCCGTTTTTTTCCATAAAAATATATGGTTTCATTTTGGGATTCCAGCGGCGGGTTATATGACCAAAATGGCAGCCTGCTTCTAATAGTGTTTCAATGGTAACATTCGACATTTTTATAGTTCCTTTTAGTTAAACTACTATTCTTTTCATCGCCATACGGGATCTTAAATTTTTATTGATCCTTTTAAGACACTTCCGTATGACTCGAAGAATATGATTATTGTATAAACCTTTTGAGAAAGGCTCCAAAATTCCAGTTTATCTCTTGGAAAATTGGAATCTTCTTCTTGCTTTTCTGCGTCCGTACTTTTTACGTTCGACCATTCTTGGGTCTCTTGTCAATAGTCCTGCTTTTCTCAAAACCATCCGCAGTTCCTCATCCATTGCAACCAAAGAACGGGCGATGCCCAGTTTTATTGCACCAACCTGTCCCGAAATTCCCCCTCCATCCACACGAACATGAACATTATACTTTCCAAGTGTATTGGTTACTTTTAAAGGCTCCAATACTTCACTTCTATGAATTTCAAGAGGGAAATATTTTTCGAGCTCTCTATCATTTACAATAATTTTTCCCGAGCCCTCGGATAATTTTACTCGTGCAACAGCTGTTTTTCTTCTTCCAACTATGACTCTGGCTCCCATGCTCTACAAATCTCTCCTGCTTAAATTAATTGGTTCTGGTTTTTGTGCTGAATGAGGATGCTGAATACCTCTATAGACTTTTAGTTTCCTTATGATTTTTCTACCCAATCTATTGTGGGGTAACATACCCCACACTGCATGCTCAACCACCTTTTCGGGTTTTGTTTTCAGTAAATCCTTTACATACTCAAATCTTGCTCCACCTGGATACCCCGTATTATGATAAAGTTGTTTCAGCTCCATTCTTTTACCTGTAAGTTTAACTTTTTCGGCATTTATGACAACCACATAGTCACCAACATCCTCGTTTGGTGTAAATCGTGGTTTTCCTTTGCCACGCAGAATTTTAGCAATAAAGGAAGCTATTCTTCCCAAAGTTTTGCCTTCTGCATCAACGAGGTACCATTTTTGCTTAACTTCTTCTCTTCTAAAAAATTTTGTTTTAGGTGATGTATCCAATTCTAATCTCTCCGAAATTCAAATTTATTTTATATTATGCCGTTGGTGCACCCACCAGGACTCGAACCTGGAACCCACTGATTAAGAGTCAGTTGCTCTACCAATTGAGCCATGGGTGCAATCAAATTCATTTGCCCCCAATAGGTATATTTCCCGGTGTTTCCTGAGCCGGTGGTAGCGCTACTGGAGGTGGACCAGATTGTATAACACTTTCTTTCTTTTCACTAGTCGGCAAAAACCAGAGATTTATTACGAGTGCCAGAATCATAAATAATCCCGCCAGCACCTGGGTTAGTTTGCTTAGAAAGTCAGATGTGCGCCGTACACCAAACACAGCACCCAGATTGGTTCCACCAAAAGTTCCAGCAAGCCCTTCGCCTTTGCTGGATTGCATTAGCACCACTACTATCAGCAATAAACCAATTATTACTTCTATTGTTATGAAAAGTGTATACATATGAAATTCTCTATCACAAAAAACCCCCACCTTTTTGTGGGGTTTAGTTATTATAAAAAAAATTGACGGTAAAATCAAGAAGACTCTGCGCTGTTGGAGTACATTTTTCTTCTCTTGATTTGTACCTACAAATTAATTAGTTTCATCTCTTAAAAGAACAAGCTTCTGCCATTTCCAGATCAAATGCTCAAAAATGCTATATTTTTATCCTTCTTTTTGTTTTCTTTACTTCATCTTCATTCTCAACATCAGCAATTTCTTCTTTGCTTACTGTTTCCATCTCCGCTTCAACTGCAACTTCAGGTCCGGATACAATAATATCTTTAAACTTCTTTTGTCCCGTTCCAGCGGGTATTAGATTACCTATTATAACATTCTCCTTCAGGCCAGCCAGCCGATCCACCTTGCCCTCTATTGCTGCATCGGTCAATACTTTGGTGGTTTCCTGGAAGGAGGCTGCAGATATAAAGCTTGCTGTAGTGAGTGAAGCTTGTGTAATTCCAAGCAAAATAGGCTCAGAAGTGGCCGGTAATGCATCTCTAAATTCAGCCTGTTTTTTGGATTTTCTTTTCAGATCATTATTAATTTCTCTTACAAGCCTACGCGCAACGATCTGGCCATTCTTCAACTTAGAATCTCCCTTATTCACAATAACTACTTTATCCTTCAGGCTTTGATTTTCTTCTTCTAACTGGTTCTTATCCACATGATCTCCTTCAAGATATCTTGTATCACCTGGATCTATTATACGCACTTTCTGCATCATCTGCCTTACTATTATTTCTATATGCTTATCATTTATCTTCACTCCCTGCATTCTGTATACTTCCTGAATCTCATTCACGAGGTATTCCTGAACTGCAATTGTACCTTTTATCCTTAGAATGTCATGAGGATCAATTGCTCCTGCAGTCAGCCGTTCACCCGAGCGAACAATATCACCCGTTTGAACTAGCACGTGTTTACCCAGAGGAACAAGGTATGTTCGTTTATCCTTCCCGTCAGCACTTTCAATGAATATTTCCCTATATCCGCGTTTTGGTTGACCAACTGTAACCGTACCATCTATCTCAGCAACAATTGCCGGGTCACTAGGATGCCGAGCTTCAAAGAGTTCCGTTACTCTCGGCAATCCTCCCGTTATATCTCTTGTCTTACCTATGTCTCTTGGTATTTTAACAAGAATATCTCCTGCCTCAATAGTTTCACCGTCTTCAACGCTAAGATGGGCTCTGGTAGGAATTGGATATGTTGCTACTTTCTTACCATCCTTATTCAAAATCGTAATTGAGGGTATCAGATTTCTTTCCCGACTATCAATTACCACCTTCTGAATGTGACCAGTTTGCTCATCAGGCTCCTCACGATAGGTAACGTTTTCTTTCATATCCACATATTGAACCGTACCACTATGTTCACTTACTATAACAGCATTGTATGGATCCCATTCATAGATTATTCCTCCCTTTTGAACTTTGTCGCCCTCCTTAACCAGCAATATAGCACCATAGGGCACGTCGTATTTCGTTAAAACACGATTATCGTCATCCAGTATGTTAATAACTCCGCTTCTCCCACACACTATTAGTTTCGTTCCTTCGTCACTTTGCCGTTCTATGTACTTTATTCCATCATACTTTACTTTGCCCTCGAATTTCGTGGAAATCTGTGACTGGGCAGCAATTAAACTGGCTGTACCTCCAGTGTGGAATGTGCGCAGTGTCAATTGTGTACCTGGTTCTCCAATGGACTGTGCTGCTATAACCCCTACTGCCAAGCCAGGTTCTGCAAGTTTCCCGTTAGATAGATCGGAACCATAACATTTCGCACAAACTCCTCTTTGAGCATCACAAGTAAGAACCGATCTGATAACCACTGTTTCAATTGAAGTTTCGCTAATTCGCTGAGCTTTATCTTCATCGATCATCTCACCTGCTTTTACAATCACTTCATTTGTCAACGGATCGACAACATCATATAACGAAACACGGCCAAGAATTCTTTCAGCAAGTGGCTCCTTAATATCTTCGGCTTCCTTTAATGCGCTTGTGGCGACACCCTTAATGGTTCCACAGTCATATTCCGTAATTATGGCATCCTGTGCTACGTCTATTAACCTTCTGGTTAAGTAACCAGCATCGGCTGTTTTCAAAGCAGTGTCAGCAAGACCTTTTCTTGCACCATGGGTTGATATAAAATATTCCAGAATTGAAAGACCCTCTCTAAAGTTCGCAATTATAGGATTCTCTATCAACTCTCCGGTTGCACCTGAAAGGCTTTTCTGTGGCTTAGCCATTAATCCACGCATACCAGCTAACTGTCTTACCTGTTCTCTCGAACCTCGAGCGCCTGAATCGACCATCATGAATAAAGGATTGAATCCTTCTTTATGATGTTGAAGTGTCTCTATCAACCGATCTGATATTTTGCTAGTAACACGTGTCCAAATGTCAATAACCTTATTATAACGCTCGCCATTTGTAATAAATCCCCGATAGTATTGAGATTCAACGCTGTCAACTTCTTTTTGAGCTTTACTTATAAGATCGAATTTTTCTTTTGGAATTATAACATCATCTATAGAAATAGATAATCCACTCTTCGTTGCATACGTAAAGCCCAATGTCTTCAACTTATCCAGAAAAGTTGCTGTAACTATATTGCCACAGAGTCGATATATCACAGCGATCAATTGAACCAACCTTTTCTTATTCAATAATTCATTTACAAACGGAATTTCTGGAGGAAGTATCTGATTAAATATAATTCTACCTGTGGTCGTTTCAATCATCTCTCCATTGATTTTTACTTTTATTTTTGCATGCAGACCTATTTTCCCCTGATCATAAGCAATCAGAACTTCCTTGGGAGATGAAAACATTTTTCCTTCTCCAAGATCGCCTGATTTAGATTTTGTCAGATAATAGCACCCCAGAACCTGGTCCTGGGTAGGAGTAACTATAGGCAAACCGTTAGCTGGCGAAAGGATGTTATGGCTGGATAGCATGAGCATTCTGGCTTCCAGCTGAGCTTCGTAGGATAATGGTACGTGGACTGCCATTTGATCTCCATCGAAGTCTGCATTGAATGCAGTACATACCATTGGGTGTATTCGTATTGCTTTCCCTTCAACGAGCACAGGCTGAAACGCTTGAATCCCAAGTCGGTGCAACGTTGGGGCTCTGTTAAGCAGGACAGGATGACCATCGATTATATTTTCAAGTATATCCCATATTTCTGGACCTTTTCTTTCAACCATTTTTTTGGCAGTTTTTACCGTCTTTGCTACTCCACGTTCAATGAGTTTTCTTATGATATGGGGCTTGAAAAGTTCAACCGCCATATCTTTAGGCAATCCGCATTGATGCAATTGTAATTCAGGTCCAACAACTATTACAGATCGTCCCGAATAATCAACACGCTTACCAAGTAGATTCTGTCTGAAACGACCTTGTTTACCTTTGAGCATATCGGACAAAGACTTAAGAGCACGATTATTGTCCGAGCGTACGGCATTAACACGCCTTGAGTTATCGAACAACGCATCAACTGCTTCCTGCAGCATTCTTTTCTCATTACGTAGAATCACTTCAGGAGCTCTAATTTCAATAAGACGTCTTAATCTATTATTACGGATAATTACTCTCCTGTAAAGGTCATTCAGGTCAGAAGTTGCGAACCTTCCTCCTTCCAATGGTACCAGTGGTCTGAGTTCTGGGGGAATTACTGGAATTACATCCATTACCATCCATTCTGGCTTGTTTGGAACTTCTGAATTACGAAATGCTTCAACCACATGCAAACGTCTTAACAGTTCCTGTTTCTTTTGTAGGGAACTTTCAACACTAATCTGAGCTCTCAATTCAGCCGATAGTTCATCCAGATTAACACGTTTCAATAAATCTTTGATGGCTTCACCACCCATTTTTGCAATAAATTTTTTGGGGTCTTCATCTTCCAGTCTTTGATTATCTTCAGGCAATGAACTCAATATTTCTATATATTGATCTTCCGAGATCAGATCCATTTTCTGAAGTCCAGTTGGACCTGGATTAATTACTACGTAAGATTCGTAATAAATAATTTTTTCGAGTTCTTTACTGCCGATGCCCAATAGGGTTCCAATTTTGCTTGGGATGGATTTGAAGTACCAAATATGCACAATAGGTACAGCAAGTGAAATATGTCCCATTCTTTCCCGCCTGACACTCTTCTGGGTTACTTCAACTCCGCATCGATCACAAGTAATGCCTTTATACCTTATTCGCTTATATTTACCACAATGGCACTCCCAATCGCGCACAGGCCCAAAAATCTTTTCACAGAACAAGCCATCCTTCTCAGGCCTGAAGGTACGATAATTAATTGTCTCTGGCTTTGTCACCTCACCGTGTGACCTGCTAAGTATCATATCTGGCGAAGCCAGGCTTATTGTTATCTTTGAAATAACCTTCCTTGTTGAAGAATCTAAGTATGCCATTTCAACTCCATTTATAAACTTAGTTAAACACTCATATTAATTTATTGATAAATTAATTATTCAATTTTTACTTCTAGACCCAAACCTTGTAATTCACGAACCAGAACGTTAAATACTTCCGGGATGTTAGGCTCAGGTAAATTCTCGCCTTTTACTATCGCTTCATAGAGCCTCGTTCTACCTACTACATCATCAGACTTCACAGTGAGAATCTCCTGCAAAATGTGAGAAGCACCATATCCCTCCAGAGCCCATACTTCCATTTCACCAAACCGCTGACCACCAAATTGCGCCTTTCCACCCAACGGTTGCTGGGTAATAAGTGAATATGGTCCTATAGAACGTGCATGTATCTTATCCTCGACCATGTGCGATAATTTCATAAGGTACATATATCCAACGGTCACTTCTTCATCAAAAGGTTCACCAGTTCGCCCATCTATCAAAACTGTCTTTGATGTTTTGCTTAGTCCAGCTTTTTCCAGCCATTCCTGAACCTCATCCCATTTTGCACCATCAAAAATTGGGGAGGCGAATTTGACACCGAGCTTATATCCTGCCCAGCCAAGAGCCACTTCAAATAGTTGCCCAAGATTCATTCTGGACGGTACACCCAAAGGGTTTAGTACTATATCCACAGGTGTTCCGTCTGGTAGAAAAGGCATATCCTCAACAGGTACAATGGTCGAAACAACACCTTTGTTCCCGTGACGTCCAGCCATTTTGTCACCCACCTGCAATTTTCGTTTCTTTGCTACATACACCTTGGCTAATTGAACAATTCCAGGGGGCAACTCATCGCCCAGTTGAATCTTATTCTTTTCATGGCGATAGATTTCTTCAATTTCATCCAACTTATACTTGTAATTCTCATATATCCTAACTACAATTCCATGCTTCCGTTTGTCATCTACCCATTCTTGACTGTAATCCAGGTTTCCCAATTCGTCTATAATGTTCTGGAATGTATCTTCTTTAAAAATAACTCCACTACGAATTATAACTTCACCATTATTATGCCTAACACCTAAAGATTTCTCACCATCGAGAACCTTTGCTAACTTACTTGCTAATTTCTGTTGAAGCTCCTTCAATTCCTTTTTATGCATTCTTTCTAGAGCTTCCAACTTTTTCTTATCTTCTTTTTTACTTTCCGTATCTTTCTTTTTGCGACTGAAAAGTTTTGTGGCAATAACGATTCCCTTCATTCCCGGTGGAGCTTTCAACGAGGCATCTTTTACATCGCCAGCCTTTTCTCCAAAGATCGCTTTTAATAGCTTTTCTTCAGGTGTCGGTTCAGTTTCACCTTTTGGCGTAATTTTTCCAATCAGAATATCACCTTCATTAACTTCTGCACCAACTCGAATAATTCCATTTTCATCTAAATCTTTTGTAGCTTCCTCACTTACATTTGGTATTTCCCGAGTAAGTTCTTCTTCACCCCTCTTTGTGTCCCTTACCTGCAGTTCAAATTCCTCAATGTGGACGGAGGTAAAAATATCTTGAGCTACAAGACGTTCGCTTACGACTATGGCATCCTCAAAATTGTAGCCTCGCCACGGCATAAAAGCTACAAGAACATTACGACCCAGAGAAAGCTCACCCGATGCTGTTGCACAACCATCAGCCAAAACATCTCCCTTCTTGATTTTCTGGCCTTGCCTGACAAGCGGTTTCTGATTAATACACGTATCCTGATTTGTGCGGTGGAATTTTACCAGCTTATATTCGACCCTACGTTTGTCATCAAAACTGATGATAGCTTCGGTGCTATCCTCATCGATATCATAAAGAACAACTATCTTATCTCCGCTAACAAACTCCACTACTCCATTACGTTCTGCTATTATCATTGTGCGCGAATCCCTAGCAACTTTTTCCTCAAGGCCTGTTCCAACAATAGGGGGTTCAGGGCGCAATAATGGAACTGCCTGGCGTTGCATGTTCGAACCCATAAGGGCACGGTTTGCATCGTCATGCTCAAGAAATGGAATCAGGGCTGCAGCTGCACTTACAATCTGGTTTGGCGCAACATCCATGTATTGTACCTTCTCGGGTTCTACTACTGGATAATCGCTTCCAAACCTCGCCTTTATCTTGTTTTCAATAAACCTTCCTTTTTCATCAACTGCTGTATTGGCTTGAGCAACAAAAACTTCATCTTCTTGCTCCGCAGTCAAATATTCAATTTCCTCTGTAACCTTACCATTTTTAATCTTACGGTAAGGAGTTTCAATAAAACCAAATTGATTTATTCTAGCATGAATGCATAATGACGATATAAGTCCTATATTCGGACCTTCGGGTGTTTCAATAGGGCAAAGACGTCCATAATGGGTGTAGTGAACGTCTCTTACTTCGAAACCCGCTCTCTCTCTAGTTAGTCCGCCAGGTCCCAATGCAGATACACGTCTTTTATGGGTTAGTTCCGCCAGAGGATTGGTCTGATCCAGAAATTGTGAAAGTTGATTTGTACCAAAGAATGCACTTATAACACTTGTAATGGTTCTTGCATTTACCAAATCCTGAGGAGTTGGATTTTCAGTGTCGCGTAAATTGAGTCTTTCCCGAATCGTTCGAACCATTCTTGCAAGTCCAAGGTTGAATTGTTGTGCTAATTGCTCGCCTACCGTCCGGACTCGCCTGTTTCCAAGATGATCAATATCATCGACCTGGCGTTTTCCTTGCTGTAATTCTATCAAGTATCTAATAATGGCAACTATATCCTCTTTGGTCAAAGTCGTAGTATCTTCTGGAACATTAAGATTCAACTTAAAGTTTAATCTATGTCTGCCAACATCACCAAGATCATAACGTTTTGGGTTAAAGAATAGCCGATCAACAAGGTTTTTTGCAGTGTCCAGATCCGGAGCCTCTCCAGAGCGTAACTGCTCGTATATTGCTTCAAGTGCATCCTCGGAAGATCTTGCAGAATCTCTTAATATCGTGTTTGCTATAACCGAGCCGGACGTGGCTTCTTCAGTTTTCAAAAATCTAATTCTTTTAATGTTTGCTTTCTTGATTTGCTTTATATGTTCTTCCGTCAAATTTGTATCTTTATTTATAAAGATCTCTCCTGTTTTCTTATCAAAAACATCACTGCAGACTTTTCTTCCTATATAATTCTCCAGATTTACCTTATTGACTTCAACTTCTTCAACCAGATCGAACAAATCAAGAATATCATCATCTGAAGAGTAACCTAAAGCACGCAGGAGTGTAGTTACAGGAAATTTTTTCTTCCTATCAATGTATGCATACATTACGTTGTTTATGTCTGTAGCAAATTCGACCCACGAACCCCTCATGGGAATAATTCTTGCTGAATACATCGGTGTACCATTAGGATGTATCGACTCACTGAAAAATACTCCTGGGGATCTATGCAACTGGCTAACGATAACTCTTTCAGCACCATTTATAATGAATGTCCCTCGTTCTGTCATTGCAGGAATATTTCCAAGATATACGTCCTGCTCTACTGTATCTACGTAATCTTTGCTCCCATCTTTCTTTGATGACAACCTTAGCTTGGCTTTCAGAGGAACCGCATAAGTTAATCCGCGCTCCTGACATTCTATTACCGAGTATCTCGGTTTTTCAACGTAGTATTCCACAAACTCAAGGATGTAATTTTCCCTGGTATCTGTTATAGGAAAATTCATCTTAAAAACTTGCTGTAAACCTATCATCTTACGTCTATGCGGTGGCACATTTTGCTGCAAGAAATTATTATAGGAATCAATTTGCACACTCAAAAAGTCTGGCGGTTCTATAACCGATGTTAAACGTGAAAATGATATCCGACCATTTGAGCTATTAGTTTGATTTTTCACTTTAGCGCTCCTTCTAAAAAATTCAATACTTTGTGAGCATTTAGGACTACTCACAATATTTTTCTAAAAAATACCCAAGCCGACAAGCACCATAGCGGTGCTTATCGGCTCATTATACTACTATTATAAACGCAATTACCACTTAAAAGTTCTACGAATCACTTGAGTTCTACAGTGGCTCCTGCTTCTTCTAGCTCTTTCTTAAGTTTTTCAGCTTCTTCTTTTGACAAACCTTCTTTAACAACCTTAGGCGCACCATCTACAAGATCCTTGGCTTCCTTTAGTCCTAATCCCGTAGCTGCTCTAATAACTTTTATCACATTGATTTTTTGAGCACCTGCATTTTTCAATTCTACCGTAAATTCGGTCTTTTCTTCTGCAGCTGGTGCCGAAGCTGGAGCCGCTGAAGGCATTACACCTCCCATAATAACTGGTGCAGCCGCGCTTACACCAAACTTTTCTTCTAATGCCTTCTTTAATTCAACTGCTTCAAGAAGAGTTAATTTTTCTATTTTTTCAACAATTTCGTTAACTACAGACATTTTTATTCTCCTTTAAATAAATTATTTTAACTTTCAATTTATTTTTTCTTACCTATAGCTTCTATAACTAAAATCAGATCACGTATGACAGCATCAACACATCCCATAATTCCTGATATGGGTGATTGCAGACTTCCTACAATACCTGTCATTATATCTTTTCTTGTAGGCATATTGGCCAGAGCATCTAGCCGTGAAGCATCGAACAATTGCTTTTCAATTACTGCTACTTTTAACTTCAGTTTACCTGTTTTCTCAGAAAATTTTTTGATAATCCTTGCTGGAGCAGCGGGATCGTCATAAGCGTAAGCAATACCTGTTGGCCCAGCCAACTTATCAACCACGCAATCATATCCACCCAACTGTTGTAATGCTCGCTTTGCAAGCGTATTTTTTACAACGTTATAGGCAACACCCGCTTTTCTGAATTCCCTTCTCAATTCCGTTTCCTCACCCGCAGTAATTCCTGTAAAATCAGCAATATATATGGCAACTGCTCGCGATGCTTTATCGGAAACATCGGCAATAATTGCCTCTTTCTCACTGCGTTTCATAGTTTTACTTCTCCATTTATTTTGTGCCGAACAATTAAATCCCTCACGGGTAAAATTATTCAGCAGATATTATTTATTTAGATTTAATCAAATAATTTAAAGAGTGCGTAATTTCAATTTTAGTGAACTACTGCTTCTGCTTTATCTATTCTAACACCCGGGCCCATTGTACTTGATATCGCAATGCTTTTAATATATTGTCCCTTAGCTGTTGAAGGTTTCAAACGAACAACTGTTGCAAGAAAAGATTTAATATTGTCAATCAACTTTTCCTTCTCAAAGGATACCTTACCAATAGTAGCATGAACTATTCCTGCCTTATCAACGCGAAACTCTATCTTGCCCGATTTGACTTCCTTAACAGCCTTTGCTACATCCGCGGTTACGGTGCCACTTTTTGGATTTGGCATTAATCCGCGTGGACCTAAAATTTTTCCTATCTTACCCAGATCGCCCATTACGTCGGGAGTAGCTATAATGACATCAACGTCTGTCCATCCACCCTGTATCTTTTCTATAAAATCCTTATAGCCAACATAATCTGCCCCGGCAGCTCTTGCTTCTTCATCCTTCGGTGGTTTTGCAATAACGAGCACACGTACTTCTTTTCCAATTCCATGCGGTAAAATTACTGTTCCACGTATAGCTTGATCTGCCTTCTTCGGATCAACTCCTAACCGCACTGCTATATCCACAGATTCATTGAACTTTGCCGAAGCACATTGTTTTACTAAATCAACTGCTTCCTCTATCGAGTAATTCTTTTTCTCCACTTTCGATACTACGCTAGTGTATCTTTTACTACGTTTCCTCATCACTCTGCTCCATTATTTAATCTTCAATTATAATCCCCATACTTCTAGCTGTTCCTGCGACCATTCTCATTGCAGCTTCAATATCCGAAGCATTTAAATCCGCCATTTTCATTTCCGCTATTTCCTTTAACTGCTTTTTTGTTATTTTACCAACTTTGTTTCGATTGGGTTCGCCGGAACCTTTTTCAATTTTCGCAGCTTTTAGCAATAATGTAGAGGCCGGCGGTGTTTTCGTAATAAATGAAAAAGACTTATCACTAAAAACAGTAATTACAACCGGTATTATAAGTCCTTGCTGATCTTTGGTACGAGCGTTAAACTGCTTACAAAATTCCATAATATTGATACCCTTTTGACCTAAAGCCGGTCCCACTGGAGGTGCTGGAGTTGCTTGTCCAGCTGGAATCTGAAGTTTTATGTAACCAACAATTTTTTTAGCCATTTTAAATTACCTTCTACTTATTAATTATTACTTTTCTACTTCAACCTGAGAAAAATCCAGCTCGACTGGAGTTTTTCTTCCAAAAATGCTGACCATAACTTTTAATTTCAATTTCTCTGGATTCACTTCCTGCACAAAACCTGTAAAGTTATTAAATGGTCCATCTATAACTCTTACTGGCTCGCCAATATGGAATGGCACATCTATTACTTGTGAGCCCTCCTTCTGTTCCATCTTCCCGATCAACCTTCTTACTTCTTCTTGCTGAAGAGGTGCAGGGTTGTTTTTATCGGGTACAAATCCCATTACCGAAGGAGTCTCCAAAATCACATGCATTGTTTCTTTATCCAATTCAGCTTCCACTAATATATATCCTGGGAAGAAATTTTTTACCTTAGCTTTTTTCTTTCCGTCCTTTATTTCAAATACCTTTTCAGACGGAATCAACACATTTGAAATTTTATCTTGAAGGCCAAGACGCTCAACCTCTTTCTCAAGATAACTTTTAACCTTGGTCTCATGACCTGAAAAAGTCCGAACCGCATACCACCGTTTTTCCACTTTAACACCCTTAAAATATTGCTTTCAAAATTTCACTAACTGCTAAATCGACTAGCCATGTAAAAAACGAGATAATAAGAGTAACAATCACAACAACTTTGGTCGATTCCATAAGCTCGTCCCATGATGGCCATGTAACTTTTTCCATTTCCTTGATAACTTCTCTGAAGAAATTTACTATCTTGTCTTTCATAATAGGTTCACCTTCATCATTATAAACCTGCACGTCAGGAGGGACTCGAACCCCCAACCTGCGGTTTTGGAGACCGCTGCTCTACCAATTGAGCTACTGACGTAGATTTTACTTAGTCTCTTTATGAATGGTTCGTTTATTACACCACGGGCAATACTTTTTATATTCTATACGTCCTGTCTGCTTCTTCTTGTTTTTCGTTGTTGTGTAATTACGACGCTTACACTCCGAGCATTCCAAAATTATAATGTCTCTCATCTTAGTTCCTTTTAGAAAAATACTTTTACCGAGCTTGCGATCGGGCTTGAACCGATGACCTCTTCCTTACCAAGGAAGTGCTCTACCACCTGAGCTACGCAAGCATTTCTTAGAGCGGGAGACGGGACTCGAACCCGCGACCAACAGCTTGGAAGGCTGTGACTCTACCACCTGAGTTACTCCCGCATTCAGTGTGGGCAGGGAAGGATTCGAACCTCCGAAGGCGTAAAGCCGTCAGATTTACAGTCTGATGCGTTTGACCACTTCGCTACCTGCCCACTTATAAACACGAATCAAAGAACCAGAGTCAAAGCCATTCACAACCCCATCACACTTGAGCTGAAGGTGGGATTTGAACCCACAACCTGCTGATTACAAGTCAGCTGCTCTACCGTTGAGCTACTTCAGCAGTCAAAACCCAAGTGCGGCCGGGGCACTGCCATTATAAAATTTCATAATAAAAATAATCACGAATATTAATCAACCCATCAAATTGTCAAAGACAATGCATTACCTTTGCTGCATTTTAATATGCAGATATTTTTCGCTTTTCCAATGGCTCTTGGAACCCATCGAACCCAACGAATAGCCAAAATTATAATTTAACAATTTTTTCCATATAATCAATGCAAAATTTCAAAATTTTTCATCATTGATTATATATAAGCCATTTAACTCTATTGTCAGGCTCCATTTTGAGAATTTCAGCCTTTATTTTTTCGGCAAAATCTAGCCTCCCCCATCTTTTCAACCAATCGAGATCCCTCAGTAACATTAAAATATAATAGTTCTTTAAATCACTTACCACAGGATTTTCCTTCTTCCCAGACGGAATCACAAATCGGCTAATACTCGTCCTATAATAACTTGTATCAAGCTTTTCAGATAGTCTCAGAAAAAAACCGCAGGGTATTCGATAATAACTTGCCGGAAATTCCCTATCTATCCTTGCATCTATATATACAGCATGATCAATTATAGATTTCTCTACAATATCACCTAATAAATTCTGCCACGCTAATTGTATGGAATCAAAATTAAAAGGAATACCATGCTCGAATTTATTTAATTCCTTAAGAAAAATATTTGCACGCAGTCTTATTCTATCCATCAACCATCGGGCATTTCGTTCAAGCTGGAAAAAATACCAGGAACGATTTTGCAATAAGTGCTTATCTATAATTGTTATATCGGGCCTTTCTTTTTTAATATGCTGAAAATAATATGCCGGAGATACAAAATAATCCCATTGGGTCGATATAACAATTGAATTGGGTTCTATCTTGCTAAAAGCCTGATGAACATATTCTTCTGCAAGGAAGTTATCAGCTTCACTCGCCCTGTTCCAATTACTTAAAAGCTGAAAAACAGGAAGTAATACTACCATTAACCATAAAATAAATCCATGCACTATGTTTCTCACCATTAATTCACAAATAGCAAAATATAAACCATAAGCTATCACAATGCAAATCGAAATATATGATAACAAGAAATACGAATCTATATCAAAGATATCGTAATTGATTGAATAGATAATACATGATAAAAAAAGAAGCAAAAAAAAGAAAAACAAATTTCGATTCTTTTTCCATAGATATAAAAATCCCATTCCAATAAAAACCAGAAGAACAAAATTAAATTCCATTGTAAAGTGATTTATATAATAGTAGAGCTGTTTCTTTACAACGTTCCATCCCGAAAAAAGCCATACGCTAAATTGTTTTCCACTCAAATGCCAGTACAAACGTTCAAGATCTGCTGGATGACCCCAGTCAAGTATTGGATCACCTGCTGAGCGGATAGGTAAGTAAAGATAAACAGACAATCCAAGTAAAAATGCTGGTACAAAAACACAAGTTTTCTTGATGACTTGTTTGCTGAAACCAAAAGACTTGAAGTATAACCATAAAAGTCCAGGTAGTAATAAAATACTCGTCATATGATTCGAAAAGCTCAAACCAAGCACATAAGCACTCGATATCAGGTATTTTGAAACATGTTCGGGACTCCGTAATTGCTGGTCAATTCCTTTGATAAAAAGTAATAATGTTATCAATATCAACGTTACATGAAAAGAATAGACCTCAAACGCAGTAGATTGTGACCAGTATGTAGTGGAAAAAGACAATATTAGACTTGAAACTATAGAGACAATGTCAAAAATGTATAAGCCTTTCCATTTCCTATCGAAAACCTCTACACCAAAAATTCTTTTTGAACGACGTAAAGCACGCAGAAGTTTAAAAAATATGCTAACCCCTAAAGCGGTTAGCAAAGCCGAGAGCACATTCAATCTTATGATTTCTTCAAACGGTGACGGAAACATGGTCCAGACGCGTCCGACCAACGTTATCAAAGGATAACCTGTTGGGTGTGCAATCCCAAGTGTACAAGCGACAACTGCAAGTTCACCGGAATCTGTAAATCCTACAGACGGACATATTGTGAACAGATAAACAACGAATGAACTTATTAGTAAAAGGATTGTGATTACATTTTCATTTGATAACAATGAAGATATTTTCATTATATGAGATTTGATCATTTATAAATACCGAATATATTAATCGAAAATACATAAAAAGAGATAAATAAGAAACCCAGCAAGTAACATTATTTAGGCAATTTAACGCACATCCGTAGTCCGATCATCTTCCCAATTCATTCTTGCAATTATCACAACGCTAATCTATATTTATTAACGTCGTCAACTTTAGAGGAAAAGCTTTAATATGAAATTCATAGAATCCTATTTCCAGCTTAAAAAATTAAATACCTCAATTAAAAAAGAAATCATTGCAGGTTTAACGACATTCATTACAATGGCATATATAATTGTAGTCAATCCCAAGATTCTGGAAGCCGCAGGAATGCCATTTGGAGCTTCAATGGTCGCCACTATATTAAGTGCATCGTTTGGTACATTATTAATGGGATTTTATGCAAAAAGACCTTTCGCTATTGCCCCATATATGGGTGAGAATGCCTTTATTGCTTACACAGTAGTAGTTGTTATGGGCTACAGCTGGCAAACTGCTTTAGGTGCAATTTTTATAAGTGGAGTCATATTTACAATCCTTACTCTTCTAAAAATCCGTAGTTGGCTCGCTGATGCTATTCCTGAAACCTTGAAAGTCGGATTTACAGTCGGTATCGGTTTATTTCTCTCCTTCGTTGGAATGAATGAAACTGGAATAATAAAAATTGGAACTCCTTCAGCTCCAGTACATATCGGCAATTTAAATCAGCCAGCAATATGGCTTGCAATACTCGGATTTTTACTAATTGGGTGGTTAATTATTAAGAAAATAAACGGAGCAATTCTGATCGGAATTTTAACTATCACGATAATTTCTTTTATAACAAACTTAGCACCTTTACCAGAAAAAATAGTTGATTTGCCACCTGATATTTCTCCAATATTCTTACAACTCGACATAAAGGGTGCATTAACCTGGGGCATGCTTTCGGTGGTACTTACCATTTTCGTTATGGCTTTTCTCGATACCATTGGCACTTTAATAGCTCTCGGGTATAAAGCAAATTTACTCGATAGAAAAGGAAATTTGCCAGAAATAGAAAAACCAATGCTATGCGATGCTTTGTCGACGACTTTTTCAGCACTCATAGGAACAACAACAACCGGCGCCTATATCGAATCTGCCACTGGTATTGCTGCTGGTGCAAAATCAGGGCTTACTGCAGTTGTTGTTGCGATATTATTTCTTTTCACACTTTTCTTCGCACCGTTCCTAACAGCAGTTCCCCCTTTTGCATACGGTCCTGCCCTAATAATAGTAGGACTATTAATGATTTCCCCTATCACAAACCTAAAATTCGATGATCTTGCAGAATCAATACCTGTATTTTTTGTAATAACTTTAATGAGTTTTACGTACAACATAGGTATTGGAATGACTGCCGGTTTCGTTACATATCCATTATTTAAAATACTAACAGGAAAAATAAAACAGATTAAACCTGGAATGTGGGTACTTTTTGTAATTTCTGCTCTATTTTACATTTTCTATCCATACTAGCAAGTGAGGTATAGAATGTTCAAGCAAATTGGAATAGTTGGTGCTGGCACCTTAGGAAGAAAAATTGCACAAATCGCGGTTCTGAATAATTATAAAGTTCTTATATATGACGTTAACGAATCCGTTTTGCGACGCGCAAAAGAACTAATAAAATCGAACTTATTTAAACACTTACCTGACACCAAAGGAATTGATGAATACACAGAGCGCATTTCAACGCGTACATATCTCTCAGATCTATCTGTTTGTGACTGTATATTTGAAGCTGTAACGGAAGACCTGAAAATAAAAAAAGACCTTTTCAAACATCTCGATGCGAATACAAAAAACACAACTATTCTGGCAAGCACCACTCCAATTTTTTTAATTACATCCATAGCATCTTTAGCCAGAAATCAAGAAAGAATTATTGGTTTGAATTTTATAGATCCAGTAGAAACCAACCATATAGTTGAAGTAGTAAAAGGACTCAGAACTAACCTCGACACGATAAACAGTGCAACCGAGTTTGTAAAATCACTGAATAAAATACCCATATTTGTGAAAGATTCACCCGGATTCATTATTGGCAGGATATCGCAGGTATTCATTAACGAGGCTTTAAAACTACTGAACGAAAACGTTGCAAGTTTTGACCAGATTGATAAGATTATCAAAAAGATAGGTTGCTTTCCAGATGGACCATTTGAATACATGGATAAAAAGGGAATTGATAGTTCGCTGTTTTTTTCACAACTTATATTTGAACAATCATCATATGATTACAAATTTAGGCCCAGCTTAATTTTGAAAAGAATGTGTGAAGCTGGATATTTTGGAGTAAAATCTGGAAAAGGTTTTTATGACTACATCGAGCAGGATTCAGAAGAACAAAATAAAAATAAACCTCAAAGTTTAAATGTAAGCACAAAATGAAGTCAAGCACTGGCGAGTCAAAAAATATCGAACACAAAATCTATATTACTGGTGATTATCCGATTGTAGCAGAATATGCAGAAATGTGTGCCGATTCAGGCTTTAAGGTTTTTATACCAAATTATGATACTTCTGACAGAAAAAGTCATCCTAAAAAAAGGAACATTCAAACGACAAACACGATTCCAGCAAGTATTTCTATCGCAATCGAACTCACCAACATAGACCTTGAAACAAAAAGATCAAATCTTGAAAAGCTAGATAAAAAGATTCCGCCTGAATACCCTATTTTATCGTCATCTATTACCGTAACAGCAACAGAGCAAGCAAGCTGGATAACAAACAAATATAGACTTGTCGGAATTTCTGCTTTGCCCACGCTGGTCAATAAACCGCTTGTTGAGGTTGCTCCAACAGTATACTCTCCAAAAGAAACAATAAAAACAGTCTCAAAATTTTTTGCGTTATTAGGAAAAGAGATAGAAATAGTACAGGACAGAATTGGTATGGTATATCCTCGGGTTATCTGTCGAGTTATTAACGAAGCATTTTGTGCAATTACCGAAGACATTACAAAACCAGAGGATTTGGATACTGCATTGAAATACGGCGTAAACTTTCCGATGGGTCCGCTTGAGTGGGCAGAAAAAATTGGATTCGACCAAATTATTGCAGTAATTTCAGCCTTGAAAAACGATATTAGCCAAGAACATTATAATATTTCTCCATTATTAAAACAAATGTCATTAATAAGAAGTAACAATAAAATTTAATAATTATAACGAGGTAGAAAAATGATTAAATTTAAATATTTAATAACTCTAGCATTTATGACAACTGCAATTTTATCCCAACCAAAAATTTCTGTGGATAAAACCGAGTTAAACTTAGGGGACGTTTATAGTGGTGCAAAAAAGAAGGCAAGAGTAATTATTAAAAACATCGGAAATGATACATTGAAAATAAATGAGGTCCATTCTTCATGCGGTTGCACTGCTATCAAAAAGCCAGAAAAACCTCTACCACCGAAACAATCGGATGAAATGGAAATTGAGTTTAATTCAGCAGGATATCATCAAGGTACTATTACAAAGTATGCATATATAAATTCTAACGATCCTATATCCCCCTTTGTAACAATTAAACTAATCATAAATGTTAAAGAGGAACTCGTATCAATAGACAATCGACCTGAATTGATATTCGATAATATTCAACCTGGTGTAAGTGCGGTTAAAGAAATGAAATTGAAAAATTCCACAGATAAAACAATTAAAATAACCGGATTTCAGCTCTCTTCACCTGTAATTAGTATAAAAATGGCAAAGCAAGTTGTTAAACCAAATGATACTCTTGCGATTGAGGTTACAGTTACGCCTCAAAAGGAAGGATACTGGACTGAAAAAGTTACTCTGGAAACAGATAGCAAAAATCAACCAAAAATGGAACTCAGGATATCATACATGTGCATAAAGAGTGAGCAAAAATGAAAATTTTAATAATAAATATCAGAATATTGCGCGAAATCGTTATTCTGGTTACTCTATCCTTTTTAGCAGGTTTTTCATATACCTTTGTAACAAAAAAAGGCTTCTTTTCTAATAAAGAAGATAATCGAATACTTGAAATAATAAATCTTGAGAAAGCAAAAGAACTGCACTTTTCAAAAAAAGCTATCTTCATAGACTCGCGACACGAATTTGAATATAATATGGGTCATATAGAGGATGCAATTAATATACCATTAAGCCGATTCAACGAATACAAAAATAAGCTGGAAGAAATTCCAAAATCTAACATTCTGGTAGTATACTGCGATGGCACAGAATGCAATTCGAGCTTCGAACTGGGAGCTAAGCTTTTTGACAGTGGCTATAAGAACGTAAGAATTTTCTACGGTGGATGGGAAGAATGGAAAAAAAATAAACTACCAACAATACCTAAAAACTAAATTCAGGTTCGCTATTATGAAATTCAAAACACCTAAATTTTCCATAAAATCTTTTTTATCAAGCCCAGTTGCCTCTTTACTATGTCGACTGGTGCTAGGCGCCGTATTCCTGGTTGCCAGCATAGATAAAATCCTCGATACAAACGGATTTATAACATCAATCCTGAATTATAAAGTAATTGGTTCAACATTTGCAACACTTACTGCAACTTTCTTACCATGGCTTGAATTGTTTTGTGGAGTATGTTTAATTCTTGGAATTTATCCTCGTGCAAGCTCAATTCTTATTTCAATAATGTTATTTGCATTTACTATACTGGTAGCAAGTGCTCTTATACGCGGACTGGATATATCCTGTGGTTGTTTTTCTCAAGATCCAAGTGCGGAAAAAATTGGCTACCAGAAAATCGCTGAGAACTTAATACTACTTGCTTTAGGCTTATATCTAATTGTCACAAAAGATTATGGCCCATCTGTATCAAACTTCATGTTAGGCTCTATTACAACGGAATACTACTAACCATTTTGAAAATTCAGTAATTGAACCATTAAGAAATTATGTTTAACTATATGGAAAGGAAAAACAATGAGATGCCAAAAAATTTTTCTAATTCTCTTTGCATTTCTTTTTATTGCCACCGAAGTTAACGCGCAACTCAAGAAGCGTATAGCAGTTGCTCGTTTCGAAGACCGAACAGGCAGTGGTTATAGATCGCTCGGCGAAGGACTTGCAGACATGCTGGTAACAGCTCTTGTAAAGACAGGCAAGTACACAGTACTCGAACGTCAGGAAATGGAACGAATACTTAAGGAACAACAGTTTGGTCAATCATTTATGGTTACTCCACAAACCGCACCTAAAGTTGGCCAGATCCTGGGAGTGGAGCTACTGGTCATTGGTAGTGTCTCCGAATTCGGCACAAAAGAAAGTTCAATTGGAGGAGGATTCTCCGTTTTTGGGGCTGGAATTAAAACTAAAACTTCACGTGCAGTAGTGGATATAAGACTTGTAAACACGACTACAGGTGAAATAATAGCTTCCGAATCCAAAGAAGGCTCTGAATCCTCAACCGGAATCGCCTTTCGCTACGAAGATATTGACTTCAGCAAGCTCAATACATGGGACGATACCGATATAGGCAAAGCCGCTCGCCAGGCTATCGACGGCTGTGTAAAGCTAATTGCAGATAATATGGAAAAAATCCCGTGGTCAGGGAAAATAATCAAGATAAACTCAGACGGAACAATATTAATGAAACCTGGCTCAGACGGAAATGTTAAAGAAGGAATGGAATTCGTAGTATACCGAATGGGCGAAGAAATAATTGATCCTGATACTGGTTTGCCTCTTGGCGCTGAGGAAACAAAAATAGGAAAAATAAAAGTGACAGAAATTACATTAAACGGTAAAGCAGCAAAAGCTAAAATAATCGAAGGTACGGGCTTTAAAGAAAAAGATATAGTTCGAGAAAAATAAAACTCACAGATAGAGCGGTCAAATTTTAGACCGCTCTTTTTATTTTCAAAACAAATCATAATTAATGAGGTCATTATGATTTCTATACTTAATTTCTTCTTTCATATACTTGCATTCGGGCTTCTGTCTACTTCAATATTTGGTGGACTAATTATTGAACTTAAAATCAGATCAGAAAAGGATTGGAATCAAAAGCTATTTGTAACAAAACTTTACAATAAATTCAGTCTAGTATTTATAATTGCTACTATTATTCTATTGCTCACGGGCATATTAAATATGATGAATATTTATGGAACACAGGTAGATATTTTCAAAATTGAAGGCTGGTTGATGGCAAAAATAATACTATTTGCATTCTTCATAATAAACGGTATTTTACTCGGGCCAATGCTTGTGCGAAAACGAACAAAGTCAATTTTACAGCTAATCGATAAAAAGGCTGTCGAAATCAATGAACACAACATCAGGGTTTTTGGCAAAAGCATAATTACATTCTACTTAATACAACTAATTCTGTTTACAATCCTGGTTCTGCTTTCTGTAATAGGCTCAGGGTATATCTCAAAAGGGACAGTTACCTGATGCAATCAGAAAGGAAAGTCCTGTAATTCGTTACTATGGGGCTCAATATTATTTGATTCCGGCAGTTTAGCTTTTTGATGAACTACATTGGAAACTACAACCATTGCTTTATGAGGCTCAGCTGGGCATGCATACTCACAAGCCCCACAACCGATGCAAAGATCAGTATTCAATTCTGGTATATAAAGATTCCCATAAGGCACCATATGAGCAGCTTTAGTAGGACAATGCTCAGAGCATGCACCACAATCAGTCTTCATGCGCACCACAATACAATTCTCTCGAATAAAAACTGCCCTTCCAATTTGTACCTGTTTCTTTTCAGCTGGATTCAATGGTAAAATTGCTCCAGTCGGGCAAACTTGCCCGCATCTCACACAATCATAATTACAATAGCTAATAGAATAGTTCATCTTCGGCTGCAAAATACCTCCTATACCATAATCCAAAAATGAAGGGTATAATACCTGCGTAGGACACGAATTAACGCAAAGATGACATGCCGTGCAAATACTCGAAAATCTGTCAATTCCACCAGAACCCGGAGGCGAAATTGGAAACCTGCGACTGACTTCACCACCACCCTTTTTACTCAAAGATCTTATGGGCAAAATCAAACCAGCAAAAGATTTCATGGATTCTTCAAGAAATTGTCTCCTTCTTCTGTCAACATCATTTTGAAGATTTTTAACAATACACCTCCGCCTCTTTAAAACAACACCATTAGTCGGACACAAATCAATACAATTGTAACAACCTATACACGCGGAAAAGTCTATTTCCTTGGCTGCACTGTTTATGCAATTTGCCTTACATACTCTCTCACATAAACCACATTCTATGCAATTGTTTTCATCTATTGATATTCTAAAAATCGATACTCTTGAAATGAGGCTAAGTAAAGCTCCTACTGGACACAGAAGATTACAATAAAGTCTGCCTCTATATAAAGCAAGAAAAGTAATCAGAATAAAAAAAAGAGCAACCAGAACAACAATGTATACATTAATATAACCTATATGTATCGGGTAAAGAAACATCAAATCAAAAGTTTCAAAAATATTAAATACCCAATTATTAATAACAGCAAGAATTGGATTAATTATGTTGGCAACAATTCTACTAAAACCACTGAACGGCTCCAGTAAAATAACAAAAAGTGGAACTCCTAAAACTGCTAACACTACGGTAAGTGTAAATATAAAATAATGGAACGTGTATAAAGGTTTTTTATAGACAAACCTATTACGTTTTACATTTAATCTCTTCAGTCGAATAAATACATCCTGTAGAATTCCTAAAGGACACAGTGTCGAACAATAGACTCTTCCAAATAGAAGCGTGATCAATAAAATTATTAATAAAGAAACTGAAAACCAGCTAAGAGATAACAAACTTTTAATTACAGCGGGACCAACTTGCAGAGCAACAAGCAGATTTAAAAAAAAAGTGGGTATTAATTTTTCACCAAGATTCGTGAGAATAAAAGTAATTACTAGAAAAAAACCAACAGCTACAAAAACACGAATCTTCTTTAACCACCTCAAAGCGACCTCAAATAGTTATTCTCTCAATATGTAAATTCTCAAGGTCCATTCTGCCAACTTTCTGTTCTGCAGCAATTTGAATATAATTCACATCCGATGGATCATAACCAAATAACTTTGCTGCTGCAGTATCTATAGCAACAATATCGGTTGAAATGAGAAGTGATTTCATAATTACAATATCATCAATTGAACGCCCTCTCGGCCCATTTTTCTTCATTACTGCATAAGCATCAACAATGTTGAGCGTAGGTTTCCGGTAGGTTGCAAAATCAGCTATACATTGATGTAAATCATTTCTATGCCAGTAACCACGGTCCCAAACAATCCCCATAAGATTTTTCATAGCAATAGTGAGTCTTGAGCCTCCGTGATCCTTCAGCACAGGTACATTTATAAACACATCGGCTTCCAGAACAAGTTCATGCTCTTTTGCCTTTTTAAGATTTTTTCCTGCAGAAACAGTAACTTCATGGTAATAGCTTTCAGCATTACCTGGCGCCATTTTACCACCTGCGTCTTTAACTGCCTTTTCTATACCGCTGTTTTTGTAGCACCTTTCCCAATTATCGCAGGTATGGTCAAACACATGCACCTCTTTTGCTCCGGCATCAATACAATGACGCACTATCTCATATACCAGTTTCGGATTTGTATTAGCTGCTCTTTCCGGTGTTACATCCCAACCGATATTGGGTTTTACAACAACCTTTTGACCCTTTTTTACAAACTTGCCAAGTCCTCCATAAACCTTTATTCCTCGTCTGAACATTTCATCTGGTTCACCACCTTTTACAGCAACCAAATCTACAGTCAAACCTGCCTCCTTCCCAAAGCCCAAAAGTGCAAAAGTTCTTTCACTATAAAAGGCACTTAACGTAACAGCTGTTGCAAATCCTTTTTTAAAAAAAGTTCGCCGATCCATAAAGTTTTACCCTAAATATTGAAACCACCATAAATTTCAATCAATATCAGATACTACCCTGCTTTATTTCCTTATCATGTTTAAATAATGCCAGGCTATCCACGAAGCAGCTATTATTTTCACAAGATCCCAGAAAGTAAATACAACACAACCCAGCTTTAAGGCTTCATTCCAGTTATGGAGATAGAAAAAGTTCAAATGAAATGTTCCAAGAAAGAATATAACGAATGAGCCAACGAACATGGAAAAAGCGACCGAACTTATACTCGAACTATTTCTAACAAGGTAACCCACAATATAAGCCGATACTGGAAAAGCCATAATATATCCACCCGTAGGGCCAATTATTTTAGCAATACCGAAACCACCGCTTGAGAACACTGGTAGCCCTGCAATTCCTAACGTAATATAAATAACCATGCTCAAAAATCCCTTATTCTTACCGAGAATTACTCCAGCAAGCAAAACAAAAAGCGTTTGCAATGTGAAAGGTACGGGTTTCACGGGAATCTCGATTTGCGCTCCTATTGCTGTTAGTACCGCAAATAAGCACATAAGTATCGTTTCAACAATCACAGCCGTAAAAGGCAAAGTTTTTGAAGATTCTATATATTTTGTGTCTCTCATATTCTTCTCGTCCTTTTATTTTAATAAAAGTATTGAAATAAGTATGTAAAATCAACCGAATTCATGGTTTGACTTAAAGGCATTTTTTCAATATATTTTAATACCAACTCCGCATTGAGTTGGTTTTTTTGTTAGCCCTCTTTTTAGTAAGATGGGGTGTAGCCAAGTGGTAAGGCAGCGGCCTTTGGAGCCGCCATTCCCAGGTTCGAGTCCTGGCACCCCAGCTACCAGAGACTAAACAAATGGGCTATGACGTTCTTTATTTATTTGCTTATAGAATACAAAAAAAGTAAGAGCAGTTTGATTAAACAAATTTATTCTGTTTAATTACAGAAACTTATTAATCGATACTTTTCTATAAGAACTTAACATTAAGACTTAGCTTTCTCAAAACATTATCAAAGAATTTGAAAGAGATTTTTGTCTTTTAATTTGAAAATAGTTTTGGCTCGCAAAAATTCGAATTTCGAAGCTTTAAACAGTTAAGTATTTGGATGAATTTTGAGAGCTTATTGCTGAGAAATAGTACATGATATTTAACTAAATAAGTATAACGCACCGATGAGTGAATTGAAAATTTTTTCTGGACGCTCCAATTTGCCACTTGCACAAAAAATCTGTGAAGCGGCTAAAATACCAATGGGTCAATCAGCAATAAGAAACTTCAGTGACGGAGAAATCTGGGTAAAGTACACAGAAAATATAAGAGGTGATGATGTATTCATTATCCAATCGACCCAACCACCTGCTGATAATATAATGGAGCTTTTAATTTTACTGGATGCTGCAAAACGTGCATCCGCGGCAAGAGTAACTGCTGTCATCCCTTACTTTGGATATGCACGACAAGACAGGAAAGATCAACCTCGAGTATCGATTACCGCAAAGCTTGTTGCTAATCTACTAACAGAAGCAGGAGCGGATAGAATTATTACAATGGATTTACACACACCACAGTTACAAGGTTTTTTTGATATACCTCTGGATCACCTGTATGCTTCTACTGTTTTGTTAGAGGAACTAAAAAGCCTCGATACAACTAATCTGGCAGTTGTATCTCCAGACGTGGGTAGCATAAAAATGGCCCGATCTTACGCAAAGAAGCTTGGCTGCGATCTTATACTAATCGATAAGCGCAGACCCAGAACTAATGAAACTGAAGTTGTGAATATTATTGGTAATGTTGAGGGGAAAAACGTATTAATAATTGACGATCTGATCGACACGGGTGGTACTTTTGTGGGTGCTGCTATAGCTTTAAAACAAAACGGCGCAAAGGAAATCTACGGTGCTTGCACTCACCCAATATTATCGGGAAATGCATATGAAAAACTCGAAGACTCACCCGTCACTTCACTAGTAGTTACGGATACGATTCCATTGAAAAAGCAATCAAAAAAAATCAAAGTTATTTCAATAGCAAAAATATTTGCTGAAGCAATTCATAGAACTCATCGAAATGAATCGATAAGCTGTCTTTTTGATATAGATAAAGATAAAATATAAGTAAAGGAGTTATAAATATGGCTGAGATAACGTTAAACGCTGAAACACGACAAAAGACGGGCAAAGGTCTTTATGGATTAAGAAAGAATGGCAAGGTGCCAGGAATCTATTACGCACACGGTCAGAAAAATATTCCCATTGCAATACAAAAAACCTTACTTAAGCCACTTTATACAAGATCAACCGCTAATATTATTAATCTCAAACTTGAAGATGGAACTAGCCGTCTTTGCATTTTAAAAGATATTCAATTTGATCCTATAACAGATGAACCATTGCATTTTGATCTGTTCGGATTAAACGAAAATGAAGAACTCACAATTGAGGTACCAATTATATTAACTGGCGGAACACCAAAAGGAGTAAAAGAGGGCGGAATTTTGCAGCATGTTTTACATAGAATAAAAGTTTCATGTCTGCCAAAAAACATTCCGGATCATATTGAGGTAAATGTTGAAAACCTCGGAATAAACCGATCAATACACATAAAAGATTTATCAATACCTAATGTAAGAATTCTTGAGAATGAAGCCAGCACAATAGTTTCGATAATTCCTCCTGCAGTATCTAAAGAACAGGTCGAAGCCCAAGCTGCTACGGCTGAACAACCTGCAGCAGAGGCTTCTGCGGAACCGGAAGTAATATCAAAAGGTAAGAAATCAGAGGAAGGTTCTGAAGAAGAAGAAAAGAAAAAATAAAAACTTAACGTTATGCAATTGCTAGTGGGACTGGGTAACCCGGGATATGAATATTCAAAAACCAGGCATAATTTAGGCTTTATGGTAATAGATAAATTAGCTCAGTTCTTAAAAGCAGAATTCAAACCGGGAAAAGGTCAGTTTTGGATAGCAAGAGCAAAAATTGAAGATAACGAGTTTGCAATGTTGAAGCCAACTACATATATGAACAACAGTGGAATTGCCATAAAAAACTTTATTGAACAATATGGTATTGGGTTGGAGGAAATGCTTGTTATTTGCGACGATTTTCAACTACCTCTGGGAGTTATTCGTATCCGTCGTGGTGGCTCCGATGGCGGTCACAAGGGACTTGGTTCAATAATATACAGTTTAGGATCAGAGCAATTTCCAAGATTACGATGCGGTATCGCATCTGAATTTATGCCCGATTCAAAAACGGAAAGCAGTGATTTTGTTTTAAGCAATTTCGAGGAAAAAGAATTACCTGTTGTTGAGAAAATGATTTTAAGGGCAAAGGATGCCTGTATTACTTTTATAACTGAAGGAATCGAAAAGACAATGAACAAATTTAATTATTTTAATAAAGATGAAATTAATTAACCCTGCCCAATGCAAAAATGGGCCTTGATTTATTAACTAGTCCAAAGGGAAAAACAATTATGGAAAAACAAATAACAAAAAAGATATTTGAAGTAACTTTCATAATTAATGCCACTCTGGAAGATCCACAAATAGACTCAGAAATTGAAAAGGTGAAAGATCTCATAGTTAAACAGGGTGGTGAAATAATAGAATTGACAAAATGGGGCAGAAAAAGATTCAGTTACCCAATAAAAAAGAAGAACAATGGATTTTACGTAATATGCTTGTTTTCTGCACCTGGCAACATAGTAGCCCGACTCGAGCGACACTTTCTGCTTAACGAAAATATTCTCAGATTTTTGGTTCTGAAAATGGATAAACGCGAACTCAAAGGAAGAATTTCAGGTGCAGACGTTATAAGTCAAGCCACCGCAGCTCCAGCAACATCTGATCATCTTATCTCATCGGAATCAGCCATTGAGGAAGATGACCTCGATGTTCCATTTAATGAACACAACGAACTCTAACAAGTTTTGATGAAAGGACCAACTAACTATGGCTACGCATCCAACAAACACACATGAAAAAAGTGATAATTTCGAACACAGGCATACAGACCAAGGACAGCAAACGCTAAACACATGGCGTATAACGGCAAAAAAGCCGCAGCGAAAAAAGCGGATTTGCAAATTCTGCGAAACGAACGAAGTCTACATAGATTTCAAAAACGAAAAACGCCTACAGAAATTTATTACCGAGCAAGGTAAAATTATTCCCCGCAGAATAACCGGCACATGTGCAAAGCATCAAAGAATGCTAACTAAAGCTATAAAAAGAGCAAGACACCTTGCTTTGCTTCCTTTTGTGAATGAAGCTGTAAGTTAATGGATAAAGGTTAAAAGGAGTGATGACTATGAAAGTGATTTTGAGAAAGAAAATAGAACCATTAGGCGATATAGGAACAGTAGTAACTGTCAAAGACGGATATGCACGCAACTACTTGATACCTCGTGGCTATGCATATGAAGCAACCGAAAGTGGACTAAAGCGACTGGAAGAAGAAAAGAAGCGACAAGCAATACAATTAGAAAGAGAGAAAAAAATTGCAGAACAACTTGCACTAAAACTGGAAAAGACCTCGGTCACAATTAAGATGAAAGCTGGTGAGGAAGATAAGCTTTTTGGTTCTGTCACATCCCAAATGATTGCAGATGCCCTCATTGAAAAAGACATAAAAATTGATAAGAGGCATATAGAACTGCAGGAACCTATTAAATCACTGGGAGTTTTTGATGTACTAGTGAAGCTACCCGGTGATGTAAAAACAACTATTAAAGTCTGGGTAGTAAAGGAATAGCTTCCTTGTACCTCATCTACTAAAGCCATTTGGGCGGATCAAGTTAAGCGATCCGCCTTTCTTTTTTCTATAATAAATTAGAAAATTCAGAGATATTTTTATAGATTTGCAAAATGAATCAAATATCAAGATTTAAGAGCAAACAATGAAATTAGAAATAGAAAAGTTTAAAAAATTAATAAATGATTGTACAGACTTTATCCTAACCACACACATTAATCCTGATGGCGATGCTTTAGGTTCAGAAATAGCACTGGCACTTTACATTAAATCAAAAAATAAGAATCCGCACATAATAAATTACGACGCCACTCCGAAAAATTATGCGTTCCTGGAAAATCTTTTCCCAATTTCCCGCTTTGATGCTCAGATTCACAACACGATAATAAAAAATACCGAAGTTATTATTCTACTCGATGCGAACCAGCTTGAACGACTGCGAGAAATGAGCAAGCCTGTGAAAGAAAGCCACGCAATCAAGGTTTGTATCGACCACCACCTTGAGCCAACGGATTTCGCCGATTATTATTTTGTTGATGAACAATCACCTGCAACCGCTGAAATACTATTTGAACTGTTAAACACAATTGAAGGGAAAAATTTTCTTAACCCCGCAATAGCTACTGCACTGTATACAGCAATCATGACAGATACAGGCTCATTCCGTTACCCTAGAACTGATGCCAGGGTGCATTCAATAATTGCAGAGCTAATCAACGCAGGAGCAGATCCAGTGCAAATATATGAAGACATATATGAATGTTTCTCATCCGAAATCTTGAAGCTTCTTGGACTCGCTCTTTCAAATATTAAGCTTGAGCATAATGGAAAAGTGGCTTACATGGTAATAAATAGAGAAATGTTAAAAGCTACCGGCACTACGGAAATAGACTCTGAGTCTTTCATTCCATATACTATGATGATAAAAGGAGTTCAGATCGGAGTACTCTTTACTGAATTAGAGAATGAAATCAAAATAAGCTTCAGATCTAAGGGTAACATAGAAGTAAATAAACTAGCAAAGGAATTTGGCGGTAATGGTCATAAAAATGCCGCCGGTGCGAGGGTAAAAACTACAAATCTGGAAAATATAGTTAGTAGCGTCCTTAAAAGTTGTAAACGCTATCTAACCTAATTGCCTTCTGGCATATTGATAATAAACTAAACCTGATTACACTCTTACAGAGCTTATCCTAAAACCTCACATAAATAAACTAAAACCACGCCCAGAATTCATCCGGGAATTCAGTTTGGTCATACCAATTTGTAATTGTATAATAATTAAACCTCGGATATGCAATAGGTGGATTTTCTTTCATACGCTCATCAAACCAATAATCTTTCTGAAAGCCATGCGTAGTAGTTCCTCCCACAAAAGTTCCAACAGGTACTCTTTTCTTTGTATGAATTCCACCAACTACTTTCAAAGTACCACCTACTGGTCTGGTATCATAATTATATGCACCGAAACCATCGTTTTTGCTAAATAGTGCCGCGTGTATAGTAACACCCTTTGGCTTGCTACCATTGTTTTCCGCACCTTCACTTATTCGAATACCGTTATCAGCCACTATACCTAACATATCATCACAATCAGAATTTTTACTTCCATCCTCTTTAATTGGAGAGGTTTGATAAACAAGCGATGAATCAATCCAGACTTTACTACCCGTACCTAAAGCACCAATTGTAATTCTTCCATTTAATACACCTTTAACATGTACCTCAGCATTTTTGACAAGAACAACTCCTGATTTTGTAAGCTCAGCAACGTCTTTGTAATACTTACAATAAGGCTTCCCCGTTATTGGCTCAGTTTTATCAACCCTATTTTCATTCCATCCATTTGAACCCAGTCTTACTACAATGCGTCCATCTGCAAGAAACTGTATATATGTAGCCACTCCATTATAAACAGCGCCTCCTGCTTCACCTACTGACTTTACTTCACTCAAATCCTCAGGAAGATCATTATCAACCCCCGTATAACACCCATTCATAAAAACTGGAGCATCGGTTGTATTTTCCTTTATTACTCCCATTTTAGTTGTTACTTTTCCTATAAACACGGGGCGCCCAGAAACATAAAGATAATCCTGCGTATGTAAAGGACCTCTACAAGTATCACCTGTTCTCCAGTATATAGGTGTTTTTCCATCATCTAACTTCATAATTTCAGTGTACATTGCATAGTTTGCAAATGACGGACGAGACATTTTCACTTTCGTTGTACAACGAAAATCGTTATAGTCAGAGACAGCAGTAATAAAAAAACTATCAGGAAAGATTTGCTTGTCCATCGAAATGAAGCAATCAATCTCTTCTTTTTTATTATCAGGATCAGAGTATATTCTGGCATTTGAAACATTAAGTGGTGCATTTGGGGTTATTCTAGCATTTGATATAGCTATATTAGCCGCACTCTCAGCTGCCAATGTTGCCTGTTGATATGATATATATTCCACGTATTTTAGATAAGCAGAACTTGTTATCCTGAAAAGTCTGGCACCTATACTCAAAAATATAACAAATAACCCCGCTACTAAAATTATCGCTTTGTTTCCCATTTTCTTGCTCCTTTCTAAAATTCAAGACTATAAAAAATATTTTAAACTTATCTTTGTAACAATAATCTCCTTGCCATAATTCTAAATTGTCTCCAGTACATTTCATATTGTGAAGTATCAACAGAGTACTCAGGATGCATTCTATCTGGAGTTTCAAGCTTTATGGAAACTTCAATTGGTCCAATATTGCCTGGCGATGTTATAGGAAAATTCAGTTTTTTTGTCGGTTCCGAAACATCATAGTAGGCAAATCTCAATTCTGTTAATCCAACATTCAACAATTCCCTTTTGCCATTCACTATCCTCTCTAGGTATCGATCCCTTGGATTCTCAGTATATTGAACAAGGTCTCCTTCCTTGTATGTTATTATATCTTCATTTGGACCATCATCTGGTGTTAGGTCTGTTTTGAACGAAATTCCGTTTGAATCAGCAAACAAAATAAAACTACTACCCGTAGCTTTATTATATCCTTCCTGCCTAATGTTGTTGAAACCCATATTTTTCAAATCATTTTCAATAATAGCTGAAACAACAACCATATTTCTTTGAAGCAAAAAATTTGAAAGATGCATTATAGCCGCCTCTTCAGCTTCAGCACTCAAACGTAAGACCATCAATAGTAACATGCCAAAAATGACAATTGATATAATAATATCTAACACAGCGGAATGACCCATATGTCACGCTCCTTACTAATGGTAACTCATTATATAATATAATTTAACAAAATCCATACCTTTCTCCATGTCCTCACCAGTAAAAACGCTTCTAGAAATAGTGCTACTCACTTCTATCTCCATCCTCTTCAACCATGTTGGATACTCTACCTTATCATATGGAGGATCCTGTCTTATATAATAAACCTTAGCTCTAACATGAAATGAATCCACATTTGGTATTAAGGTATCTCTTGAAAACCCATTATAGTCATCAAAGTCATCAAAAGTCGCATCATCGTTTTGCACTTCACCACTTTCGACACCAAGATTACTACTCAGAACCGAACCGGGCGGTAAATTAGCAAGCGCCATTCCTTTCCCTATAGCATTTTCATCATATGCAAGTGCTGACGCTTTCTGAATGTAGGAAGTTGCCAGCGATATGGCATATATACCTAGCTCTGTTTGTCTTAAAACGGTACCATGTTGTAGGCTACCCTTGTTCATCATTAATACAATAGTACTCAATACCGTTAATGCAATTATAAGTAGTAACGTTTGACGTTGTGACATATTAAAATCTCCTCCATAGAGCTGTATACACTTTCATTATACAACTGTTTGAACAATTTGTCAAGTCCAAATTCTTTTTAATATCTGGATCAGCACAAAGAATATAAAAACGATGGATTAATTCAAACCGATCCCTCAAAATTTGTGATTTTAATCACAGGATTTAGGTAAAAATTCTAATTGTCAGAGCTTATGCCAAACTGAATATCCCCCCATTTTCAGTTTACTTGTAACTTTTACACTTAATTAAAAAACAATATGCTAATTATAAAACAAATTTCATCAATCAAAATCCGTACAAGTTGTTTGGACGATATTAGGAAACGATTAATAGAATAGCGCAAAATTTCAGCTTTTTGTATCTAGGGGAAAATATAACTTTTAAGAAATCCAAGTCCATTATTGGATTATATTTTCCAAATTCAGCAGGCAGTTGGGTCTGGTTTAATAACTTTTATAATTGTCAATAATATTATTTGAATATCTAATAACAATGACCAGTTCTTTATATACCATAAATCATATTCTAATCGTTTTTTCATAAGTTCAGGATTCTTTTTTGTTGGACCTCTATAGCCATTAACCTGAGCCCAGCCAGTAATGCCGGGTTTCACACGATGTCGAACGAGATACCCGTCCATTTTTCTACTCGATCCTAAATTTAACGGCGTGGGGTGAGGACGCGGACCAACAACAGACATATGTCCAGCTAATACATTAAAGAATTGTGGAAGTTCATCAAGGCTTGTTTTACGTAAAAGCTTACCCACCGCTGTAACCCTTGGATCATTTTCTATAGCCTGGCAATAGTTACCATTTTCATCAACATCTCTGCTGTCTGTTTTCATAGTTCTAAATTTTAGCATTTTAAACTTTCTGTTATGCATTCCCCATCTTTCTTGAACAAAGAAAACAGGACCTTTACCAGACAATTTTATTGCAACCGCTATAATTGGCACCAACCAAGACATCACAAACAATATTACAGCTAAACTAAAGAATATATCAAACAACCTTTTCAGAACTCTATTTTGAAACTCCTCAATCTTTTCTTCCCTAAATGTGATTATCGGAAATTTGCCAAACATGCCAATACTATATTTATTTATGTTATACCTGAAGTAATCTGGAATTGCTCTTACCTGAACAGGATAATTTTCGCACACCCTAATTACTTCACCTATCCTTTGTGTTGCATAGTTTGGCAAAGCTATAATTACATTATCAACCTGTCTATTACTTAAAACATATTCAAGGTCACCAATAGAGCCTAAATATCTCCCATCAAGATCAACGGGCTTTCTATCATCAAGAAATCCTATAACGTGATATCCAAAATGTGGATTTTTATCTATAATATTAAAAAAACTCCTTCCAACATTACCAGCGCCAATAATTAACACGGTTCTTATGTTCCTTCCTCTTGCTCTATATAAATCCAGCAACTTTCTAATTACCAATTTCTCTATTAATAATAGAGTAGTTAATAGCAAGCCATAAAATAAAACGAACTGCCGAGAAAGCACAAGATCTTTTATAAAAAACAGAATAACAATTACCGATATAATCTGAGAAATAACATTTTTTAATATTATAGGTACTTCATAAGAAAAATCCCTTGATCTAAATTCATCATACAAACGGGTATGTTTGCTTGAAAACCACCACACTAAAAAACACGATATTAGAACAAGGAAATAATCTTTGGAGAAATAAACAGGAACCGATAAAGATTTTTCCATTAAGAAACCAGAAGCAGATAGAGCTAATACAATGACTATAACATCAGCGACAACCCTTGCATAATGAGTCTCTCTTTTGTGCATAATTTTTCACCCCTTTATTTTTCTTAATCTATAATTATTTGTGCAATTTGCCAATCAATTTGAAGCGTTAATTTATTAAACGTAATATGGCTGAACTATGCTTAAATATCGCCCTTACTAAAATATATTTCTTAATTTGATTCTGCTTGGCTTACCCGTCTAATCAAACTTTTTCAATCCCAGCCAATCAATTAGAATGTACCATAAAAACAATGTATTATTAATCAAATATCTTCGCCACAATCGTGCCGGTTCCTGAATAAATCTATAAAGCCATTCAAGAGCGAAATTTTTCATCCACTGAGGTGCATGTTTAATTCTGCCAGCGAGGTAATCGAATCCTGCACCAATTCCGATCATTACACCACGATTTAAATTTTTGTAATTATCATACATCCATAATTCTTGTTTTGGAGCTCCAAGACCAATCCAAAAAATATCTGCACCGCTGTCATTCATTAGTTTTATAAAAAATTCGTTTTCTTCATCACTAAACCTTTCTTTGAATGGAGGAGAAAAAGCACCTGCAACTAAAGCCTTTGGGTATCGTATTTTTATGTTTTTTATCATTTCATTTAATGTCTTTTCTGAACTTCCAAAGAAGAAATGCTTCAAGCCATCTTCCTGTCCCCACTCTAAAGCCTTTTCCATAAAAGAAGGTCCAAATATTCTGCTTATATTTTTTACGCCTTTTAGCCTTGCTACAACCGATAAAGGTTTGCCATCTGGTAAAGATAAAATCGAATTATTTAATATTTCTCTATAACTCTCATCTCTAACAGCTAATACAACTGTATGGACATTATTTACTGTTATGTAAGATGGTGTTTTTAAAACTTTTTTTAGATTTTCATAAGTTTCTTCATAACTTTTTAGAATTGATATATCTGTACCGAGTATATTTATTCTTTTCAATTTTACTTCATTAAAATAAATTAATTTAAATTAAATCATTTAGTTAATAAATATTATTAAAATTAAATTATAATATATTCTGCCTGCGTATGATTTTACTTTTATTACATTTTCCATTTTTTTTAAATTATCTCTATACCTTAATTGTATTAATTGTATTCGTATTGAATTTAATTATTTAATATTTTTGATTTTTTTCTCTATAACATTTTTCATAAATATTCATAAGAATCATATAATTTATTTCCGCTGTGTATTTTTTTTCAAATTCCTTTCTTGCATTTAAGCCCATTTCCTTCATTTTTTCAGGGTTATTTTTTGCCCATAAAATTTTATCAACTAAATCATCTACATTTCCCGGTTCAAAAAGCAATCCGGTTTTGCCATTTTCAATTATTTCTGCCATTGCACCTAAATTGCTGACGATAACAGGCTTCCCGCAAGCAAGAGATTCAATAATTGTCATGGGCATACTTTCATACAAAACTGAAGGAAAAATAAGCGCACTAGATTTTTTTAATTCTAAAATTAAATCATTCCCATTTAACTGACCAAGATATTCAATATTTAGGACACCATCTAAATTGCTTCTTAAAATACCTTCGCCAGCTACCTTAAATTTTACATTTTTTAATTTTTCTGCTGCTTTAACCAAAACATTAAATCCCTTAGTTATATCAAGTCTTCCAGCGAATAAAAAAATCCTTCATTTTTCTCAGAATAATTAGGATCCTCAAATAAAAAATTTGGTTTTACAAAAACTTTATTTTCCGGCAGACCTCCTTCAATAAACTTTTGTTTTGAAAATTCAGTTAATGCAATATACGCATCAATTAAATTATTCCAAGTGCCTTGTTTCTTATTCCATTCAATCGTACTGGCTAAAACGAATGTTTGCAATCGAGAATTTCTATAACATCCATATTTTACTGAACGATATAAACTTTTACCAATACATTCTTCACAAACTTTACCATTTCTAAACAGATATGCATTAGCACATATTAATCTATAATTATGAAGTGTTTGAACTATAGGAACGCCCATTTTTTTGCATGCATAATAAATTGAAGGCGTAATTAAAGTCAAAGTATTATGAACATGACAAACATCAGGTTTATTTTCTTCTATAATTTTTAAAACTTCTTCGAAAGCTGGTCTGGAATAAACAGCATTAAAAAAAAGCCTACTTTTTTGAAATATATTATAATTATCAATATCTTTATTAGATTTAGTAAATTGTATTACCTCATGACCATAATAAGAAAGAAGTTTATATTCATTAAAAAAAACAGTATCTTCACCACCACTAAACTGGTAATAATTATGAACCTGAAATATTTTCATTCTACAGAACTCTTATCAACAAGTTCCGAATTCGTTAAATATTTAACATTATTAATTTTATAAAGCATTTTAAAAATATCCTCAAGCTGCGTCCATAATCCATTTTGCTCAATTTCCCATGAATGTCCCCAAATATGAAGTATACCCCCTTTTTCTATTATTTTATTTATATAAAGCTCTGCAATTTTTACGAGCTGTATCTTATGAATATTTATTTTAGAAATAAAATAAATTATTTGATCAAGTTTTTTTCGTTTAATGTTATTTCTAATATAAGTGAATAGCGGCTGATTAACCACTTGTATAGTAGTAGATGCACTTAGCAAGTCATCTATATTTATACTAAGCAACTCAACTGTTCTCGCATAATAAAATCCACTTTCACCTACAATTTTTTTGTGGTTTTTGTTAAATTTCCCTCTGGGATAACAAAATGCTTTTATTTGTTTACCTAAAGCATCCTCAAGCCATAATTTACATCCTCTAATTTCATTCTCAGCTCTTACTAAGTCAACATCTAAAAGATTTACATGATTTAGGGTATGCCCACCTATTTCATAAATTTGCGATAAAGTTTTTATTCCTTTTTTATCTAAAATTCGATGCTCAGGATTGTTCTGAGGTATGTAAAATGTTCCTTTCAAATCATATTTCGAAAGTAATTCTGTTATGCTTAACTTGAAAAGAGACTTTTATTAAATTACAATATGTAGAACAATTTAATAGGAGTCAAAAGAGATGGAACAGAAGAAACGCATGAATGCACAAGAGAAGATGCTGATACTG